>JAAUYD010297158.1_pt1 | contig 37299 bp, 33 predicted proteins | sample 7278101 | NCBI WGS metagenome assembly JAAUYD01 (sample SAMN14350128, study PRJNA611818) | marine sediment metagenome | isolation source: surface marine sediment (0.6m) | place: French Polynesia: Moorea | collected 2018-08
ATCCCGCCGTAGGCCTGGCGGAGGCGGACACGCCGGAGGCTTGGCGGAGGCGGACACGTCAACGCCACGCGTAGGCGGGCTACGTCATTCGTACTGTTCAATTTCAGGCGAAGCTTCGCTAACATTCTAGTCGAACAACACTCCCCCCCTGTGTGGAATCGCGGTAAAATAGCCCTGACATTGGGTTCTCGCCTGAACCCGGAGGAGGAGCGATGATTGTGAGAATTGTTCAAATTTTAATTGTTGTTTGCGCGATCACCGCGGTGGATGGCGGGCGCGGCGTTCTGGCACAGCAACCATCAATCACCGTTACTTGGCGGCATTCCGAACGTTTCACCGATATCCGCCCTGTGAGAGACACCAGGGAACGGTTTGAGAGTCGCCTTTTCACCGAGCTCGAGCAGTTCATTCGGAAACAAGCGACCCCATATATCCGCAAAGGCCAATCCCTTGGCATCGAGATTCGCGACATCGACCTTGCCGGCGAAATCAAATCCGGCTATTTGGGCCCACCTGGCCATATGGTAAGGGTTTTAGACAAGCCATTTTTTGCTCGGATTGACCTGGCCTATACGCTCGCGGATGCTGCCGGCAAGATCATCACCAAGGGTCAAAAGACCCTGAGGCAGCACCGGTTTCACCGCTTGGGCAAGCCACCCAAACACATGCGCCACTTCTACTACGAAAAAGCACTTATCGAAGACTGGTTAAGGAGCACTTTTTCATCAGGGCTTGGCCATTAGAAGCTGCAAGAGGAAGAGGTAGGACCTCAGCAGCGTTCCAGTCATGGGCGTATCTACCAAGTTTTTTTGACGCGCCAGGTGAGCGATCTCCAAATACTGGCGCCCATCGAGACCGAGAAGGGCAATGATGCTCTTTTCGGATGTATCGGACACGGCTGTTTTTAGATCGTGAAGAGATTTTTCGATTTCCTCCCATATCGCCTTAATCGCGTCTTCACTTCTGTTTTCAGCAATAGCGCGTTCAATGTCTTGGGCCTTGGCTTCACTCCCAAGCGGCCACAGGGGCGCGAATGAGAGGAGGTATTCTCCAGCAGCCGGCATGTCTGTTGATTGGGTCGTCGGCCGGGTCGATCGGTTTGCTGCCGGTGGCGGTGATGTTGGCGCGGCATCGACACGTGTTTTGGGTTCGGTACGATTGCCTTCATGGCCAGGTGGACTTGGCTCAGAGCGCTTCGTCGAGGGCACATCGAAGCCCAGGTCTTTAACATTTGCAGGATAGGTTGCTGTCAGTTCTTCTGATACAGGGGCTCGAATGGTCTTGGCCGAACTCTCGCTGAATTCCTGAACCGTGTTCAAGATACCCTGATCTTCTTTTGTAAAAGCAATCTGCTTTTCAAACGGCTCGCTGGCTTTTTTTTCATCGTGAATCAGCACTTCACGGCGCTTTAGGTCTTTTAGCACCTCTTTGGTGATCACCTCGAGCCCCTCGTAAACACCGTCGCCTGTTACAGCGCATGTACCAATTGCAAATCGGCCGTCCGGGTTGAGCGACCGATTGAGGTCTTCAATAGGCGCTATATTTGGCAGATCTCTTTTATTGTACTGGAACGATAGGGGCACGGCATCTAGATCGATTTTCTGCTCGGCTAGATTATCTCGCAGGTTCTCTAAGCTCTCGATGTTGGCATCCATTCGTGTGGTCTGACTGTCTGCGACGAGCACAATACCGTCGGCGCCCGTCAGTACCAACTTGCGTGTGGCATTGTAATGCACCTGCCCGGGAACGGTAAACAACTGCAACCGCAGGATGTAGGAACCGATCTTCGGCAATCGAATGGGTAGGAAGTCAAAGTACAGGGTCCGATCGACAGGCGTGGCAAGGGAGACCATTTTGCCCCTGTGTTCTGGCTTTGCCGTGCGATGGATGTGCTGAAGAGTGGTTGTCTTACCGCCGAGCCCAGGCCCGTAGTAGACTATTTTTATAAGAATTTCCTTGGTCCTCGGGTTAAGAGAAGCCATGTTCCTCGCTACAGCGCGGCGGGCAGTCGCATGGTGACCTCTGTTCCCTCGCCGGTTACAGAATGCACCTGAATATCCCCTCCGTGCTCTTCAACTATCACTGCTCGGGCCACTGTTAGGCCTTGACCATGCCCGGATCCCACTTCCTTGGTTGAAAAAAGAGGCTCAAATATGCGGGGCAACACATCATCGGGAATGCCCATGCCATTGTCCGCAATACTCACCCCTATACCATCGCCATCGCTCCGGGTTTTAATAGAGATTTTGCCATGGTGGCCGCCTGCTTGCTGTGCCCGTTCGGAAATTGCCTGGGCCGCGTTCACGATGATGTGTAAGAACGCCTGATTCAAATCACCCGGCATGCCGTGAACAGGTGGCAGGCCTTCCTGCAGATCAGTCTCGACCTCGGCCACTTCTTTCCACTGGGGTGCAGATATGGTCAGTGTACTGCCGATTGCTTGATTGATGTCCACAGCCACCTTATCCAGACTGTTCGGTGCTGAAAAAGATATCATCGCCCCCACGATTTTGGATATATGCGTAATGCCCTCTCGCGTTTGGTCGATCGCAAGCGGTGTTTCTTCGGCCAAGTAGCTGACATCGCTCTGTTCTATTTTCTCCTTCAGTGTGCGCATCTCTGCTGCCATTTCTTCGTGCGCGCCGCATTGCTCCATTGCTGGCTGGATTTTCTCGATAATGCTCGTGATATCTCGGATCGCATCTGAGATAAAATCTAGATTATCGGTTATGTACTGAAGTGGTGTATTGATTTCGTGCGCCATGCCCCCTGCCAGTTCCCAGATGGATTCCAGCTTCTGCGCATTGAGCAAGCGCGCCGACACGGCTTTCACATCAGTGATGTCTCGGGCCAGGATGAGCATGCCCCTGCGGGCGGGATTTCTTCCGGGAATGGGATTGACCGTCATCCCTAGGAATCGCTCCTTGCCCGACGGTCCGACAAACCGCAGATCATCGATCCGAGTGGGGGTTTCTCTCAGACTGGCTTCGTATATTTTATCGACCACGTCTTCGTCGCGCCATTCTATTGGCAGCGCAGCAAAGGGTCGCCCCAGGGCCTTAGGACCGGGCAGGCCAAATGTGTCTTGGGTGGTGCTGTTCCAGAGTCTCACCACGCCATAGCCGTTGAGGCCGATGAGTGCGGACGAAATACATGCCAGCAGTTTGTCCCCGTAGCTGGCTGTATCGTCCTGGTGCCCTGCTGCCGATTCCCGTTCGGAAAAGCACGCGAGGGCTTTTTCGACAATGGCAAGTGGCGCTGCTAGCAGCTCCTCTCTGGAAACGATTTGCGTCGATCCAACCTTGTATGAGGCTTCATTTGCAGCTGCCCCTGGGTCGCCGACCGCCAAGACTTGCATTGTCGGATCTAAAACCGACGCCCGGTTGAGCAGGGTATCAACGCCTGTCTCGGCAGATGCGGCGAAGATAAGCACATGCGGTGGAATCTGCTCGATTGACGTCAATGCCTCGCTCAATCCCTCAACAGCGCGTACTTCGTGTCCAGCTTCCTCTAACGCTGCCCATACACCAGGCGGCGCAATAGCATCCGCATCGACGACGATCACGCGGCCGGTGTGCAGTTGGGTATCTTCGTTATTAAACATGCTTTGTCTCGCCCCCAGTCATCGCATTGCAGTACAAAAAAAGTATACCTCACCCTTTGAGGTACGCACGTACCACTGACGCAGCGTTATACATAGTGATGTTTTTTTTCCCAAAATCTATGCTTCAGGTGTCGTTCTCAGAAGGGCCTCTAAATTGAAGCTGACACAAGTGGCACGAATGAATCGGGTGGCGAAATTAAAACCTCCTGGATTCTAAGAATAATCAACCCCATCAGAGGGGATTTTCCAAGAGTTGGTATAAATTGTGCATTAAATATGAGCATCATTTTGAACGGCGCCAAGGCGCTTGGTGTGCAGTGTACAACGTTCAATCGGAGGGAGCGAGGGAGCTTTCTAACGCCTCCTGACACTGGGCAAGAGGCAGCATGCGCCTTGCAAATGGAACGATGGGGGGAGGTTTTTTAGTCCGAAGATAGGTGAAACATGTACCTAGCAAGTGGAAAGGATGAAGGGATGGTAGCGCGAAAAATAGAAGTTCTGTCCAATCCGTGCTCACCGGCTGTTTTGATTCTAGGTACCAGTCGCTTTTTTACAACAGCGGCGGTAGAAAAGATGATGACATCCGGATTCAATCCAACAACGGTCGTCCCGGACGCGGGCACGGCCATCGCCGCCTTCCAAACCGAGTACCCTGACATCGTTCTCATACCTGCCACTGCCGAAAATGGGTGGTATGGGCACATGCGCGCAATGGAATATCTGCGCGGCCTTCGCTTTCCAGGTGTGCTCGCAATTCTCACGGAGACCCCCTCTATGAAAGACCTGGTCGCGGCCATTCGCACGGGGGCCAACGATTATCTGGTTGTCGGGAAGTATTTGGATATCACCGAGGAGGTGGTTCGGCTGTACGCCACCAGAAAACAGACCCTGAGCACAGACTGGAAGCCGATGAATATACAGAAGATGGGGCTTTTTCGTTCGATCGGGCTAACGCCCAAGCAGATCCAACTTCTGGTTGCTTATGCTCAAGATTTTCCTCGCCTCGGCGAGCTTGCTGCGCGACTCGGCCAATCGGAAAACCGCTTACGAAAGTCATTTTCCAGGATTTACGAAAAGTTAGAGCCTGTATTTGCCGTCAACAGCCCGTCTCGTTTGGCCCAACTCCTCACCCTGTGCGCAGCCCAGGTTTGATAGCCCGCTGCGCTTATCAAACCGGGTTGTAGGGCACGGATTTCCCCGTGCCGACTGCGCGGGGCATAAAGCCCTGAGAGAAGTTCGACCGGGGTTCAAAAGCAGAGGCTTTATTCCTTTGCTGCTTCGCAGTAATATCCGCAACATCAGCTGTAGGTAGTCGTCAGTTTTTCAAAGGTGTGACATGAAGAAGACCACCATTTTTCTGCTCATTGGGGTATTGGCTATTGGCGGTGCCGAGGCCGGGGATCGCCTTACAGGCGCCATGTTCGCCACCCGATCCGAAGTGATTGCCACCAACGGCATGGTCGCAACAAGTCAACCCCTTGCCGCCCAAATTGGCCTCGATATTCTCAAAAAGGGCGGTACAGCAGTAGACGCCGCCATTGCTGTCAACGCGGCTTTAGGATTGATGGAACCCACAGGGAGCGGTATTGGCGGCGATCTGTTCGCCATTGTATGGGACAACAAAAAGAAGCGGATCTACGGACTGAACGCCAGTGGACCATCGCCCAAATCCCTTACATTCGACCATTTCAACGCGCGTGGCATTACCGAGGTGCCCACTGAAGGACCCTTGCCCTGGACAGTGCCGGGGTGCGTGGCTGGGTGGTTTGCCCTACACGAAAAATTCGGCAAGCTTCCCATGACAGACCTACTTGCCCCAACGATTGCATACGCACAAAACGGGTTCCCCGTATCAGAGCTTATCGCCTATTATTGGGGGAGATCGGTTGAACGCTTTGCGGATTTTCCCAATTTTCAAAAGCTCTACGCACCGGATGGTCGCGCCCCGAAAAAAGGCGAGATCTTTCGAAATAAAACCCTCGCTAAAACCCTGCAGTACATTGCAAAGCAGGGTCAAAAAGGGTTTTACAAGGGGGAGATCGCCAAGCGAATCGTCGCCTATTCCAAGAGGGTGGGTGGCTTTTTTCAGCTCGCCGATTTTGCCGACTACGAACCCGAGTGGGTAAGACCCCTTAAGGTGTCGTACAAGGGATATCGCATCTGGGAGCTGCCTCCCAATGGCCAAGGCATGGCCGTCTTGCAGTGGCTTAGGCTGCTCGAGCAGATGGACCTCAAGTCCATGGGGCACAATTCAGCTGACTATTTACACGCGTTGATAGAGACCAAGAAAATCGTGTACGAAGACCGGGCGCGGTTTTACGCGGATCCGGCTTTTTTCAAGGCCCCGATACGAAAACTGCTTTCGACTGCATACGCCAAAAAACGCTTAAAACTGTTTCATCCCCAAAAGGCACGCCGTCGCCTCAGCCACGGGGAAGAGAAACTCGAAGCCGGAGATACGGTGTATCTCACGGTCGTGGACAGTGAATTCAATGCGGTATCCCTCATCCAGAGCAACTATTACGGCTTTGGATCGGGCAACGTGCCAGACGGCGTGGGGTTTTGCATTCAGGATCGGGGGGCGCTGTTCAGTCTCGAAAAAGGGCATCCCAATGTCTACGCGCCTGGCAAGCGGCCGTTTCACACCATCATCCCGGCATTTGTCACCCAAAAGGGGGAGCCGGTGTTTTCGTTTGGCGTGATGGGTGGGGCCATGCAGCCCCAGGGGCACGTACAGGTCCTGCTCAATATATTGGCATTTGGCATGAACATCCAAGCAGCAGGCGATGCACCCCGGTTTCGCCACAGGGGCGCATCCCAGCCGACCGGGGGTCGCATGACCGACGGGGGCACAGTGCTGCTCGAGAGCGGCATCCCCCCCAACGTGATGCGTGAACTGGTTCAAAAAGGCCACACTGTGGCAAAAACAAGCGGTGGGTTTGGTGGATATCAGGGCATATGGATCGACCAAAAGAACAAGACGCTCATCGGCGCCAGCGAATCGCGCAAGGATGGATTGGCGATTGGATACTAACATGACCCGTCGCATGCATCAGCGATACTCCCATGTAAGTTCGTTGTTTTATTTTTTAATTGTTCTTGGACTTGCCACTTCCCTGCCAGGCAGTGCGACCGGTATCCAGGAACCGAACCCAAAGGATCGGACCATCGCGTTTTCTTGGCAGCCGCCAGGTGCGCCAAACGCGCCGTACCGAACGCCCGACCCATTGGATCAGCACCGAATTGTGCTCTATCCTGGTACTGAAAAAAATGGAACCTATCCGGTCATCATTGGATTTCACGGCCAACCCAAACGGGGCGTGCTCCCAAGGGATTACAGCTTTTTAAAAGTGGTCCGCGCGCTGGTCGGCGAGATGGTACACAAGAGGGAAATCCAACGCCCAGTGCTGGTGCTCCCGGTTTTCCGATTTATGGGACAGAATTGGCCGGGCTTCGATGTGCGGGCCTTTAAAACCGAGGTCGCTGAACAACTGAAAAAAGAGGGGATCACCCCAGGCGACTGGTTTGTCTTTGGCCATTCTGGTGCGGCTGGATGCGGCGGAGATGGTATGAACAGTGTCCATCGCCTGGCTCCCAAGGCAGTGGGGTTCTTTGATACGTGCTTGGGTAGGGGATGGCAGGATGAAATTCAGCGTCTAAAGCGGCGTGGCGTTCAGACCATCAATATCCATTCGGTCGAAACTGCTGGATTTAGACCCAAGCAGCGGCCTGAATACCAGTCGTGGTTTGACTTTGGCAGGGCCTATGGACCGCTCGGCATCGATAAAACGACTTGCCCGGACAATCTCCCTGGGCTTCGCCTGCGGAACCAACCCTATCGGTGCGCTGCAACCGGCGATGGTACCGTGCGATCATTTGTCATCGATACCGGTGAAGGTGTCGAGGCCCATCGGGCTGCCCTGCCCACTGCGCTCCGGTATTTTCTCTTAGAATTCTTGGGGCGCACGCCTTGACCAAGACGTTGTACTCCAGGGGACTGGGACCTGGGGGGACTGGAAATATACCCTGCATTTGGTTTATGCTTCGCTATGGTTGTATCGACGTACGATAAGTACTATGAACGCATCGAAAACGAAGCTATCTCATCGGGACTCGCGGACTTTCGCCTGGCGCGGGAAGAGTTCCACAACTTGACGGGCAAGTTCGAGGATGGAGAACCGTGGTTTGAATTGAGAATGGCCATGTTTCTCGATTGGTACCTCATGGATCGGCCCGGCCCAGATGGCAACACCCCGGTCGAAACGTATCTTATTCGACACGCTAGCGAGATGGATCGCCAAGAGCTGGACCAAATGGCGTACCTCACCGTGACCCTGCGATCCGTGTTCGAGCTTATCGAATCACGCAACGACGTACTGAATCTCTTGGATCTACTAGGCGGGGGCCACTGGATGGCCCATAGCACACTGCCGACCCTCGGGCTCAGCAAAGGAGATATATTCGGCGCTCGGATTGTCTATTGGGATGGCAGGCCAACGATCGGTAAAGGTATTGTGCTGCACCCGATCGAAGCTCGCCAAGTTATTAAAGAGATTATCGCACGCGGCTTGAAGGAAGAGATTCCCACGAGAAACCTATCGGACTATCTCGACAAAATGCGCCTCAAACTCGATAAATATTCTAATGTACGTATTCAACACGTGTATCGGTACCCTGGCAGTGAGATACTTTAATATTGTCAGCGCCTTAGGTGGCGTTCTAGCCGTTTTATTGGTATCATCTCAGCCCCAACTGCAACAGCCCGCTCCAAAACAACCACAGTGCCGCAACAGTGGAGAGTCAGTACAAAAAACAGCTACGCCAGACCAGCGCTGCCCGCCAGATCAACGCGGTATTGCCCTTGGACTCTACAGCGAGGACCCGGATTGGTCTTATGTGCCAATGCTCGAAGAGATGGCAGCAGTAGGCGCGAACCACGCTGCGATTGTGGTGCCGTGGTATATGAAAACTTCTATCGATGTGTCGATCTTTGCCCATCCCGAGTTCACTGTTCCAGAGCGCACCATAAAAAAAGCCATTGCAGACGCCAGATCCCAGGGGCTATCTATTTTGTTCTTTCCCATTTTGAGGGTCGAGGACAAGTCAAACGGAGGGTGGCGCGGCACCCTTGCACCAGCGGATGTGGATGCGTTTTTCGCCAATTACGAGGCATTTATTCTTCGGCTTGCTGCCTTTGCAGAGACGCTTTGCGTTCCCTTGTTTTCCATCGGCTCTGAACTATCTAGCATGGACGTGCACGAAGAAAAGTGGCGAGGGATCATTGCCAAAGTACGCGAAGTTTACAGTGGCGACCTGCTCTATTCGGCAAACTGGGATCACTTCGAAAAAGTCGCGTTTTTTGATGCGCTCGATTATGTGGGCGTTACGGGCTATTTTGAGCTCACCCAACCGGGCACTGACCCTACTGTATCAGACCTGGTGCGGTCCTGGCAGGGCATCAAGACCCGGCTGCTCGACTTTCAAAGCCGAATAAAGAAACCCCTTATCCTAACCGAGGTGGGCTATTTAAGCCAAAAGAACACAGCTGCATGGCCTTGGAAAGAAGGCGCGGACGACCCCATTGACCTCGAAGGGCAACGGCGGTGTTACGAGGCATTCCGCTTGGTTTGGGGTGGAGAGCCAAGCTTAGCTGGGGTGTATTTCTGGAATTGGTTCGGATGGGGTGGACGCAAGAGCAAAGAATACACCCCTAGAGGTAAACCCGCGGCCGAAGAGATCGCCACCTGGTATTTTGAACGCTAGAGAAACTAGCTCGGTTTTCTCCTGCCCGACCCCCCTGATGACGGGTTGCGCTCAGGCGGACGCACGCGCTGGGGAGAAGGGGGTGGGGACACGGGCCGGATGCGTCGCTGTGGTGGCGGGGTGGGTGCTGGCCTGACTCTTGTTGGACGTGTTGGCACCGGGTCCGTTACCACGGGCTGTACCCGGGGGTTCGTATGTGCGTCGTCAGCATCGATCACCGTGGGACGTATCCGCGCGGGCCGGGTTTCAGAAGGGGGACGAGATACAATAATGCGGTCAGGCCCCGTGTAAAACACCGGACCATAGCCAAAGTAATACCAGTGAAAGTATGGGTAGTAGTACCAAAACCCATGGTGCCAATATATCCAAGAGCCGTGATAGTAGTACACCCAGTGATCGCGATACCAGACCCGTGGGCAGTCGCACGTATCAGACGCAGGGGTGGCCTTGGGGTCTGTGAGCTTGACGCCGTTTGGTCTGCCTTGCGGTGCGTACTGCTCAAGTGTTCTCTCATAAGACGGATAAGACCCCAGGGTCGATGGGCCGCAGGCGGTTATCACGCAACAGCCCAGAATGACATAGATGATGGTATTGGTTTTCATTTGCAGCTACCTTGTAGCAATGGCATTCATTGCCATTACAAAAAAATAACACGTGGAGATGCCCTGTGTCGACCTTGCTCCTTAGAATGTTGCTGTTCCCGGTCGGACTGCTGTCCTGGCAACAGGTGCAACAGATCGGGGCCCTGCTCGGTCGCCTGTGGTTTCACCTGGTTCGCATTCGACGAAAGACCGTCCTTAATAACCTGGCCCTGGCACTTCCCAAGCAGCAGGATGACCATTTCGATATTGCACGCAACGCCTATTCTCATTTTGGTATATCGGCGATGGAGTTTTTAAAGCTGCGCCAGATGACCAACGAGCAAATCTCGGCCCGGGTGCACGTCCATGGCGCGGCCAACTACAATGCAGCCCTGGCGCGAGGCGCCGGTGTGATCGTCGTAACCGCCCATTACGGTAATTTTGATTTGCTCGCGTGCTCTCAGGCAGCTTCTGGGGCCCCCCTCGCCATTGTCAGCCGGGAACTCCATCACAGCGGCATCAGTCGATTCTGGATGGAAACGCGCCATCGATGCGGGCTCGAGATTTTTCCCGATAAGGGCGCTGCCAAGCGCATATTAAAATGGCTCCGACAGGGAAATGTCCTCGGATTGACAGTGGACCAACGCACCCCCCCTACACGGGGCGGCATTCGATCGCCGTTTATGGGGCAGATGGCGTGGACCACCACGGCCCCGGCCATGCTCGCAATGAGAACCGGCGCCCCGCTCCTACCAGTGCGAATTGATCGGCGCTGGGATGGGGACCACGACATTTACATTGAACCTGCCATCGACACTTCAACCCTTAAAAATGGCGACGATATCCGTGCTTGGGTAAATGAAATCAATGAGATAGTCGGGGCGTGGGTCGCCCGGCGTCCGGATCACTGGATGTGGCTCCATCGCAGGTTCATAGATGCAATGTGAAACGCGAACTTGAGTCGTCGATGTCTTGGAGCTAAACTGCATTATAAGTAGGTACTGGTTCGGAGGTTTGAATGCGAGTAATTCGAGTCATAGCCGTTTTTATCTTATTTACCGCCGCGCCTGTGGTTCGTGCTGAGAAGGTTACTGGAAAAATCGTTAGCTCCGAAGAACTCAAAGCGTCGCTTGCAGCAGCAGAAAAAAGACGGGCAGATACAAAGCGGGCATATTATTGGAATGAACCAAACGGCATCGTTCCGGTTCGCCCCCCTAGCATTGACCCGTCCCGAGACCTTGCGGTTGTGCTGTTTCGAGACGGGGCGAGCGACCCTAAACCCGATCCACTTTCCACTGTCAAAGTCCACGCAGGTGCTCTGGAGCGGCGGGTGGTAGTAACGCGACCGGGCAGCACCATTCGATTTCGCAACGTGGACCCGTTCGATCATGCCCTGTTTTCACCCACCCTGCCGGTATTCAAGGCTGAGCAACAATCAAACGGGGCATTTCGCCCGATTGAGTTTCAAAACGAGGGCGTGTACGAGGTGCACTGCCGCCTCATGCCACATTTCAAAGCCTATGTTGTCGTTACGAAGGCCAGCGCAATCGTCCCGGTCAAACCCGACGGGACATTTGCCCTAGCTGATGTAGAAGCGGGGAATTATACGCTAAAGGTATTTCACGAGGGTAAGTGGCTGCACACCCAGTCGTTTGCCTTGGGCAATGGAAATCCTCGGGAAGCCAAGCTGGAGATCGAGCTCAAGCCAGAATCATCCGCGGACGCGCAGTCAAAGGATGAAAAAAAAGGACAATAAACCTGAGAGCAAGGCCAATTAGCCGGGACTCGAAGCAGTCATAAAGAGGTCAAATGTTCGTATCCAAGTTCTGGACACTGCTATTAGCTTTAGTGATCGCGGCGATGCTTGCCATCATTATGCTGGGGAAGGATGTGATCAACCGGGAGCGTGTCGAAAACGCGACGGTTCTTCTTTACAAAGAAATGACAAAGGCAGATGTGGCGCTCAAACTGCATGCGCGAAAAAGACTCGATGCATTGCTGAGCGTTTCGGTTGATCCAGATATACGAAAGTTCCTCTTCGTCGCGTCTTCAGGACCAGATCGGGCTGCTAAAATACGCGATACCCTGTTGGGTACCTTGCGCAAGCGAAACGCCGATCTCGGCACCTTCAGGGGTGATTTACTCCTAACATTGGATGTCTCGGGCAATGCGATTTGCCAGGTCGGACACACCGAGCGGCAACACGGCCACAACCTCGCCGGGTTTCCAGCCGTGGACGCGGCACTCAGGGGATATTTGCGGGACGATGTCTGGAAGATAGGGAACGATGTATTTTTAATAGCTGCGCGGCCGGTCATCGAACAAGGCCGATACGTGGGCGCTTTGGTCCACGCAATGAAGATCACCGATCAGCTGGCTACGGAACTATCGCCCAGCATGCAATTGGCTTTTTTCTCGGGGAATGTCATGATCGCCGTGGGTACACCTGGCGAAATCGGCGAAGACAAAGCCCAGGGAGCGCTTATCGCCAAGCCGCTCGACAAGGTTATTGGCAGTACAAAATTCACCAAGGATGGTTACTCCGAGGTGAAGAGAATTGAATCGCCGGAGAAGCAGTTCTTGGCTGTTTACTCCCGAATTCGAGGGGAAGCAGCTGACAACGACGTGGGGTTTGCACTTATAACGCCGATTTCTTTCATGTCCTCCTCGGCTGAGATCTATGAGAACGCCGGCTCTCAGGATGTGGACGCGCTTCCGTATGGATGGCTGATAGTCGGTGTTATTCTCATTGCACTGTTTGGTGGGGCCTGGAATTATATCGAGGGAGAGCGTCCGATAACCAAGTTGCTGGAAAATATCGTTGCGCTTGAAAAATCAGATCCAAAAGATCAACTGAATATCTACCGCTTCAAGCGGCGAATACGCAAGGTCGCTAAAGCGATCAACGGATTAATGGATTACAAAATAAAGTCTCTTATTGAGAACACGGACAGTGCGTCAAAGAGTATCGATTCTATTTTGGCCACCCATGATAACGTTCGAAAATCCTCGGCCTCATTCAAGTTCGCAGAGCCTGCGGCTGAGGATATTCCACCACCACCGCCTGCTGAACCATCATCTGAATCCGCGCCATTGGATGCTGCGCCTGCAGAGTCAAAAGGGGAAAGAGAGGTGGCTCCGACCCCGCCTAAGGCGCCGCCAGCACCGGCGATGAATCAATCACCAGCAGGTTCGAAGCCGGGAATACCGCCAAAGACCCCTCCGGGAATACCGCCAAAGACCCCGCCAGCTGGGGTGTCAGCGGGTTTGACAGAGGAACAGGATTATTTCCGAGAGATCTACGATGAATTTGTCGCGCTCAAAAAGAAGCTCGGCGAATCAGTTGCCCAACTGACCTTTGATCGGTTTTTGGGCACGCTCAAAAAGAATCGGGATACCCTCATGGCTCGCTACGACTGTAAGCAGGTGAAATTTCAAGTATACGAAAAGGACGGCAAAGCCTCCCTCCGCGCCACGCCAATAAAGGGCTAGATTTAAAAAAATAAAAACCCTCCGTCAGTGCCGGTGAGCATCGGCTCTCTAACCCCGCGTCCTCTGATAGGTGGGCTCCATAGTAACCGCATCAGGCGTCCGATTCGCAATGACCGGCATGCACATAACGGCAAGGGACGGATCCCAGGGGTTAGGTACAGCGGGATTAATCTATGCTTGTCGCCGCGTCACGTACACCCCAGAGGGTTCTCTATGAGTATGTCCGATTTACAGCCCTTTGGTCAAGTGGTTATCTGCTATTTGGAAGTAACTTCGATGGGCATGCCAGGGGTAATCGTACCGCCTCTCAGTACTTTGCAAAAGATGCCGTGTGTGGGCATGATACAATTGCCAGCGACTTTGTAAATAGCGCATCGCGTGTGGCATTCCTTGCCGATTTGCGTGACCTCCAACAGCACATCTCCAACGCGAATCTGGCTGCCGATCGGCAATACGTGAAGATCAATGCCCCTGGTGAGAAGGTTCTCTGCAAAGTCCCCCGGGCCAACCTCTGCGCCGAGATGGCGCATCTTTTCGGCGCTTTCATCGGCGAGCAAGCTTACCTGTCGATGCCAGTCTCCACCGTGGGCATCTCCTTCGATGCCGAACCCTTCAATGACATTAACGGCTTGGACCGGCTTTTTTTGCACGCCCTTTGTTTCGCTGATGCAGACGTTGAGTACACTAGCCGTCATATGAGTTCCCACCTTGGCGCGGCTGTATCCCGCATTGCCTTTCGCAGCACTTATAACTCGGATTCGGGGAAAACGCCAAGTGGGTCTTGGCCCCTGCTGAGCATCGGAAGATCACTTCTTTTTTTTGATCCGCACCTCGATGCTTTTCTCGCCCTTCATGAGATTTAGGAGCTTTTTCGTATCGGTTTTTCCGAAATGATAGTGATAGGGATAGAGCACTTTTGGCTTCATGGCTTGTGCAGCGTCGGCCACCATCTCGGGGGTCATCGTATAGGGCAGGTTCATGGGCAAAAAGGCGATGTCAATATTTTTTAGTGCTTTCATCTCGGGCGTGTTTTCCGTGTCTCCTGCTACATATAGCCGCTTATTGCCCAAGGTCATCACGTAGCCGTTGCCCTCTCCTTTGGGGTGAAACGGTTTTTTATCCTCTCTCTTGTGAACGAGATTGTAGGCCGGCACTGCCTCAATGGTAATACCGGCAACCTGCTTCACGTCGCCGTTGTGCATGACCTGGCTGCCGTTAACCTTGTCGGCGCATTTTGGGGAAACTAAGATAATGGCATTTTTTTTTCGAATCGCACTGATCGCCTTAGGATCTAGGTGGTCGACGTGTTCGTGGGTCACCAAAATCACATCTGCCTTTGGCAATTTTTCGTAGTCGGCCATCTGGCCAAACGGATCCACGTGCATGATCTTCCCGTTATATGCCAGCATTAACGATCCGTGGCCGATAACCGTGACTTTGAGATTTCCCTTGGATGTCTTGAACGTATCGGCCGAGAGCCCGTCTACTGCAACAGCATGCCCGCTGATGCCCAAAGTGAGCGCTATGGCATAGGCAAAAAGGATCCGCATGTTGTTCCTCCTTTTTCGATCAGATGGGATATGAGTGGTTATTGTTTGCCGCCTGTTTTACGCTGGCATGCAACCTCTGCTTTAAAAGTTCGCGCTGGTGATCCCCGAAAGGTCAGCACTTCCTTTTTCTCCTTGGGGGCCAACGCAACAGAGAGCCCTTCTGGATTCACATCGGTCGACACCTGGCACACAGCGACCCATTCACACTGACTGTGGAGATGCACCAGGTGATCATAGGCGACCCCCACAAACCGCGCTTCTGTGGTCCACTTTACACAATCGGTGGCACTGCCGGCCGTATCCTTTTTCTTGCTGGCCTGTGCTGACAGTGAGAGCAACCACACTGCCGTGAAAAGACAAAGGATTGTACTGAGGATCGCCGGTTTATTCATTCCCATGGGAAATCCTTCTTTGGATATTCGTATGTTTGATCATAACGTGGAAAAGAAAAAAAGAAAATCAATGAAGCAGATGGGACACAACAGAGCTGCTAAGCAAAAAGTAAACCATTGAACAGTGCGTAAGCCAGCAACAGGATGAGGCCGTCGGTTCGGTTTAGGCGCTGCCCTATCCAGGCCATTGGCAGGAGTATCAGGGCCACCCCTAAGAAAAAGAGAAAATCATAAGACGCAACGCTGATCTGACTCGTCACCGGTGAGATCATCGCGGTTGTGCCAAGGATGAGCAGGATATTGTAGATATTCGAGCCCAGGACGTTGCCAAGTGCCAAGTTTCCCTCCCCGTTTTTGGCTGCGACAACAGAAGCCGCCAGCTCGGGTACGGACGTGCCAAAGGCGACGATGGTCGTTCCGACAACCCGTTCACTGATGCCGATGGATGTTGCAAGCCCCACAGCACCGACTACCATGCCGTGGGCGCCAGCGGCGAGCACGATCATCCCGCCTACGAGAAACACCAGGTGCAAGCTTTTAAAATCCGGCTTTTCCCAATCGGGTTGGGCGGTCACTCGGGCCTGTTCTTTTTGGGCCAGGCGATAATTCATCCAGGTATGGCCAGCGAGCAGGAGCAATAGCAGCGTTGCGTCGATTCGACCCAGCTGATTCCCTATCCAGGCCATGCAGATAACCCCTACGGTGATGATGACGACAAAGGGAATGTCTCGCTTTAATACGTCTAAACTCACTCGGATAGGTGCGATAACGACAGACAGACCGAGGACCAGGGCAATATTAAGGACGTTCGATCCAAGGACGTTGCCCAAGGCAACCTGGCCGTGTCCCTGGGCTGCTGCGAATACACTGACGACCAGTTCGGGAGCTGATGTGCCAAAGGCGACGACAGTGAGGCCGATGATTAAGGAGGGTATCCCCAGGTACGCGGCCAGTTTCACAGCCCCCCGGACCATCCCTTCTGCGCCGACCCATACGGCTGCGCCGCCGCCCAGCAGGAGTATGGCATCAGAAAAGGGCGTTGGGCCCATTTCAAAGGCCTCGGCAGGGGTTTTCGCCCATGCGCAACGCCTGTTGCGCATGGGGTGTGAGGATCCAGCTGGGTCGAATATTCAATTCACCCCTTGGGGTCGACAAAAAAGTGAGATTGCGCTGCATTGCTCGCTGCGGTGTTATCTCCGGCTCTCGCATGAGTGCGATGTAGCTCGCCAGGCTGTCTGTCGTCGGACCCACGCCGCGGTTATAAATGCACAAGGTGAGATCTGCAATCGCAGCTTCGGCCGAGGCATACCGGTCATCGGGCCTGGGTTCTAAAAGGCGAACGACAATGTGGGACAGATCCGGATCGATGCCTTCGACCACGTCGTGGGGAGCGCGGAGCGGCTTTTCCAGTGACAGCATGACGCTTGTTATCGCGCCCAAGACACTTGATAAATCAGGCAGGCGAACATTCGGGTTGAACCCTGTCAAGAGCTCGTACATGACGAGCCCGAGGGCATACAGGTCGGACCGCGTATCGACCGGGCCGCCGCTGATGACTTCAGGAGCCATGTAGGGCACCTTTCCGGCGATCGTCCTGTCGCTGTTATCGCTGGAACAGCGCGCGGCAACACCGAAATCCGTCAGCTTGACAAATCCGCGGGTCTCTTCAATGAGGATGTTTCCAGGAGACACATCCCGATGGATCAGACCGATTTCCCCATCCTCAAAATGATAGGTGTGGGCATGGTGGAGTGCTCTTAGGACCATCAATGCGATGAAGCCGACGATAGGATCTGGCAAGCGGAAGGATGCTTGTTGAGAAGTGACTGCTTCAGCGTCAAGACCACCGATATTTCTGAGGCCGATGAGGTCAATGCCGTGGATATACGCCATCACGAAAAAGAATCTCCCGTCCCCATCTCTTCCGGAATCGATAAACGGCACGATATTGTCGTGGGACAGGCGGGAAATCCGCAGTGCTTCGTTGGCGAGCATCTTTTTGGTAAAGGGGTTGTTCAGAAATTTAATGGCCACCATTTGGACGTGCTTGCCCGCGCTCACCCGTTCGGCCAGCCAGACTTCTCCCATACCGCCCTGGCCCAGCCTTCGCAATAGTTGATAGCGGCAACTGGACTCGAACGTCACGCCACCCCGCAGTGGCTTGGGGTCGAAAAAGGGAATGATGCTTTCGCTCATCGTGATGACTCAATTAGGGGTTGTCGTCTTCATTGTCTTCATTTTCAGGCGCCTCTTCTTCTGATGGGTCCTCGTCGGCCTCCCCTGCTTCATCCTCTTCTCCGTTGGCCTCCTCTGCCTCTCCCTCTTCTCCTTCAGCCTCATCACCTTCGGGCGCCTCCTCTGCTTCTCCCTCTTCTCCTTCAGCCTCATCACCTTCGGGCGCCTCGTCTGCTTCGTCTTGCTCTGCTTCGCCCTCTTCACGCTCACCCATCTCTATTGTTTCATCGGCGGAATGATCCATTGGATTTGGCTTTTTATGGGATAGATGTTGCAGTTTTCGCCGGCGCTCCAAATTATCCATCTCCATATCGGGTACTTTGGGTGGTATCGTCGGGGGGCGCACTGTTGTGGGCATTTTTGGAGGGGCCATGGGTTCGTCCAGATGCCGGGCAGGGGGTCGCTCACTTTTTTCTGCTGACGGCTTCTGACGCGACGGTCGGATGCGGCGCTCAGGCCGAGCAGGGCGTCGGCCAGTTTCAGTGTCCGGTCGCCGCGTTTTGCTATTTCTCGGCGGCGTATATTTTTTCTGTGGTAAAAAGCGCCCCTCACCTATCCGGCCCCTATATCTGAAACCGTAGTATCCGTCATCCCGATGGGCGCGCTTAAAATCTCGGCTGAACAGGTCGAGACTGGAAAACAGGGTTTTTAATGCGTCGCTCTGGTTGATGTAGGCGTCCATTATTTTAAACGTCAAATACAGGTCGAGCTGTGTTCTCGATAGAGGATCCCTAAACGCGATGGTCCCTTCAACTTTGGCATCGAAGTGTTTGGATGTCACAGCAAAATTGTTTATTTCACCAGTGCCATCTTCGATGTTCATTTCAGCCTTCAAAGAGGATATTTTTAGGGGCGGGACCGCCAATTTCATATCGAACATCTCAGCTTCATAGCCCGGCTTTGATAGGCCCACATCTTTTAAGGTCAGGGCGATACGACCATCACTCTGGGAAAAGAGTCCAGCCTGAGATGTCAGTTCAACGGCAAGGTCCATGGATCCGTCCACTGGTACGGGTATTTTTTCGCTCAGTCCTGGCATGCGCTTCATCACGAGGCCCTCTGCCCGCATTTCCAATGAGAGGGGAATGTCGCTATCTTGAGTTTCTTCGGCAGAGGGATCCTCTGTGCGACGGGGCCTTATTCGCTGTTTCTCTCTGGTCTCTTGTTGGGGCATCGGTCCTGAGTAGGCAGCGGTAATGCCACCACCAAATGCCTGGATGTCGACTTTCACGTCGAGTCTGTCAAAGAGAAGATCCAGAAACCCCACATTCACCTGAATCTCTTCGATCCGGTACGGTATGGCACGCGTACTAATCCGCGGTTCTGATTGCGAAGCATCGGCTGAACCGTCTTCCACAGGTGGGGGGGGGGATGCTGGATTATCATCGTCTTTCTTTGCAATCTCCACATTGGTGAGGACGATATTGCCGCTCATGGTCATGTCCATATCGCCGATGCGGATGTCCCGCTTAAGCAGGGTTGCCAGCTGCTGCTCTGCTGCTCCTTTAAAGCGCTCGATGGGAAACCCCAACAACAGAAACACAAAAAATAGAACGACAAAGAAGACCCCGTACCCCAGGTAGCGAAAGAGTTTGCGATCGAGAAAGGTCAGCATCAGATGCCTCCTTTCCTGGAGGCGCCGGCGAGCCGCTTACTCGGTGTTTGGCCATTGGCCGTTTGTTCGTATGTGGAAATGACCATTTTTACGTCATAGGTGTCTTGGGTCCGCCTGCGATTCCTTATTTCTAGCTTTGTAATCGCCACTGGGAACCGCCTGCGATTTTTCTCCACTTCCTCCATAAAACGGGTCAGGTTTTTGATGCCGATGGCGCGCATTGAGAGCTCGACCCCATGCTCGACCCAAAGGGTGCCGTGGCGCTGATCAGGGAGCTCTTTGACGTCTGGTACGGTTACGTCGAGCTGCTTAGATATCTTGTCGATCAGCGTACGCAATGGGGTTGGCTTTACCTTTCCCTGGCTTTGGAGGCGCTGTTGCTCCCGTTTTTGGTTGAGATAGTCGGCTTCCTTTTCCTCGATTAAGCGAAGGGCTTGAGCGGTGATCTCGGTCTGTTCAGCGAGATCGCCAATTTTGGATTGCACGAGAAAAACAAACAGAAATAGGATGAATACGATAAACGCCCCCCCTAGGATCGCGACCATCCGACGCTCTCGTTCTGATAGACCGGCGATGAGGTTCCGCAGAGATTCAATCATACACAAACTCCTATGGACAGCGGCTGTCGATGTCCATTTGATACCGCCGCCGCTCTTCCACTGCGGTCACTTTACCCACGCGTATGGCAGTAAAACACTCGCTAAACGCCTCGAGTTTTTGTTTGATGAGATCGGTTGGCGAGAGATCCGTGCCAGTGCCTGCATCAGGTGTCTTGGCACCCGCCACGTCTTCGGATAATTCAGGTGCCTTTAGCTCGGCGTCGACCGTGCCTCGCAAGGTGACCCGCTTGGGCTTTATTTCGAGGAGCTCTACGTCGTGGACCACCTCTGGGGGTATCCGTCTTGATAGCTCGACGACGATGTCAAAGGCGTCCTTGGACGGCATGGGCGCCTGTTCGGCCTTTTGTCCGCTCAATTTTTCCTTTATTCTTTCTACATCGCTCTCGGGTTTTCCGAACAGCTGTTTGGTGCGGTCGCTGAGTTCGGCCTGTTGCGCTGCCACCCTGTCGGAGAGTACAGAGTATTCAGCATAGCTCGCGAAGATCCACGCCAGAATAACGAGGAGGGCTAAAATCCCCATCCCCCCAATCCGCCGTTTTACAAATTCGTAGTCTCCTCTGAAAGCGAGATCGCCCTGTCTGAGATCGATGCGCTTGTTCCGCTGCGTGGTTTCCCGCCTCGCCAACGCATATGCCAGGAAGAAGCGATTATTATCGTCCGCGCTTTTCATTGCGCTCAGGGCCCCCAAGGTGGGTTCGAAGCGCTCGACCGGCAGGCCCAATTCATCGGCGAGGTAGGTGGCCAGGCCGTTTAGCTGCCCACCGCCGCCGCAGAGGAGGATGCGTTTAGCTGCCCGACCGCCTGAGGCCAGGTGCCCTTTAAGGGTTTGCTGGATTTCCCGTACCTGTGCCTTTAACGCATCCTTGAGGACCTCACCGACTTTCCCGTCCAATCCATACTGCTGCTTCAGTGCCTCGGCTTTTGAAAAATCAACGCCCCCGACCTCTGCGAGCTTGGCCGTTATTTCGCGGCCACCCCGCAGGGCTGTCCTCACAGTGGGGGCGGTTTGATCGAGTATCGCGATATTGGTTCGCTCGTGCCCAATATCGACGATAGCGAGAATGTCATCCGGGTCTGCAGGTGTATCCACACCCAACACATAGGAGAGTGTGGCAACCCCGAGCTCTCGGGGCGTGATACCGGCCTCTTCGAGTCCCTCGATGCGCCTTGCCACCTCAGCGTGCAAGGCAGCCGCTGTGACGACGCCGATTTGATCTGCGGTGCGCTCGATTTCGATATAGTCAAAGACCGCATCGTCCACATCAAAGGGGATGACCTCGTCTACTTCGAACTTGAGGACTTGGTCGAGCTGTTTTGCTGCGCTTGACGGCACGGTCATGCGCCGGGTAGAAACGAGCTCCCCTTGAATCGCACAGTGAACGGTCGCCTCGGCAGTGAGGCCCAGCTTTTTTGTCAGTCGCTTCGCGGCTTGCAGCACATCGGGCCACAGGGATTTTCCATCTTTGCCAAGGGGCACTGGCTCGGATTCGCACCGCACCACTTCGGCCCCTCGAAGGGCCATCCTTACGACCACCGCCTTGACCTCGCTCGACCCGAGATCGAGTCCTACCACATCGTGCGCCATCTGATCTCCTAATCCATCCGCCAGTAAAGGACTTTGCCGCCGGCAGCGGCAACTGCATTTTCAGGTCCCAACATCATCATATCTTCTCCCTTGGTATCGATAACCGCATGAATGCGCTTGGTAACGCGGCCCACAGTGCCCTCGGCGTAAATCGAAAACACGGTTGACCGGGTGGAAAGCACCCGGCGCGCCATGCCCTTGCCCCCAATGGGAAATCCCGGTATCTGCAAAAACAGCCGCTCGGGATTCTGAATAGCTGATAGAAATTCTCCGGATCGACTAAAGGGCATAAATTGTCTGATAAAAACAAATGCTTGGAGGATCACAAGGAGGTTGGCGTACTGGGCGGGATCCGCGCACAGGCTGACACCCGATTGGTCTGAGGCCAGCATGCAGATAACCGGCAGCAGCACCTGGGCAGGGGCGGTGTTGACATTGATGCGGCCCCGCCCCCACACGGTCATTACCCGGGCCTCTGGATCCTCGGGGTTCGGCTCTACAAACGCACTCCAAAAGTCGTCGTCAATGCCTTTGACGAGGTGTAGCTCCATCAGGCTGTCAAAGGGCGCGTTCTTGCGCAGGTACTCGGGATCCAGCATTTGATAATACGAGGGATCCTCACTGCCCGACATGTCGCAGAGGTCTTCATCGCCGTCTGCCCAATCCATGATTTCGCAGATGATGCTCTCCCGGTCAAAGACCTGGCCGGCCTTTGCCTCTCGATCGAAGATAGGGTCGTATTCCATGGGGGCAATGAGTTGCATCAGTTGATCGAACATCATCTTGCGCATGTTGCGATAGCCCTGGGAATTGGCGAGATTGACGTTTATCTTGGAATCTTCGTCGATAATCGTGACCTTAAGATCTCCATCTTTCACGCCCAATCCAAGCCCTTCGACGCCGGACACATCTATCCCGGCAAGATCGCCGAGCAGCCCCCCGCCTTCTGAATCGGTAAATACATCCACGATTAGATCGGCATACTGCCAAAACGGAAAGCTCACCGAGCTGCCGAGCAGTCGCTGAAAGGAGAGTAGCAGCCGACTCAAGTGGATACCTGACCGGGCCATGTATTCTGCGCGCACCGAATCCCTCGCATTCACGGTCGTGGCCAAGTAAACTTCGTTGGACTCCATCAGATCCGCGGTCATGGCCCCGAGGATGGTGAGGGCAATGAGGACCATGAGCAGGGCGACCCCGCGTTGCCTGCGCGTGCGGCGGACGCTCATTTGTTCACCGGAATGGGCGGCCCCGGGACAAAGGGGGCTCGGTAAATGGGGGTTCGCATGGGGATGGGGATCTGGGTCCCATAGACCACTTCTTCGCCGCGCCGGTCGTTGACCACGAGGGTGATGCGGACCTGGTGGGGCAGGGTATCCAGCTCGCCGGAGACCTCGGTGGTGTCCCATTCGTCCTGCCATTCATTCATTGGCAGGTCAAAATACTGAACGTCAAAAGCAACCACATCTTCGACCAAGATGAGGGATTGGCCCCCTTCGAGGGGTTCCAAGTCCAAGATGGGGGACTCGCGGCGGATCAGATTTTTTTGACCAGACACATTTGGATCCTCTGCAATGGCGTATCCAATTTCGCACTGGTCAGATTCGTCCACGTCGAAATAACGGCGTTCATGGGTAAACGCGGCAAAGTCCAAGCGATCTTCATCTCCGCTGTTTTGACCGATAAACACGGTATCGTGGGTGGGCTCGACAGTGCCCCTGTGCTTGGACAGAAACGCCGACGTCAGGTCCCGACTCAGGTAATCGAATGCGGTGCGCACCTGGTGAAAGCGCTCGTGCGCATCGGTAATGATGGTCCGGGTGCGCGTGGTCTGACTTGTCGCAGTCCAGATGGTGATACCCACCATGGATAACACAGCCACGGCCACGAGCACTTCGATTAGCGTGAGGCCGGATGGCCCTATGGGATTTACCTTTTTGGGGTACCTGTTCATTTGGGTTTCCCCGGACGTGGCGATGGCCTGTCTGATTGGGATTCGGATGGCCCAAAGGGCGATGTCATATCCCCTTCCTGTATGGCTTCGGACATTTCAGCAGCGCTTGCTGCGCCGTGCATAAACTCGAGGGGCCCCTGGGTCGGGTGGGTCAAGTATTGGGACAAAACAAACTGTCGCTTGCGGGGTCCCTGCTCCCATTCTACTGTCACTGTGACGCGGCGCATGGCTTGGCGCAGCATATCCGACAGCATGGGCGCAAACGAAGAGACAATGCCCATCTCGTCCATCTCGGCCATATTGTCGGCCGGATCACCGGCCCCCATACCGCCGCCGCCAAGGCCAAAATCCCCTAAGAACCCACCGCCCCCGTCTGCGTCCGACATCAACGTGGCAATGTCTGGCAACTCAACTGCTTTGATCTCCCACGCACATTCGAACGCATCGATGCCAGGCTCGCTCTCTAGCAACTCGCAACAGTCACCGCTGGATATCACATCGGCTTCTTCAAAACCGTTTTCAGTTTGAATCTCGAGTTCAATTTCGCTCATCCGGCAGCGCGCGAGCTCAATGGCCTGGGTGGTGTATCTGGCAAAATCAGTGGTTGCGACAGCTGCGAACTGGGCGCCGAATATGGAAACAACCGAAACCGCTAGGATCATAATTGCCACCATCACTTCCATGATGGTAAACCCGGCCGCCTTGTGAAGGTTCCGCAGGCGCGATGCCGATGGCCGCACGGGCATTACTCGGCCTCCTGCAGGTCATCGAGTTCCCCGTCAGGTTCGATCGGTTCGTTGTGAATCACCGCGCGGCCGGTCATGGGGTGAATTTCCACGGAATAGATGCGCTCATCCCCGTCTGAAACTTGAATAATGGCGTGCTCTGTCATGCCGCCGGGAAAAAAGTAGACAAAGGCGCGGCCCTCTTCCTGGGGCTTGGGTGCGTGGGGCGTGAAGACCGTAACGAATGTTGTATCCCCTTCAAGGGATCGCTTTTCACCGCGGCGGCCGCCCAAGGGCGAGAACTTGGGCTTGCGATACCCCAAGGAGCCACCGCTGAGACCACGCTGCATCGATGCCAGGAAAGGATCGCTAAGGGCGCCGCTCGTGAAATTGGCCATCATGCTGAACATATCGCCTTCTTGGCCCTCACCTTGTCCACCCATGCCCAGTCCCATGCCGAGCCCTGCACCTATGCCCATGCCTTGCTGTAAGCCGCCAGCCCCGCCAGTACTGCTCGACGTGCCAAAGGCGCTGCTATTCATTTGAAAATCGAGCAGCCCCCTTCCCTTTGGGCCACCATCCGGGTCGAACAGGGCCTCATCCTCGCGTCTCAGCCCTTCGCCGGTCTCGTCCTCTCGATTCAGCACGACCCTGCCGCTGGTCTCTTCCAAATGAATGGTTTTGTCTTCAAAGTCCATGACGAGCCGAGTGGTCATGCCACGGGTCACAGAGTGGGAATAGGCATAGCGCGCAGCCGCGACGATCATCCAACAAGAGGATCGGAGCCGGGATTGGCTCATCGCCCCCAAAGACAGGGCAACCCCAGTCACCGCGACCGCTGCGATGATAGTGACCACCAATACCTCGATGAGGGAAAACCCGAGCTGTGTGCGCATCTTGACCATGCCTAGTACCTCGTCAAGTGATGCTTATCTGGCAATAAGCTCCCCCTTGAAAAGGGGGCTGGGGGGATTTCGTCAATATTTCCATAGCGTTCAAAAATCCCCCTTCCCCCCTTTTTCAAAGGGGGAATGCCCAATATTGCCCACCACAAAACCTTTGACATTTTACCGAACGTCGTCTTCCGTGCCTTCCTGCATATCAGGCCCCATTGAAAAGACATCGGGGTCATCGCCTTCCGAACAACTGATGAGGAAATCCTTATCCCACGGATCTGTGGTTCGTTTCCCCTGGTCGAGATACCGCTCTGTCTTGAGATCGTCGATGCTCGGGCACTTTCCCGGATTCTCTGCCAGGTATAGCTGAACCGCGGTTCGAATGGCCGCCACATCTGATTTTGCCGAATCGACCCGGGCCTTTTCGAGCCGGGGAATGACCGCAACCGCCACGCCCGTTGCAATCATCGCCATGATGATGACGACGATCATGATTTCAATCAGGGTCATGCCCTGCTCTGCCACGTATCGCCGTTTGCGGCACCTGGACATTTTCTTCATCTTGGATACCTCCATTTATTATCTCCTTTTCTTTAATAGCCCCTTACTAGAGGCTCGATATATTGTCCTCACCGCCAAAATCGCCGTCTGGTCCACCAGAAGATACGCTGACCCCCCCCGGGTCGAGGATGGCCGGGCATTGCAACCTATAGGGGTGTCCCCATGGGTCTACCTCTGGGGCAAAATAGCGGCGGTCTCCCACGGGCGAGAGCAGCTCTGCCATATCCTCTGGGCATCGGCCTTGGTCTGCCCGAAACAAACGGGTGGCGTGCTCGATGCGGGAAATGTCGAGGAGCGCCTGCTTGATTTGGGTCCGCGTTTTCATCTCAGCCACTGCCCACGACAGGTAGATGAGCACCAAAATGACTGCTGCTGCGCGAAAGACCCGCCGCCGAAATCGGCCTGAGAGGCGCCGATAGCCGCGCTTATCGCCGAGCACTATCTCGCCGCGCCGTATCATTGGACAAACTCGTTCATTTGGATCAGGGGCATGAGAATCGCAGCTGCAATCCCGCCCGCGCCCGCGCCCATCAGCACGATCATGACCGGTTCGAGCATGGAGGTCAGGGCCGCGACCTTGCTCTCGACTTGGGCATCGTAGGATTCAGCCACATTTTCGAGCATCTGCTCCAGCTGTCCAGAGCGCTCTCCAATGGCTATCATGTGGGTCACAATCGGGGGAAACCGCCCGGATTCTTTGAGGGGCTCTGCGATGCTCTCTCCCTCTTGGATCGACGAGGTGGCCTCTGAAATGACCGTTTCGAGCACCACATTGCCGAGCACCCCCTTGGTGATATCCATGGCCGTTACGATAGGCACGCCAGATACCAACAGGGTTGCCAGGGTCTTTGAAAAACGGGAAATGGCGATCATCATTGCCAATCCGCCAAAGATAGGGGACCACAAGATGAAGCGATGCCAGCGTTGTTTCCCGTCTGGGCTTTGTTTCCACTTGTTGAATGCATAGATGGCGGTAATGAGCAGGGCGAGTGCGAGCCACCAAAATCCGCGGAAAAAGTTGCTCATGGCGATGAGCACCTCTGTATACCAGGGCAGCTCCCGACCGAAATTTTCAAAGATCGATGTGACCTTGGGAACGACGACGATCATCATCACCCCGATGATGAGCAGACCGAACAGGGCCATGAACGCGGGATATGCCATTGCCGAAAAGACCTTGTTGCGCAGTTTGCTCTGGGCCTCGATGAAATCCGCGAGCCGGGCAAGCACCTGTTCCAGGGTGCCGGACTGCTCTCCGGCGTGCACCATGTTGCAAAACAGGGTATCGAACAACTTTGGATGCCGCCCAAATGCCTCGGACAGGCTCATGCCCTGATTGACCTGATCGCGCACGTCGGTCAAGGCGCCCTTGAGGTCTGGTTTTTCGTTCTGATCGATGACTGCGGTGAGCGCCTCTACCAGAGAAATTCCCGCCTTGGTGAGGGTGGCGAGCTGACGGGTGGTGGCGGCGATGTCGAGCTTGCCGACCCGGTTGACAAAGAGTTTTTTAAAGTCGATCTCGCCGCGCCGTTCCCTGTGATCTTTTTCCCGAATATCGGTAATGAGGATACCGTCGCGCTTGAGCTGGGCGCGCAGGCTCTTTTCTCCGTCTGCATCTTGAAGTCCCTTGACTCCCTTGCCGTCACTTCTGCGGATGCCTTTGTACTCGTAAATCGGCAAAGCTCGTTACCCTCGCACTGTTTCAGTCCCAAAATATCGGGAAAGAAGGCTCCCCCTTTCGTAAAGGGGGATGGGGGGATTTCGTCATTATCCCTTCCGTTGAGAAGTGACGAAATCCCCCTAACCCCCTTTTCAAGGGGGAATTTGCTAACCTTACCCGGCGCAGTTCATCTGACATTGCACTCATTTTACGCCGCATCTTCGTGGGTGACGCGGAGCACCTCCTCAATCGTCGTGATACCCTGGAGCACCTTGCGCGCGCCGTCATCCCGAAGGGATATCATCCCCTCGGCATGGGCGATCTTTTTAATGGTATTTGAATCTGCGTTGCGCAGGACATTCATTCGGATCTCGTCTGTAATCATTACCATTTCATATACCCCGGTACGCCCCCGGTATCCCGTGCCCAAGCACGCATCGCAACCGCTGGCTTCGTAGAGCATGAACTTGCCCGGCACGAGTGGTGGCGGTGGTTTCAACTGCTCCCATCCCGCTCGGTACAGGGGACTGCGGGGCGGGTCTCCTAGGATATGTGCGGTTCCGGGGACGATACCTATCTCCTCCAACTGCTCTGGTTCGGGCTCGTAGAGGGTTTTGCATTCAGGACACAGCACACGAACGAGCCGCTGGGCCTGAATGCCGATGAGGGACGAGGCAACCAGAAACGGCTCGATGTCCATTTCGACCAGCCGTGTCAGAGCTCCTGGCGCATCATTGGTGTGAATGGTCGACAGCACCAGGTGCCCGGTGAGTGAGGCGTGGATGGCGATCTCTGCGGTCTCCCGGTCGCGAATCTCACCGACCATGATGACGTCTGGGTCTTGGCGTAAAAATGCGCGCAACCCGCTCGAAAACGTGAGGTCGATTTTGGGATTGACGTGGACCTGGCCAATGCCTTCGATGTCGTACTCCACCGGGTCTTCAATGGTAAGGATGTTCTTGTCCGGTGTGTTTATCTGAGACAGGCCCGCGTACAAAGTGGTGGTCTTGCCGGATCCGGTGGGTCCGGTCACCAGGATGATGCCGTGGGGACGCCGGATAAGGCTGTGAAACAGGGTATAGTGATCGGCCAGGAACCCGAGATCAGAGACATCGTGAAGCACGGACTGCTTGTCCAAAAGCCGCATCACCACCCGTTCTCCTTGGCTCGTCGGGATGGTGGAGACGCGAACGTCGATGCTCTTGCCGGCGATCTTGAGGGCAATGCGACCGTCCTGCGGCAATCGCTTTTCGGCAATATTGAGCTTGGCCAAGATCTTCACCCGGGAGATAATCGACGCTAAAAAAGCCTTTTTGGCGGTCTTTACGTGGTGCAAGACACCGTCAATCCGGTATCGAACCACCACTTCCCGTTCAAATGATTCGATATGGATATCGCTGGCCCGCCGTTTGACCGCCTCGAAGAAAAGGGTATTGACCCAACGAATGATGGGCGCTTCATCCTCAACGTCAATAAGGTCGGTCAGCTCCTCTTCTTCGACCCCTTCTTTTTCGCCCAACTCGTCCTGGCCGGCCCGCCTTTCGTAGACCGTATTAATGGCATCGAGGATTGCCTCCCCAGATGCGATTTGAGGCACCACGGGCCTGCCCAAAATCGCCTGCACCGCATCCAGGGCGCCCAGGTCGAAGGGGCTCGTACACGCGACCTTGACCCCGTCGACACCCTCGTTGATCGGCAGCACCCGGTTGGACTTGGCAAAGCTGATGGGCAGTTCGGCAATCAGGGACGGGTCGAGATCGGCTACGGGAATCGGATCGAGATAGGCAATGTCCATGGCCTCGGCCACAGCTGTCCACAATTGCTTCTCGTTTACCGCCTCAGAGGACAGGAGCAGCTCGACAAAGGATCCGCCCTTTTCCGCCTTTAAAGCGAGCAGCCCATCCATTCGATCAGGAGAGATGATATCTCGCTCAACGAGGATTTCACCTATGAATGTGTCCCTGGGTGCGGTCACTCGGTCGCCTCCTCGATGGTCACCCCAGAGGGTTCGAGTTTCCCCAATGTGGTGGTATTGTGTTCGATGTGGTGCTCCCAATCCAGCGCGGTACCGTCTGACTCACTTTCGTCTTTTTCAGCGTCACCCGTGGGAAGATGAACCGGATCTTTGGGGGTGTGTTCCACCTCATTGAGAATTTCTGATTCCCTTCTCAGGGCTTCCTCTGCTTCTGCCTCTGAGATCACCCGGTTCATCTCCGCGATAACGCCGTTGGTCCGGGACCAATCCAAATGGGGATCGACCCGGTGGTATTCAAATGCGGTCCACCGCTCTAAGAACTCCCGCCGCTCGGCCATCTTGCGATTAAATATCTCTCGAAAATCCTCAGCGGTGCGGATGATATAGGGCGTGAGAAAGATGAGCAGATTGCGCTTTCGATTGATGCTGCTTTTTTGCCTAAAGAGAAAGCCAAGGATTGGGATATCCCCCAAGAAGGGCACCTTTTGCGTGGTGATGACATCGTTATCAGTGATGAGACCGCCGATGATAATGGTCTGTTGATCAGCGACCACAGAAGTCGTGGTGGCGCTTTTTTGGGAGATATTGGGTCCGAGATCGGAATTAGCGGATTTCACCTCTTTGATTTCGAGATTGATCTCTAGGCGCACTTGATTGTCGTCATTTATCTGAGGGGTGATTTTTAATGTGAGTCCCACGTTCTGCCGCGCAATGGAAAAGCCACCGATCCCACCGAACCCGCCGTATCCAGCGAGCGCCCCAATGCCTCCCAGGTTGCCGGCGGCTGCATTTCCAGCACCACTACTCGCTACCTGACTGAGAATCGACCCCATGGGATTGTAGCCCTGCTGGAGCGGCACGTTTTCGCCCACGGTGATGGCCGCCTCCACATTGTCTGTGGCCAGAATATGGGGTGTGGAGAGCACGTTCACATCCGAGTTTGTCTGGAGTGCCTGCAGCGCCACCCCAAACGATGGAATGGAGATGCCCACGCCGAGCAGATCCTCGGTGCCCTCGAGGGCTGGCCCCCGAATACCAGCGGCCAGGCCGCTCATGGCCCCTGGACCGAGCAGCAGGGAATTGAGCTTGTCATTGGGCTGGCTCGATCCGTAGATAAGGGATGTCTTGCCGTCGGTGTCCAGGGTATTGCCCACGTGAAATCCCAGTCCCAGGTCTCGGGTTTTGTCCAGGCTGACTTCCATAATCACGGCCTCGACAAAGACCTGGCGCAGCATGACATCGAGCCGGTCGATAACCCGTTTCAGGCTCATGTAGTCCCGAAGAGACGAGACAATCACGAGGGAATTGGTCGCCTTATCCGCAGAAATTTCGACTTGCCCTTCGAATAGGGATACAGACGCATCTTGTGCGGATTTGCCCTTTTTTTTGGACGCTGTTTTCGACCGTTTTGACAGGTTATTCAGGGTCTTTGCGAGCTCGGTGGCGTCTGCGTGCTGCAGCTTATGCACGTGAAGGGTGCCCTCGCCGGCGATCGGCACATCGAGCCGCTTGATGAGCTCGAGAATTCTAAGGTAGGACGTTTCCGTGGCGACGATGATCAGTGAATTCGTCCGTTCATCGGGAAGAATCTTGGAGATCTGGGTTTCGGTCGTTTCCTGGCCTACAATTGATGGTGCAGGGGACTTGGGTCGCTTTCCCTTTGCTTTTGTCGGTGCCTTGGGCCTTTTCTTGCCAGCTGATGCTGAGGCTGAGACATCAAAAATCTCCATGATGCGATTGGCGAGCTCAGAGGCATCTGCGTAGTTGACCGGTTCAATCCATATTTGCTCGCCAGTGCCCGGCACATCGAGGATGCGGATCAGCTTGAGCAAGCGGCGAATCGATGACCCATAGTCGGTGATGATGAGCGTGTTCGTCGGGGAGTAGATGGTCAGGTCCCCCTCTGGGGATTTGAATCGACCGAGCAATTCCGCTATCTCCTCGGCTGAAATGTGCTTCAGGAGGTGGAGGCGGGTAACGATTTCGTCTCCAGGGGGTACGTTCCTGCCCCGAATGATCGGGAGATTTCTGGACGTGCTGCCCCCAAGCGCGAGAATCTTCAAGTACCGCCCGGCTGGAACGACGGTTAGTCCGTTTACCTGCAACACGCTCAGGAATGCCTGATAGGCTTCGCCGGCCGTAATCTTGGTGGGCGCGTATATCGTTGCTTTGATTTGAGGTGTTTTGCTGCCGAGTATAAATGCCTTGCCGGTAATGTTTCCAATGATCTTGATAAGTTGGACTAGATCTACATCTACGAGATTGAAGGAGAAGCGCGTGCCTTTCCCAGGTCGCTTGTACTCGATACCTGCGGCGAGTTCATCGGGCATGTTGACATTGGACCAGGGATCTTCAGCGCCCGCCTCAGGGGTATCGGGTCCTGGTGCAGGCGCTGCTGTTTTTCCCGCCCCAGGCAGCGGGCGATTTCCCCGCGCCTTTCCAGCTGGGCCTGTGGACGGTGGTTGCCCGGTACCCTTGGCAGAGTGGCCGCGCACTTTTTTTGCCGCACTGCGCCTTGCTTTGAACGCATTCTCTTTGACTTGTGCAGCTGAGAGCAGTGCCTTGTCCGGTCTAGCTGGTGGGACAGGGGGTTTATTATTGGGGCGTTCGGCCCTTTTGAGCGGGGCGGGTAGATCCCCAGGTGTCTCATCCTCCGGCGATGCGTTTGCCCATGTGGCAAGCCCGATGGTGCTCATCGCCATGCATCCGACCCAAAGGGCAATGGTGTGTTTTCTTACCCATCGGGTCGTCTTTATCGTCATTATCGACAACGCTCTACTCCCTCCTCTGGTGGCCCGGCCGAGTTTATTGCCGGGTCTTTATGCAAGTGGCATACCGAGCTCGGCTATTAATTTTTCTTTTTCATTCAAGTAGTTACCCTACCAAGAGATTGGTATTTGCCTTTAAAAAGACAAAATGACAATCGTTTTTCAGCATCTTCCAAAATATTGCCAAATCGGCAACTCATCCTTCCATGGCATCGAGCTTGCGGTAAATTGTCCTCGGTGCAATGCCGAGCAGCTGGGCGGCCAGCTTTTTATCTCCCTTGGTGTACCGCAGGGTTTCCCGAATCATGCTGAGCTCAATATCTGAAAGCGGCGTGCCAATGGAAAAGGTCACCTGCCCCTGAATGCGCTCGCCCTTGCAAACATGGGACGGTAGATCACTGGGACCAATGACTTTTTCCCGGGTCAGGACCACGGCGCGTTCGATAACATTCTCGAGCTCCCGAACATTGCCAGGCCAGTAGTAGCTGGTCAGGAGTTCCATGGCTTCGTTTGAGATGGCCTGGATTTCCTTGCTGTTGCGCATGGCGTAAAGCGACAGGAAGTGCTCGGCCAAAAGGGGCACGTCCACGAGCCGCTGGCGCAGGGGCGGCAGGTTTACAACGATGACATTGAGCCGGTAATAGAGGTCCTCGCGAAAGCTCCCGCGCTTTACCTCTTCTTCTAAGTCGCGATTCGTAGCTGCGACAACGCGAACATCCGACTTAACTGTGGTACCGCCGAGGGGTTCGAATTCCCCCTCTTGCAGCACCCTTAGCAACTTCACTTGCACCGCAGGGCTCATCTCGGCGACCTCGTCCAGAAACAAGGTCCCCTTGTCAGCAGCTTTAAAACGGCCATCCCGGCGCTTTACCGCGCCGGTGAAGGCACCGCGTTCATAGCCGAATAGCTCTGCCTCCATAATGGTTTCGGGCAAGGCCGCGCAGTTCACTGCCACAAAGGGGTTGTCTGCACGGGGTGAGTTGTCGTGTATTGCGCGCGCCACAAGCTCTTTTCCAGTGCCTGATTCTCCTAGAATAAGGACGGTGGCCATGGACGGCGCAGCTTGAATCGCAACCTCCAGGGTATGGCGGAAGATGGGATGGTTCCCAATGATGGCTTTTTTTTCAAACCCCATCAACCGCTGCTTGAGTGTTCGATTCTCGACCACCAAGCAGTGCTTTTCGAGGGCCTTTTGCACGGTCTTTACAATTGCGGCGCGTTTCAGGGGCTTTTCGACAAAGTCATAGGCCCCGTTTTTCATCATTTCCACGGCAGTACCGACAGTGCCATATGCTGTCATCAGAACGACTTCGGCATCTGGAGATAGGGTCTTGACCGCTGAGAGCAGGTCATCTCCGCCCAGGCCGGGCATCCGCAAGTCCGTAAGCACCACATCCACGTTGTGCTTACGCACCAGGTCCAGTCCTTCTCGACCGTCCAATGCGGTGAGGACGTTCATGGATTCCCGGCTAAAGATCTTTTTTAGCGAGAGAAGGTTGTTTTTGTCATCATCTACTATCAGCAGCGTGGGCTGTGTTCCTGTCATCCCGCCCTCCGGTCGATATCCTTAATACAAGCCCAATAAACCGAATGAGCATCTGGAGCTAGGTAAACGCACATCGGTTCTCAAATCCTTTCTGTTCGTACAAGCAAACCGCACGCCAATTTTTATGTGGAAATATTTAAATGATTTCAATCGGATAAGTGTTTGGTAGGAGAATTTTTTGCCATTTTGTCATAGCGCAGACATTTCGACAATCATGTTGTCATAGTGGCACGAATAGTTGGCTAGGGCGTTTTTGGGGGGATTTTTAAGATCTCAACTAGAACTGCACTGCGGTATAGGTTTCTGGTAGGCTTCTTGGATCAAAGCAAAATTTAACGCCGTCTTTATCCAAGCACGCATACTGGGTGGCTTCGTTGTTGAGTGCAGGGTCGGTCTCTGACTCTCGGCAATCGCCCTCTTGCTGACACGGCGCAGCACACGTTTTATTGCTGACTGTTGCTTCCAATGGGATCCCTGCAACTTCTACATTAACTGCTACGTCGTAGGTGAGAAGTACAGCTCCGGCTGGGCAAGCCGCCATGTCCGCGAAGGTTCCGAATGTGGCCCCGTCGCAAATCACTTGGGCGCCTTCGCACTCTGTGGCCATAAGGGAGCAGTATCCGTTAGCAAAGAACGTATCATTTGCAAGATCACCAGCGTAACTTCTGAGACACACGAGTTCAGCGCCGGCCTGGGTTGATGAAACATCATCGCAGTGGAGGATCGTCCCGCCATTGGGGATTGGAACATCGGTACCGAGCTGCGTGCATCCAGTACCTTCACAAGTACAACCAGAACCGATATCCTTGTCGGAGAATCCCGTATCGGTATCGGTATCCGTGTCAGTGTCGGTATCGGTGTCAGTGTCCGTATCAGTATCGGTGTCACTATCAGTATCGGTATCAGTATCGGTATCAGTATCAGTATCAGTATCAGTGTCAGTGTCAGTGTCAGTGTCAGTATCAGTATCGGTGTCAGTGTCAGTATCGGTATCACTATCAGTATCAGTATCGGTATCAGCGTCTCCACCTGAATCGTCATCGTCGCCACATGAAACAGGGCCAAAGGACATTGTGACCATTAACACCATTATTATATAGGGCAACCATTTTCTCATTTCTTCACTACCAAATTTGTACATTACTCTCTCCTTTTTGTTAAAATCTCAGATGTATATATTTGTAAGCTGAAAAAAAAGCAATGCCTCCAACAAAATTATAAGACTTTCATAGACAATAGTTCTTTTCATAGACAATATGTCTTTTCAATAAATAGATTTTGAGCATTATTATCATAATATTGCATTATAAATTTAAATTCGAGTTTGCTTTCTGTGGCTAGCCGAGGGTTGTTGTAGTAATTTACCCGTATGACAATCTATTATGTCAAAATTGAGACAGTTTTTATAAATCTGATAATGCTAATATTGAAGTTTTTCTGCCACCTTGATATAAAATAAGGGAACAAACGATTGTATTTTTAATTAGGCATCCCAAATACTGTATGCTGGGATATAAATAGGAGCCCACAGTCATGAAAAGTGAATTAAGAAATAAAAATATAAAACATAACAAAAGCTATTATTTTAACCCCTCCTCCAGCAATACCTTTAAAAGGAATTTGAAATATCTTGAAGAGAGATTTGGAAAGAACCTGTTCAATAGCGAACACATCCATCATCTGCAAGACATAGAAAAGTGTCCTTATACCCACGCTATGCGGCATTTGATTGAATCAGAAAGAAGTGTCAGAATTATTGAAAAGAAATTGGACCATTCATTTCGCCTGACAAAAAGAATTTTGGGGAGATACTTACCCGGAATAAACCGTCGGAATTTCCTCAAAGCAGCAGGCATTTTTATGGCAAGCGCCACATTACCGTTTATTTCTTGTACAAAAAGCGCTGAAGATATTCTCGATACCCAAGCGGATGATTTGAATACCGTCTATTATAAAAGTGGAGCAAGAGGTGGCATTGTAACCGCTAGGAGTGGTGAAAAAGAAGATATTGTAACCGCTAAAAGTGGTGAAAGAAAGAAGCTTATAACACTTGCGAAGAGTAAATACTATTCAAATGAGGAACCTATTGTCGCCATGGTAAGGGGGAGCTCCGTTGAAACAGATGTGTACCGTGCGATTCAGGTGGCCGGTGGACTGGATGAGATACAGCACGGGGATTCAGTGATGATTAAACCCAATGGGGTCATGTTTATGGAGAATCTCCTGGATGCGGGAAATCGCAGCGGTACTTGTACAAATCCAGAGGTGATACGCGCGGTTATTCGAGCGGTAAAAGCAAAAAATAAGGCCCCGGAAAAAATATGTATTGCAGAGCGATCTGCTGTCTTATCCTCTACATTAAACATGCTCATGTTAACGGGCATATACGATGTCGCCATTGAAGAAGGTGTTACGGTCATGCCCTGGGATGACGAAGAATACGTTTCCTGGACCGCGGAAAACGCCCATTACCTACCTGCCGTGCGTATTCCCAAATCAGTTTTTGCATTTGACCATTTTATCAATGTACCGGTGCTCAAAAACCACGAAATGATTCCCGGAGTCCCAGCCCTTCAGGATCCAAATGAACAGGCGGAATTTACAAACTGCATCAAAACCTTTGTCGGTGTGTGCAAGGACGATGACCGCAATCATCATCAGGTTAAGCTGCATTCCGAACACTTTCCCGAGAAAGTCGCTGAATTAAACTTGAGCCGGCCTCATGTGACAATGAACGTTGTGGATGCCACAAAGATTATCCTGACCAACGGCCCAGTATTTCCAACGATGGAATTTGCTACACCTGGCATTGTATTGGCGTCAAAAGACCGGGTGGCCTGTGATGCTGTCAGTGTAGCAATACTGAAATATTATGCTGGACTACAGAATATAGACAGAAATTATGTACATAAATCCGTGTGGGAACAGCGACAGATAATCCACGCGGGAAGAATTGGCCTAGGCGTCAATAATCCCGATCAGATACATATACTTCATACGGGAATAGATGAGATTTCGGATATATTAAATCTCTGGCGGGCCTAATACAAGATATCGCCCATATATAACTCCCTTAGAAGATCTTAGGCGTAGGGGTACATGCCCTTTTTGATGGCTTCCAATGCGTCGAGTATCTTGTTGTGCTTTTCCTCGTCGATGAGCAGATAGTTGATCAAGTATTCGTGAATAGGCATCTGCTTGCCCTTGATGGTCGCAAGTGCTTCTTTGGCGAGATCGATGGTTTTTTTCTCAATCTCGAGGTGCTTTTCGATCATGCCCCAAACGTCGCCCAGCTCGTCCGGTGTGAGGGAAAAGGCGCGCGTGGGCACCGACAGTGAGTCTGCAATCATTCCCTGGACCCGATGATGCATCATCGAGTCGCGCTGGATGATCTCCATTACTGTACGCACAATCGGGTTGTTGCTTTTTTCAAATACCTTGCCAGTAGATCCTACAGATGCGCCTTCGATCTTTTGCCAGCGATGCATAATGGTTACGAGCGTCTCTTGAGCCTCTTTGGTCGACATTGTCTCCTCCTCATGGTTGATGGCCCCAGACGCCTTTTATACCTCGATATCCATAAAAAGCCCATGCATATTGCCTCTTGCAAGCTGAATATTCGTCTGGACTAGTACCTCGTCAAGTGATGAGTGATGGGTAATAAACTGGCTCTCCTGCATTCGTAGTGGGTAAAATGAGGATGACGAATGGATAATATTTGTTTAAAAACGGTGAGTTGCGCCCTCAGCCCGTCGCCGAAACAAAATGCCGCAGTTC
>JAAUYD010254656.1_pt1 | contig 37265 bp, 34 predicted proteins | sample 7278101 | NCBI WGS metagenome assembly JAAUYD01 (sample SAMN14350128, study PRJNA611818) | marine sediment metagenome | isolation source: surface marine sediment (0.6m) | place: French Polynesia: Moorea | collected 2018-08
TATCTTTTGTTAAACCTTTGATATATCTCATTTAAAATTTATTCTCCTTTTCACATCAGCGACCCGCTACGCGGTTGCCTGTGGCATCGCCAGAGTCAATGGCGATCGCTTAAGGAAAACTCCCTCAATATAATCCTCTCAAACTTTATTAAAAATATACAAATAATTTTGCTTGAGTACTTATCTAATTCAAGATGAATGGGGATACTTGTCTTTACCCTACTGGGTTGACCATGTTGGCTCAAAAGACACTCGTTGGTTACGTTACTCTCTTGAGAATAGGTCACAACAACATCCTCCTGATGTTGCATGGACAAAAATTGAAGTTATGTAAATTAATTTTTGCAAGGATGTTTGTTTGTTAAGAGGGTTTTTGTAGCTCAAATAGATTCAAAGCTTTACCTGCTATACATTTGAGCTTTATTAATGGTCATTAGAGGTGCTTGAAAAATTCTGAAACCTCTGAGAATATTAGGTTATGTCGCTTTTAGTTTTTGGATGTTGGCAAGTTTTTGCTGTAATTTTGGGGGGTACAACTAAAATTCATGTTTTTTTGTTCCTGAAGTCAGTTACAGCAAGTAATTCAGAGGTTGCCCGGTCACTTAATTAGATGTCGTTAGGCGTTGTGAACTACAAAGAAATTAATAACTTTGCTTATCCGTTTTTCCTGTCACTTAATTAGATGTCGTTAGGCGTTATTTCCTATTTAATAATTCTTTGTAGTTAATTAAATTCTCAACTTGTCTGATTAACTTTTGATACTTTTGCTTACGTTCAGAGAGCAAACTATTAATTGCTCCACTTATTAAAAAAGTAGATAAAGCTCCCATAAAATAACTAATTAAAATTGCATCTGATAAATCGAGACTTGAAGCTGACAGTTGCATAATATTTTTCCCTGTCAAACTCAAAAATAATACAAATTTATTACTAACTTAAACTATTTGCTGTTTCCAAATCAAGGATTAAACTCACGATTTACGATAAATATAGATTTTTTAACAGTCCCAAGATAGGACAATTTTTTGAATTTGCTTCAGCTTGTCTGCCATGCCCAGAGTATGAATGACATAATCAGGTCGTTTAGAGAAATCTTTACCCCAATTACCAATAGTTCTCTCACTCAAGCCTGTTGCTTTGGAAAGAGCAGTAATGCAGACTTTGCGATATCCTCTTGCCTCTGGAGACATATCTATCCATTTTCGACAGTACTCTAACGGCTCCAAAATCATCTATTCCTAATACGTCAACATGGTGGTTGGATATGCTCGTTGACCATGAGCATCCTCTCCCCGTCAATTTTATCTTGCTGTGTTGATGAATTATTGTCTATTAGTTCTGTTTTAGTTGGGAATTATTTACTCATAAATCGTGAGTTTTATGGAAGCATAATATGGTATCGTAAAGTGATAAGAGAAGGCGATCGCGCCTGGACAGCATAGATTCGCCTTCTCTTACCAACCTAATTAAATAAAAAGGTCTTACCATTATGATTGCATACCAACCTGATGCAACCCAAATTTGTGCTGAACAATTGACGGAAGGGGAGATTATTCGGCACTTTACAGGAGACACTTGGAAAGTCATTTCTGAGCCTGAATATACCTGTTCTGGTATTAGCTTTGAAGTGTTGTGTCTGAATGTCGCAACTTTGCCAAATACTCAAACAGTTGTTTTTGCACCTGAATGGAGATTTGAACTACTCCATTATCACTGTGCTTTAGAAGCATAATTTTAGTTAACTGCGATCGCCTTTGCTATTGGCGATCGCTTTTTCTGTTTCTACTCCTTCAAAATTGATCTCAAATCAAATGCTTGGTTTTTTCCCTACACTCTACCCAGGCGAGTTACTTTATAGTGCTGTAGCACGTTATCAAATCCGAAGTGGTAACTTAAGCCCCAAATTAACTATCGAAGAATTGTTTAATTCTAGAAGTATAACTGCCACTGCTGATTTACCTTGTGGCTTAGAAAATCTAGTCAATAATCTACCGCCTCATTCTTCAATTACTGTAGATAGTCTGATTCAACACCATACACTATATCCGTTTTACTCTCCTTTTATTCCACCAAAAAGAGCCAGACAAATCGAAATATCAATGAGAGGAATTTATGGAGGAGATATTCATACTAGAGCAGGTATTATGGCAAGTGCAATTAATACCCCGAACTACTTTCGCTTTTGTCCTGATTGTTTGCCAGAAGACTTAGATAAATACGGTGAAACTTATTGGCATCGTTCACATCAAGTGCCAGGAGTTTTATTTTGTCCCATTCACAGGATAGCGTTGCAAAATAGCCAAATTTCGTTTCAAGGGTTTAATAAACACGAATATCATGCTGCAAGCCTGGATAATTGTAGAGTTTATTCAGCAAAAAATGATTACAATAAGGTGATATCCGAGAAATTAATCACTTTATCTCAAGACAGCTTCTATTTATTAGAAAATACTTTCCCAAGTAAAAGTTTGGAATGGTTTACCAAGAGATATCGAACTCTACTGATTGAAAGAGGTTACGCTAACTCCACTGGTAGAGTAAAGCAAAAAAGACTAATTGATGATTTTGTCTTTTTCTACGGTAAAGACTTTTTGAAAGTCATAGACTCAAGGGTAGCTTATGAAGATACCAGTAATTGGTTATCCCAAATTGTCAGGAAACATCGCAAGGTATTTCATCCTATCAGACATCTTCTAATGATTCGGTTTCTTACAGACTCGATAGATACTTTCTTTCAGAACAATAAATCATACAGACCCTTTGGTAGAAGTCCTTGGCTATGTCTCAATGCAGCAGCAGATCATTATCTTAAGCCAGTAATTACAGACGTTAAAATTAGTCATTGTTTGGAAAATAAAAAGCCATTGGGAACTTTTACTTGTTCCTGTGGCATGATTTATTCCCGCAGTGGGGAGGATAAGAAAGAAGAGGATAAGCTCAGAATTGGTAGAGTCATAACCTATGGTCAAGTTTGGGAAGATAAACTCAGAGAGTTAGTTGAGGTAAAGAAGTTGGGATTAAGAGCTACAGCAAGGGAATTAAAAGTCGATCCTAATACCATTAATCGGTATGTGGCTTTACTACATTTAACGCCATCTTGGACGAAGAATAAGCCACAGATAAAGTCAGAAAAAGTAGCATCGATAGTTTCAGAAGATATTAAGCGGGAAAAACGAGATATATGGCTTAATTTACAGCGAGAGAACCCAAAACTATCGAAAACTGAAATTAGAAAACTTGCTCCTGATGTTTATGCTTGGCTTTATCGCCATGATAGACAATGGCTTAATAATAACTCTCCAAAACTTCAACAACCTACCTCCTCAATAAATAGAATTGATTGGAATCAAAGAGATAAGGAAATTTTAGAGCAGGTTAAAGATGTCGTGAGAAAATTAAAGCAAACAGAGAAACCTATAAGGATTACTGTTGGTACAATTGGCAAAACTATCAGGTTAAAAGCTTTATTAGAAAAGCATTTGGATAAATTACCTAAAACTAGGGCTTATTTGAAGTCAGTAACCGAAACAATTGAAGATTATCAAATTAGAAGAATTCAATGGGCGGTTAAGGAATTAAATCTCAAGGGAGAAGAGATTAAGGAATGGAAGATATGGAGATTAGCTGGTTTGAGAGAGAATTTATCAGATAAAGTTAGAAATGTTCTGGAGAAAGAGTTAAAAAGCTCGCTATAGTTTTACTCCAAATACTTGGAAGGCTTGTGTTATTGTTTGGGACAAATTGAGCTTATGTTGCTGTTCGTAAAGTTTAACCGCTTGACGATAAGCAGATAACAATTCGGGAATATTCTCTACTTCACCATCTGAATTTTTAGTATTGAGTAGAACCCAACCTTGATTGTGGTAAGCTTCAGCGTAGTTCGGTAGAATCTGAATAGCTTTTTCTAAATAGGACCCGGCTTGAATCCATTTTTCCATTTTTCCCAATAAAGTTCCTAACCGAAATAGGACAAAAGCATCATCACCAAATTTTTGCCTGTGAGTTTGATAAACTTTAATAGCTTCTTGAATACTGTTTAAATGTTCTAAAGCAATAGCGTGATTTATGATTACCGAGTTAGAAACTTGTGCTAGACGGGTTGCTTGCTCAAAGCAGAGTAAAGCCTCATTCCACAAACCTTGTCTGCTTTTTTTCCATCCTTTAAAACTCCAACCCCAGGCATGATCTGGATTTTGAGTTATGAATTCTTCGATGCGTCTTTCTACATCTCTAGCCTGTTTAGTAACGACTGCTTTTTCTAGGGCAAAAATAAGGAGAGGATATACCCATAGTTGTAGTGTTTGAGAATCTGCTGATGGAGTTTGTTTGGATTTAAAGATGGCAGGAGTAGCAGCACGAATTGCTGATTTCCATTGTTTTTGATTGATTGCTATCCAGGCTTGTATGCCCAATGCAAAAGTACAGTTGTTGTCAAGTTGAACTGCTTTAGCTACAGCAATTTCTGCTTGTTGCCAGTTACCAGTTTTACCTAAAGCCCAAGCTAAATTAGCTTGTATCCAAGCTTCTTGAGGAGATAAGTTAGCAGCTTGTTGTAGTTGTTTGACCGCTTCTGCCCATTGTGATTTTCGGCAGTTAACTAGCCCCAAAACTCCATAAGCTCTACCATCATTTGGTTGGATTTGAATGGCTTTCTGGGCAGGTATTTCAGCTTGAGAGTCATTAACATGAAGTTGCACTAATGCTAGTTCTACTGCTGCTTCTCCATTACCAGGTTCGTTAGTTATAAGTTTTCCGTAAGCTTTAATAGCCTCTTTTAGTTTATCCTGCTTGACTAACTCTTGAGCTTGTTTGTGCAGTGGAGAGACAAATTTTCCTTTGAGTGCATCAATTAGTTCATCAGCAGTTTGGAATCTTTCCGCAACATTTATTTTCATTCCAGTCAGAATAACTTTTTTTATTAACCTACTAAGATTAGAGTTTAGTTTTCGTGGTGGAATTAGAGGGTCTGATGAACCTCCTTGTACTAGGGCATTTACTCTATCTACCGCCTCTATTGGTGGTTTTCCAGTTAGTAATTCATACATAGATGCACATAAAGCATAGAAATCCGTAGCGGGATAACGTTTACTCCGATAAGAATACTGTTCGTATGGGGCATAGCCAGCAGTCAAGGTAACGCTCATTTCGCGAGTTTGACCAGCAATAAATTCTTTAGTTGCACCAAAATCAATTAATATTGCTCTATCTTGACTGTCAATCAAAATGTTATCAGGTTTAATATCTCTATGGAGAAAATTATTATCATGAATAACCTTTAATGCTTCTGCAACTTGAATAAAATAATGTTTAACTTGATTTTCGGATAAAACTCCTTTTGCTTTGAGGATATCATATAGAGTTTGGCCTGAAATAAATGCCATTATGATATAAACAGTATGGTTTTCTTCAAACCATTCATAGATTTTAGGAATATTAGGGTGTAGGCACTTTTGTTGATTGCTAGCTTCTAATTTGAATTTATTGATTTGTAATTGTTTTTCTTTTGGAGTGATAGAAGAAGGCCAAGTTACAGTAGCTCCTTGTCTGGCAGATTTTTCTGGCCAGAGTTCTTTAATAGCAACTAAAGATGAGTTTTGTCTATTTTGTCCTTTATATGTAATACCAAACCCTCCTTCACCTAACACTTTTTCTATTTGATATTGTCCTTGTTTGAGTAATACTCCAGAAGATAAATGATATGTAGAGGAAGTAGTTGTAGAGGAATTAGAACTAGAATCTAGAGGTTCGTAACCACAAGTGGAACAGATCGTTGTTCTATCTGGATTATCTTGTAAACAGGCAGGACATTGAATAGTCATAATCAATAAGTTTTTAAGATAAAGGAAACTTTGCCAAAAGCGATCGCATCACCCGAATTTAATATTTCTGATTTAGTAATTCTTCTACTAAAACGAGATTGTCTGCTACGTCGAATAAAAATACCATTGACTGAATCTAAATCTTTAATTTTCCATTGTCCTTGCTCTCGATAAATCACTCCATGTTGACGAGATACAGTATGAGAGCCAGGAAAATTGTTTAAGTTAATATCTACTTCTTGTTCACCAGGCTCAAATCTTCCTACAATCATTGGGCTTTTATCTACAACAAATTCAGGGGAAGAATTAGCAGAATGTATCGGAATTAGCTTGGCTACTTGACCAGAGCCAGTTAAAATTTTTAGCAGTTCATCTACTGTTTGAAAACGGTCTTGAACTCTCATGTTCATTCCCTTGAGAATAATCTGTTCTAGTAGAGGATTTATTTGAGGAGCTAATTTGCGAGGAGGAACAAGGGTTTCTGAAGCAAATCTTTCTGTTACATCTACAGGTAATTCTCCTGTTAGTGATTCATACATAGAAGCACATAGAGCATAGATATCTGTAGCAGGCCATCGTTTACTTTTATAGCTATATTGTTCGATAGGTGCATAACCCCGCGTTAAAGTAACACTCATTTCACGAGTTTGTCCTGCCACAAATTCTTTAGTTGCGCCAAAATCAATTAATACTGCTCTGTCATGTCGGTCGATAATTATATTCTCTGGTTTGATATCTCGATGCAATAAATTAGCATCGTGAACTACTTTGAGAGCTTCGGCAATTTGTAGAAAATAGCGTTTGGCGCGATCGCTTGTTAAACAACCTTCTTCTTTTAAGATATTAGATAGAGGCTTTCCTTCTACTAAAGCCATTGCCATGTAAGCGGTATTATTTTCTTCAAACCATTCATATACTCTAACGATACTGGGATGAGAACACTGAGCAATATACTGAGCTTCAGTAGCAAATTTTTTCAATTGCCATTGTCTGTTTTTCGGGGTAATAGTATGGGGCCAAACAATGGTTGTCCCTTGTCTAATAGCTTTTTCTGGCCAATTTTCTTTGATGGCTACTTTTCTGTTATTAATTAAATCAATCCCTTCATAGGTAATACCGAATCCACCTTCCCCCAGGATTTTTTTAATTTGATATTTGCCTTTCCCAAGAGTGCTGTTATTTGGTAGATGGTAACTTGGCGCAAAATTATTGGGTTGCAAAGCAGCACCACAAGCCGTACAAGTAACTGCATTGTCATTATTTTCACTCATGCAACCCGAACATACAATTGACATTTTTAGTTAGCCGTTTCTATACTACATTGCAAAGCCAGAAGAGTAGCGTTATCAGATGCTCCTTTATAGAGAACTTGTTTAATAGTTGCATCTACTGCTGACTGTAAATGCAAAGACTTAGCGAAGATTTCCCCTATTTCATCAGTTGAAACTAAATCCCACACTCCGTCAGAACAAAGTAGTAAGATATCGCCATCTTCTAAAGTCATTGATAGTTTCTGTTTGATACGCCTTAAGTCTTGAACATAGCCATCGCTTAATATACGTTTTGACCCCAAAGATTTAGTTAATACGTTGCGGTCTGGATGTTCTAAACTTTCTTCTAGGCTGATTTGACCGCTTGCCACCATCATCGCCACAAGGGAATGATCTTCACTTAATTGGCTGATTTCTCCTTGGCGAATTAAATAGATACGACTGTCACCAACATGAGCTACCATTAGGCGATCGCCCATTGCTAAAACTGCGCTTAGAGTTGTTCCACCATCTTTTACTCTATTGGTGATAGATTCGTTAGCTTTTTGGAATAAATCGACTAACCAATTCGCTCTTGATTCTTCCTCTGGAAAATTTTGGGTTATTGGTTCTTCTAGTAGGGTTTTTACAGCAATTTGACTGGCTACTTCTCCCTGTGCCATGCCTCCCATACCATCAGCTACTACTCCCATAATTAGATTTTCTAAATCACTCAATTGCTGTTGTCTTACGCCATAGTTATCTTCATTAGTAAGACGACTAGTTGATAATCCTAAAGTTGAATTACTGGCAACTTGCCACTGAATTTTTTTGACCCGAAATAAATTACGAGTTTCGACTAAAAGACTAAGTAGCTGAGATAAAGCGAATCGCTCTTCAGAGATAGGAGATAAGGCAATTTTTAATAGTTGATAAATTCGGGGAATTGGCTCAATTTTAAGGTCAAGTTCTTGGTTTGATGGCGGTTGTTGATGAAAACATTGATAGAGTAAAGCTCCTACTGTATAACTAGCCATTGATTCTTGGATGTTATGAGCAGCAGAAAGTTCAGGAGCGCAGTAATTTCCGATTAAACCAGAAGAAAGTGATTCGTCAACAGGATAAGCAGTAGTTAAGTCAAAAAACTTAAGGGGTTTTCCGATTTCAATCAGTTGAGGAAGGAGATTAACAAAACACCATTGTCGCTGATATAGATAGGAAGCAAATTGACAGATTTGAATAGCTATAGATAAGTATTCTTCTGTTGAATGCTTCTCTTCTAGCCAAGTTGCTAATGTCCCACTTTCTTCGGGAAAATCGGTTAAGAACAGCAGTTTTTGTTTAGATTCATCGATGCTAATTTGTTGTTCGGGATAGTATTCTTCTTCTAAATATCCTGAATTTTCCTCTACTTCTGTTTTAAGAACTGCGTCAGAAATATGTTGCGTTATTGCGATATTTTCGAGTTTCTCTTCAATTACAGTATCTTCACCAGTAGAGATCGCCTCTGTATCTGTATCTACAGAATCCGCATTTTCTTCTAAAATGTAGGTGCGATCGCCATTTAAAGAGGTATTTTCTAGTTCTTTTTGCTCCTCTTGGTTGTTTTCTGATTCGCTTAAGATTGAGTGAGGATTAATCAGTACAGATTCTACTGTGGTGTAGGCTAGTAGTTTGGCAATCATGGCATAATCACCCAGAGTTTCTCTAAGCTTTAGTTCCCGATTTAAACTACTATCAATAGAGCCTACACGCAACAAACCGAATTGCTCGATATTTGGCTCAGAATCAGAAGATTGAAGTTTAACTTTAAAGTAATGAACATCTGCGGTTAATAAACCCAGATAGGCGATAACTTCTACTCTGAATTCACCTAGACAGAAGCATATTTTTTCTTTGATGATTAAATCTTGGTCATCTGACTCCTGAGTTCCCAATTCTGAATTCTTTACTTCTATTAAGTCTTTCATTGCTTATTCCAAATTAGTATTAATTTCAGGTCTAGTGAACGCTATTTAAGGACTTTGAAAGACAAAACGAATTTTGGCGATCGCTACTTCATCTCCAGAATTTAAGCTCTCAGGGGTGGTAATTCTGGCACTAAAGCGAGTCTGACCCACTGGTTTGATAAATACCCCATTGGTAGAACCAAGGTCTTTAACTTTCCAAACTCCAGCATCTTGGTAAATTTCAGCATGATGACGCGAGACAGTTTCGTTACCAGCAAAATCTTCTAGATCGATATCTACAGGACCCATATCTGGATCGAATATACCGATGAGAGCATTATTTTCTAGAGGAAATTCAGCAATGGGAGCATTTGGCTGTTTGGCAATCAGTCTAGCAGTTGTCCCAGTAGGTAGAGGATTATGGGGAGTAAGAGAAGGTGAAGTTGTTGCAGGAGAAGGTTCTGGTGCGGGAGTTTCAGTTATAAAAGTTTCATCTAATGGTTGTGAAGTGGGGACAAAAGGATCGACTGTAGCATTATTTGTTGGTGCTGCTACTGTACTTTGTAGTTCTGCACCGCAAGCATCACAAAATTCTGATCCATCAGGATTTTTATCGTAGCCACAAACTGTACAAGTAATCATTTAGTTCGCTCCTTTATTAGTAATTGGAATAGTTTTTATTAGGCTTTTGGGCTGAAGAAGTCAGGATTGAGGATTCGTGGAGTCAGAATACAGGATTCAGGATTCACGGAGTCAGGATTCAGAATTCAGTATGGAGGATTCAGAAGAATAATTGAAGCTATTTGGGGAAAAGAATCATCTAATCTCGATCAGCTTTGGGTTTAAAACCTTATCTCACTATTCTCCTAAGTCCTGAGTTCTGAGTTCTGTATTCTGAATTCTGAGTTCTGAGTTCTGTATTCTGAGTCCTGAGTTCTGAGTTCTGTATTCTGAATTCTGAGTTCTGAGTTCTGTATTCTGAATTCTGAGTTCTGAGTTCTGTATTCTGAATTCTGAGTTCTGAGTTCTGTATTCTGAGTTCTGAGTTCTGTATTCTGAGTTCTGTATTCTGACTCCTGTATTCTGACTCCTGTATTCTGAATTCTGAGTTCTGTATTCTGAATTCTGAGTTCTGAGTTCTGTATTCTGAATTCTGAGTTCTGTATTCTGTATTCTGACTCCTAACTCCTGTCTTCTTCTTCAATTGGTCTTTTAAGGGTTTAAGTTCCCGAAATCGCACGTATTTGTGCGTCTGAAAGTTCGTTATTAAGATCATTGTTCATTTTGACGGTTTTTCCTTTAGAACCCATTTTGACTGTCTTGCGAGTTCCCGCAGATATCTTGCGAGTTTTACGCAATTCGTCTTGAGCATCGTTGAGAGATTCTTCCATAGCCTTATTGCCAATTTTGACAGTGAGGCGACGCGCCGTTTCTAGCAGTTTTTCTGCTTGTTCGGGATTGCTATCAGCAACTTTGGTAGCATCTCCAACCAATTGGGAAATATTACGCTGTTGGACGTAGCCCATTACTTCTTGATCTACCTGTGCTGCGCCACCTTGTCCCGCAATAAACTGCACCACGACATTCTGAGGGGTCAATTCGCCTCGCCTTTTTTGTCCTGGTACGTCATAGGTTAGACCCAATTGAGCAATACGAACACGGGAACTAACACGACTATCTACATTGAATTCGAGGATAAAAACAGTTTCATCATCACTTAAAGCAGCACCAATAGGATAAGGTTGTTCAGTTAAAGGAAATTCTGCTTGATCGGGATAGATACGAGTTACGCGGTTGAGTTCTACTCCCTTAACAGTCCTAACGTTGAGAGCAAGATTATTAATAACTTCTTTTTGTGCTTGTTCTACTTGTTCAAAGATTGTTTTAGGTAAATCGGTAATGGAAATTTGATTTACTCCAGTAGCATTTTCTGAGACTATGTGAAAAAGACGACCACCTGTAGTATCACTCAGATGAATAAGCAGGTCTTCATTGTAATCTCCAACTCCTAAAGCGGTAATTGGTATTCCATTGTTGGCAAACTTTTTCGCCAGTTCTCTACATTCCATATCGTCAAAGGTTTCACCATCGGTAAAAATTAAGGTACGGCGACTGGTCATATTTTGATCGGAAAGAAGAGACAAGGCTAAATCCATCCCCTTTCCCATACAAGTACCGCCAGAAAAATTACGAAGTTCATCAATTGCATTTTGTAGTTGACTGATTTCAGTAGCTGGTGTCAGTCCAACCAGAGTAGATGCTTTGTCATCAAATTGAACCAAAGAAATGCGATCGCTTTCGTTTAGTTTTCCTGACCAAATCAATTCTTGCAAGGATTTGGCTACAATATCAATCTTGGTTTCTCCCCCAGTAACTCCCTGGTAATTTTGACCATCTATACTAAATGTTTGACCTGTCGGTTGAGGTTCTCCAGCTACCACTTCATACATCGAACCACTGGTATCAATTACAAAAGTAAAAGTAGTTGATGGGCGGGTATTAGCTACTTCTTTGGTTGGTCGTAGCTTGAGCATAATAAATAGTTTTTGATTTGGTGTATCCGCAGGTAAGAATTCTCGATGGGGTGTAAGGGTGACGTTTAGCATATTTTTAATTGAGAGATTGTTAGAAAATTCTGCGTTTGGGTTAGGTTGGGAATTAACATTGAGGTTAAGACTCTCAGATTTAGCACTGCTAGTAGTTTTATCTGTTTTGTCTAATTTTGCTTCCGAGTCTTCTTGTTCTCTAAAACGAAACTGGAGTAGTTCTTGTTTTTGCTGTTCAACAGTATCCGCTTGGGGAGCGGAAATGGCTGAAAGAAGTCTATATACGCTGTCTAGAGAGCGATAAGTATCATCGAGAGAAAAACTACCATTGTGCGCCCAACGATTGCGAGTATCCCGTAATTCTCCCACTAAACTACGTTCTGCATGACCAAGATTTTTTTTAAAGACACTGTGCCATTTATTACACATTAAAATGAGTAAGGCGGAGATATCTTCTTTAAGAATTTGAGCAACATTACGTCGAAGGGTGCGATCTTGAGGAAGGCTAAGAGTAGCAGCGACAACCCATTTGTCTCGATACACAGAACGCATTTCTCGTTCGACAAAAGGATATAACCCTTCTCTAAGAAGGTCTAATGCTCTGCCAACTCGTTCTTTGTTGGTAATTGCCATGGAGAATTTTTTGCGTTGACGGTATCGAATAGGACACATCACAGTTAGTAGTCCTATAAATTAAAATTCCCACTTAGACAAAAAAAATTAACATAACGTGAGTTCGATGACTTCTCAAGTGTCGATTTCCTGCGAGAATACAGAATATAGGATTCAGGAGTCAGCCGAAAAAGCTAAAGGAGGTAATGCCCCGATTTGCGGTTCAATTTCTGCTATGTCTGGCTCAATAATCTCTGGTAATTGCTGATTGCCAGATTCTTGTAATTTTTCAATCTCGGATTCGATGAGTAGAGGCAAATCTAAAGTTAAGGTGCTTTCTCGATATCCCTCTTTAATATCTTGAATCCAGGTATTTAATATTTTATTTAAGTCTTTGTCTTTGATAGCGCAAGAGCTTTGTTTTTGCAACGTCCTACGTAAACTTTCTTTGATTTCTGTTGTAAAAACCTGCTCTGGGTTGTTTTCTTGATTTGGCTTAAAATCTAGTGAGTAGTTATATCGTTCTTGACTTCCTTTTATTTTGAGGTAGAAATTATATATGACCATGATATTTGATATTTATTAACGACAACTATTTAAATATTATTTTAAAGGCGATCGCACATTGGAAAAATTATTTTGGTAATTGGTACATATAAAAATCACAAGGATTTGTCATAAACATATATTCTTCAAAAGACTCGCTCAAGATAATTTGGTTCTTGTGTAAAACTTGCAGTAGGCACTGTCCCGATCGGTTTTGAGCTAATCGGTATTCATATGCACCATTAATAAAACGTCCGTTAGTACTACGAACAGTGATTCCTCTACCTGTAGCCCTTTCTTTTCCTATATAGAAACTATCTTTTCTTATCGAACGACATAACGTAATATCAAAATTTTTAGTAGAGCCAAAAGTGCCGTGTGGTAATCTTGCTGATTCTGGACAAATATGTGCATGAGCTTCCCAGGCAGAAGCCACTGATGTAGGTTGATGTGTTGAGTTATTGGCAATCTGGCTTGATGATTTTTCTAGCAATCGATTTAAAAGTTGTTTGCCATTGGGAGCGAATACCTGTAAACGAATATAATCTGGATTGTTTGGTTGCCAATTTATCTGATAGCTATAATCTCCATTTTGCCAAGTATATGTATGCCTTTGACGGTCAATTGAAGATTTAGCCCCTCTTAAAGATAGAGAATTTCCAGTACGAAGTTCTGTTCCTTGATAATAGTAAGTGCCATTTTTTTGCCAAAGTGATATCAACCAGCTATCATCGCTAAATTTTCCTGAAGGAAATTGCTGAGTTAGTTTAGTATCTGCTCGATCGTTTAAAGTTGTTATAGTTATTGTGCGATCGCTTTGTTTTTTTGGTTCCGGTTGTGACTCTACCTTTTCGGTTTCTAGTCCTATTTTTAATTCAAAAGTGGTAGAGCCTTGAGGAGCAGAAACTTGAATTATATAATTGCCATCTACAGATAAGTTTTTACTACTTAGTAATTGATTATCTGGTGTATAAACCCAAACACAAATATCTTCTTTAGTTTGATAATTAAACTTTTGACCTGAATTTCCTTTAAAAATATATCCAATAGTCTTATTTTCCTTGGCTATTCCCGATAAAGTAGAGCGATTATTTTTGAATGATATCGCTTCAATACTTTGGGGATTAAGAGCAACTTTGGGCTGTTCAGGACATCCACCTGAAGCCAAACTATTACCAGGATAATTAACAGACTTAGATTCTGATTGAAGTATATTTGCCCGACAGCTAGAAATTAAAAATAAACTAACAATAAATATTGTTCTGCTTACTGAAAAAATCATATTACTATTGTTGATTCATAAAATATAAATTAATAGATCGAGCGACCTCAAATTGAACTTTTTACTTCAATATTTATGTTTCCTAGTTTTCTGCGATCGCAGTTTTTCAATTCATGTCTTAGCTTTTTCATTCCTTTTGCCATTCCATATTCTTGGTCATATTGCATAACAATTTTTCCATTTTCTAGATATATCTTTGCTGTTATTGGATAGAAACCCTGGGACTTTGGTAAGTAGATATGAGAATTGTTTGAACTTCCTAAAACAATTGCTTTTTCTCCCAAGGAAAGAGTAGTTTGTTCCCTGGGATTCCAATGAACGATGAGAGATGCTTTTCTGATCAATTGCTCGATTAAAGCGATCGCTAACCCAATAAAAAAGCCCAAGATAGCAGCACCAACAAAACGTCCCGCAACATCGCCTAATATGTTTGCTGCAAATAAAAAACCGATAGCTCCCAAACTCCCCCCAATAGCACCTGCTTGTAAAGCGCGATTTAGTTTCAGATTAGGCATAAAAAAGGATATTCCACCGCCTACTAGAGTGCCAAGAATAGTCCAACCTACAAGTCTTCCAAGGACTTCTAGAATAGGAATATTAGCAACAGGCATAAAAATCAATTGACCAATAGCACCAGCAGTTAAACCAGCAGCAAATCCACCCATTACACCAATACTTCCTTCACGGGAAGTTAAGAGACGGCGATGTAAATAATGATTTTGTCCAACAATTAGGGCTAGGGAAGTACCAAGAGCTAAAAGTCCAGTCCAACTTCCTATACGTAAAATAGAATAAACTAGACTATAATTTCCAGTATCGCCAGATTCTACCAGTTGTTTCCCATAGATAGCTGTTTCCGCAGCGCGAAAGGCTTGCTCGAATTGACCAGAACTAGCGTAGAAAACTAGGGAAGAATCCCCTGTGAGTTGAGTAAGGAAATTAGTGTCAGCATCCCCAGTAGCAACAGCAATCAGATTAATATCCTGGTTTTTAGAGAATTGGGCAGTTGTTAAAGTATCTGTTTCAGAATTAGGTTGACCGTCAGTAAACAGTAGAATGTTGCGAGTTAAATTGGTAGATTGCAGTTGGGTAGTAGCAGCTTGTAACCCTGAAGCCATGTTAGTCCCACCGCCATCTTGTAAGTTTGCGATCGCACTTTCGATACCTGGTAAATCTGAGGTTAGAGAAGTTCCCAGGCGAACGTTACTGCCAAAACCGATTACAGCAAATTGACTCTGTTTAAGGTCTTGACGTTGAACAAAGCTAGTAGCTGCTGATTTTACTTCTTGTAGTTTGCCCCCATCCATACTACCAGAACAGTCGATGAGCAGAACAACAGCTTGAGGCGATTGTTCAATTGTGGGAGGAAGTTTAGTTAGATAGAGTAAAAGTTCTCCTAATAACAGCGCAGCAATTAAACACCCTATTGCTCCATACAAACCAAAAAGCAATGGTTTACTGAGTTTTCGTCTTAAGCGTCTTAGTAGCTGATTCATTACTGTCGTCACCTGTTTATATTTGTTTTTTCCATTATTCTTCTAAATCCTGAATTCTGACTCGGTGAATCCTGACTCGGTGAATCCTGACTCGGTGAATCCTGAATTCTGACTCGGTGAATCCTGACTCGGTGAATCCTGAATTCTGACTCGGTGAATCCTGACTCGGTGAATCCTGACTCGGTGAATCCTGAATCCTGACTCGGTGAATCCTGAATCCTGACTCGGTGAATCCTGAATCCTGAATCCTGAATCCTGAATCCTGACTCGGTGAATCCTGAATCCTGACTCGGTGAATCCTGACTCGGTGAATCCTGAATCCTGAATCCTGAATCCTGACTCCTGACTCGGTGAATCCTGACTCGGTGAATCCTGACTCGGTGAATCCTGAATCCTGACTCGGTGAATTCTGACAATAACTCTAATAATTAGTCATTTGTTGATAAACTAATCGAGAAACTTCTGGCAAAAAATCTTTATCTTGGTAAAATGATTTATCATCTCCAAAAATAACTAATATGTAGCGAACTTTTCCATCAGGGCTTACTATAATTGCTGTATCATTACGGTTATTAAAAGTCCATCCCATCTTGGAATAAAAATCAGTATTGGGAGGTAAGCCCTCTCCTAAAAATCCTTTGATAGCATTATAAGGTTTATTCCTCCAAGCTGCTGGATTCAAGTCCCGTTTTAGTAAGGTTTTCATTTCATTACTATAAAAATCAGAAACAGACTGATTTGAGTAAATTTCATACAGCAATCTAGCAACGCTATCAGTAGTTAAGTAATTTCTAATTGGATTAATTTCTTTATTCCTTAATACTAAATTTTTGTCTCGAAGTTGTTTATCTCTACCAGCAGGAAGATTCATTCTTAAATAGGGAATAGGATAGGTTTTTTGACTAATATTTATATTTTTATATCCCGCTTGTTCAAAAAATAGATTTACCGTATCGCGTTTGGCTTTCCAAGCTTTCATTGTTTCTAAAGGTAAAGAGCTACCAGATTGAGTTTTTGTAATAGTATCTAAAATTAAACTACCAGCTTCATTATCTGAATCTTTAATTAGATCCACTAGAGTTTTTTCACTAATTTTTCCTGACGGAAGTATCCCTTGTTCATATTGACCAAATAAAACTACCATCCAAAATAGTTTAACTACGCTGGCGGGATATCGAGGCTGATAGTCTGCAAAAGAAGCATAAGCATAACCCTGGTACTCAGTAGAATTTAAGTCAACTAAGCTGATGGATAATTTATCTGTCCTCAAACCTCTTTGTCGAGCAACAGTAACAATATCATCGACAATATTTTGCAGTTTATCATCTGATTTGAAAGGTGGAGTATTTGTCTGATTGTTAACTGGCTTTCTGAATAAATCATTTTCTTTATAACTTGTGGTATATTGTTCATTCTTTGCCTTAGCTAATGGAAAAACAACATTGTTTTTAGTTAATAAGTTAGTTGTATCTTTGATGTCTAGATTAACTTCAAAATTTTTACTGTTATGAATAATCAAAAGATATTCTCCTGATTGAGTTAAATCTTTTTTACCTTGTAAAACTGATATTGTATTACCTGGTGATTGCAATTTAACTTGAGTATTACTATCAATACTTAGCTGCTGTTTGGATTGGACATAAAATTGATAGCATAGGCTTTGGTCATCACTAACATCTCGCTTTAGCAACTGATTTTTATTGTTGGTAAAATTTAATTCTTTTGTGCGATCGCATTGAGGCTCTTGATTGACTTCTAGATTGGTTTTTATAGTTGATTTTCCCCAAATAAATACAATTGGTAGCAAAGAAAAGACCCCCAGGGATTGAAAAAATATTTTGTTTAAATTTTTAGGCTTTTTACTGTGATTAAGACTCATTATTAAAATCAATTTATATATTTTTAACTATTCGACTTCGTAATAATAAATTTTCCAATCACCATTATCTTTCTCAAACCAATAGCTAACATTTTTTTGATAATAGCGAGGTCGATTACTACAACCAGCACTTCTCGATCCATTAAGCTGTAATCTCTCAGAAACTCGTACTTTTAATAGCGGTCGCATTCCCGAAGTAGAAAATAGCCAAACATTATCAATATTAGAAAAGTCATATGTGTAGTAACAGCCATTTCTTCTCAACCATCCTATTGAGCCACCACCGTCTTTTTCTACTGTGTCATAATAGAGTTTTCCAGTAGCATATCTATCTACTAAAGACTCATCATATGGATAAGCAAACATTTTAGGTTTGGCTCTGTACCAACCTTTTACTATTGATAAAGCTTGTTGTTGTGTTAAATTATTATTACTTAAATTAGTAGAAGAATTTGAGGTAGTAAACTTGTCAGAAGTTAATATTTTGTCAGAAGTTGATCTTACTGCTGGAGCAGAAGCTTGACTATTAGTAATAGACTCCAAGCTCATTTCTAAATCAAAAGTTGTTGAACCTTTTAAAACTGCAATTTGAATAGTATAGTTTCCTGTTTCTGGTATTTTTGTTCCGTTAACAAGCTCATTATTAGGAGCATAAACCCAGATACAAATATCTTTATCAGTTTGATAATTGAGTTTTTGACCAGCTTCAGCTTGAAAAGTATATCCAATAGATTTATTACTACTAACTTTATTGGATTTAGTTATTGTTTTATTATTGAGAGAAATTTCCTCAACATTTTTTGGCTCTAACCTTAATTTAGGTTCTTCTGAACATTCTGTATCTATCAAATTACTTTTTGGCTCTGTAAAATTACTTTCAATTGTATTTGATGGGGTTTCGGGTTTTGAACATCCAGTGAATATTACAATACTTAATATAAGCAAAGTTTTCCAAAAATGAGAGATTATCTTCATGATTTTTATAGAAATTATTATTGAATTTTTGTCTTCAAATAGCCAACCACTATAATTTTCATCCCAGACAAGATAAATACGTTTTTTAGGATCTTTAAAATATTTACCTGTATTCATCACATAGACTAACTCAGCATGAACTATGGCATTATTATGAGTTTGATTGATTAGATTGATATCTCCTATCCTGACTTCTCTAACACTATTCCACCACTCCTGATAGCCAAAATAACCAGATGCTTTTCTTTGAAATTTCGGAGAAAGTTTGTTCCAGCTTGATTGATAATTACGGTTATTAATATCTCTGTAATACTGTCTAATAAAATCATCTGCTGGTGGTCGTTTTTCTAAGGACTTTAATTGTTGAGATTGGGGTGAATTACCTTTTGAGATAGTTTGATTCATAGATGGGGAAGTTTGAGGAAAATCTAATCCAATTTCTAGGTCAAAATTAGCTGATCCTAAAGGATCAGAAACTTGAATTGTATATTTTCCATCTACAGGCAAATTTTTACTATTAAGTAGTTGGTTATTGGGCGTATAAATCCAAACACAAATATCTTCTTCTGTTTGATAATTAAGCTTTTGACCTGATTTCGCTTCAAAAGTATATCCTAAAGACTGATTTTTTTCTCGCTATTCCAGATAGGGTAACTTGTTTATATAGCGCGATCGCTTTAACACTTTGAGAATTAAGAACTACCTCGGGTTGTTGGGGACATTCACCTGAATCAACACTCGAACTAGAAACATTTATAGGTTTAGATACTGTCTCTGATTTAGGAGAGGTTCTCTCACATCCAGAGATAAAAATTAAACTAAAAATAAATATTTTTCTTATAACTAAATGATTCATATTTTATTTATTATTCATAAATTATTATGGGTGAGGCTACTTTGACTCCTGAAATTTGAGGATTAATAAATCTAGCAAATTCTCTAGCTTTTTCTTGATTAGTAAATGAGGAAATCTGAACTACTTTTTCACCAGTATCATGACTAATTGTTGGTAAAGCATCTCGACAAAAATACCCTCTAGTTTTGTATAAATTAGTTTCGCTATAGGGGACTTGAACTCGATAAAACTTGACAGGATAATCATTGGGATTGCTAGGTTTAGGATCGCCACAAGAATATTTAGGGAAATCTTCTTGATTAAATCTAAAAGTGGGATTGAATGAAACTGTAGATGAAGGTAGAGATTTTTTGGTTTGAGTAACTTGTTTTGTCTTTAAACCAATCGTTAAATCGAAACTTTGAGAGCCTTTAGCTACTGCAACTTGTAACGTATATTGTCCTGTTGCTGGTAGTTCTGTAGTAGTGATAAGTTGGTTTTCAGGACTGTAGAGCCACAAACAAAGCTCGTCTTCAGTTTCATACATTAGTCTTTGACCAGATTCAGCAGTGAAAGTATAGCCAATGTGCTTTTTACTGCTGACTATTCCCGATTCTGTGATCGCTCTTCTACTAAGAGAAATTGATTTTACATTACTAGGAGCAAGAGTTACTGTAGGCTCTTGAGGACATTCACCAGTAGATGTTTCTACTGTTTCTACTGTCTCTACTGTCTTTACTGTCTCTACATCAATATTGTTTTTAGGCGAGCAAGCATTTCCCCCCATAAAAAGGAATAAAAATAAACAAAGCGATCGATATTTCATTAGACCTATTGCAAAACTAAATTTTTACTATCTAACTCCTGTACGGACGCAAACCCTCCTAAATCCTGACTCCTAAATCCTGACTCCTAAATCCTGACTCCTGAATCCTGACTCCTAAATCCTGAATCCTGAATCCTGACTCGGTGACTCGGTGACTCCTAAATCCTGAATCCTAAATCCTGACTCCTGAATCCTGAATCCTGAATCCTAAATCCTGACTCCTGAATTCTGTCTCCTGAATCCTGAATCCTGACTCGATGACTCCTAATCCTCCACCCCCTCATATTTCAATTTCTTCGCCCAGATACTAAAAGGTAAAATTCCCCCCAACCCTAGTAAGAGAAAAGTGCAGACAATCATAGAAAGTCTAACTGGTAGAGGAAGAGATCGCCCGAAAACATCAATAGAGTAAGATTTGGCTTCAGACTCAGCAGAATCGACGATGACACTTACACTATGCTTAGAACCACGCTCCGCATTGGGTTCGGTATAGGTAATTTCATATTCTCCCAACAAAGAATTAAGAAATACTTGCAGCGATTTGGCAATATCCCGAGCATCTCCCGAAAACTCGGCAATACCTCCCGTAAGTTGGGCTATTTCTGCCAAATTTTTTTGATCGACAACTTCTTCGGGAGCAATTGCTACCAATTGGTCTAACAACTTTTCCCCATCGGTAATTTCCGCGACTGGTATTGTCACTGATTCCTTTTCTGAATCCTCAGAAGTAGCTCTCCTCTTCGCAATCAGGTCTTTTTCTTTTTGAGCGAGTTCTTTTAATTCTTTGCTGTATTTTTTAGCTAATTGCTCTGGAGTCAAACCATATCCCAGGGTATGAACGACAATTTCTGGGTTGCGTTGAAAAAGCTCAGTTAATCTTTCAAAGTCTCGTTCTTTATTGGGTTTATTGTGAAAGCCATCAGACAAGAGAATAATTGACAGTCGCGGTTGGGGTTCTGGTGTTTTCGACTCTTCTGAATCTTCAGATTGTACTGGAATATAAAAGCGAGAATCGTCTTTATTACCAAAAAATCTTATGGCTTCATCGAGAGGTTGGTAAAGGTTGGTAGCAGCACAAGGAGTTAAACCTGCGAGATAGTCAAGATAGTTTTGTAGTTTAAAATCTCCTGCTGGAAAAAACTTGTCTAGAGTCTTTTCATTGACAGGATAATCTTGATAACAGTTTCCACCAGATTCGCCAAAAGGGACGATTGCTATTTGAGTATTACCACCACGCTTTGCGGAAAGCTGGATAAATTCCCGAATAGCTGTAACCGCACCTTCAAGTTTAGTAGAACCTCCACTATCTAACTGTTTCATACTACCGCTAAGGTCTAACAAGACAATAATCCAGGCTGGAGGTGGTATGGTTTCTTCAGGACTTTTCCAGTCTTCTTTTTTGACGGTCAATTGTTCTCCGTTTTCGCCTTTGCCTATATTTACTGTCTTTAACTTGAAATCTGTAGGTTCTAAACCCATAACTGGTTTACCTTTGTCGTCTTTGACTTTGACGCGGATGGTTACACGGTCTTCATCAACAACAGGATTACCAATAATTTCTACTTCTTTTGTTGTTCCCGAGCTAGGATTAGCTAGACATCCGAGCATCAGCAAGGATAGACTAAGCTTGCGGATCGAGGAAGCGATTGTAATAGACAAACCGATAGAATTTTTCTTCATCAGACTCATGTTGGCTCACGGGATGGAAAGTTAACAGGTCATTATGCTTAAGGATTAAGGCTCGACGAGAACTCAAACGATCTCCATTAACTTCAATACTGCTGTAATGACGATTGTTGGGAATCAGACTGGTTTGACGAGCTTTCAATTCCAGATTTGCTGCTATATGAGGCAGACCAGGAATGCGAATATGAGCTTCTGGTGACGACCCTATGATTAGCTTTCCCTTTGAAGGCAATTGAATTGACAATCCTTCCTCAATTTTTTCTTCTTCGCTATCGCTAATGAATCTCAGCATTGATTTGGCAATGCGGGGATAGGTAGGAACAGCTTTACTTGGACGAGGTTCAATATCTTCAAAAATTTCTCCAGTGTATTCAAATCCCGCACCTGCTCTTAGAGCAACCATGTAGCTAGGAGAGTTAGATAAGCCAAAAGTCAATCCTAAAAGTAATCCCAGAATAGTAAATCCTAAAGGGTCTTCTACAGCTTTAAAACTAGATGGAAGTTCACTAATAGAGCTACGAATAAACTCAAATAGTAATGCTGCTAAAAAACTGGCAATAATCCCACCCATGAGACTGACTATCAATCGATGTCGGGAACGTTTTTTATCCCCTGCTTCTGTACTGTGCCACCGCCAAGTCAATCCCTCAGCCAAACCAACTGAAGCACCAATCAACAGCCAACCTAATGACCGCACAATGGGTGTAGGTACGGGAATAGAAGGTAAGAAGAGGATTTGAGATATTCCTCCTGCAACCAAACCCGCCAATAGTCCCAGTACTAAAGCGATAAGTAAGGGAACGCGAGCCGTATAGAAGCTGCGTTTGGGTCGAGTCGGGTTACTAATAAATATTTCGTTCAACACCATGCCAATTGCTAAAGAAATAGCAACACAGGGAAACAAAACTATCTCAGGAAATTGTTGTAGGAAACCAAAATCTGTAAGAAAGATTTGTCCGAGATTCCAGCCGAGTAGGGCTGAGGTTATTCCTGCTAGTAAATATAGGTAGATACGCATTTTTTAAATATAAAATTTAATTAGTATTTTATTGTTAATTAAACTTTTTTTCTAAGTCTTGCTTTAATTGTTGAACAGTTTTTCCATTCTTATTTATAATTCCGTCAGCATATTGTTTAAGATTATTCTTGCTATTTTGATATATATATATAGCTTTAACCCAATCTTCTTTATCTTCTTCTTGAAAAATAAGCTCATTATCTTCATATTTTGGTATATTCAAAGTTATGTTTGTATCCTTAGACAAAATTTCTATAAGGCTCTTAACTATTTCGTCTTTGTTTAATGGATTACTAAGTTCCGAACTACCAGAATTTTGATTGCTGGAATCCCTAAGTATATTGATAAGTGCTATTTTAGTTTTACTATCAAACTCATTCATAGCTTTATCCCTCTTGTTTGAATTGAAGTCTTTTAAAAGAGAATTATTTATCTCTTGTTGATCGTTCACCTGTGTTTGTGTAGTTTGTGTTGATGCTTGGGGTTCAGAGTTACCTAATGAATTATTAGACTCTCTGTCTGCTGTAGATTTTGGTTGTTCTTCAACTTCTGGATTAGGCGAATTCTGAGATTGAGAAATATTTTCAGTATTAGATTTATTTTCTAGTTTGTCAGCAGTAACTCTACCTCCTGCAAATCCTAATCCAAGCATAACTGCCATCAAAATAGCTACAAGATATACAGGCACAATTTGACCTCCAATTTCAACTGTTTTAAGATACAAAGATTCAAGACTACCAATTTCTCTCTTGGCGCGAATTCCATAAACTTGAATATGAAAACCGCGACGCTTAAGTTTATAAAAAACTTCTTTAGGGACAACTCCAGAACAGACATGATAAAACAAGGCTGAAAGTTGATAATTTCCTAATTGACTAAACAATTCTGCTAAGGGCTGATATTGTGGTTGACTTCCAGAACGAGATCGCCAATAAACTTCTATTTCATTAAATATTTTTTGCCATTCTTTATGCCCTGTTAACTTAAAATTTACACCTTGTTTACCTCGTCCGTAATAACGCATTAAACTTAGATCGTTATCGATTTCACTCTTTATCTGACGAGAATAGAAATATCCCCATAGTCCTTTGTCTGAACTTAATAACCAGACAATAGAATCTAAAAGTTGTGGCTGTTTAATTAATCTGGGAATAATCGATACAACGCCCTGATATACTCTGCTAATTAAATTCGTCCCTTGTCCAGAAACTTGACTGAAAGACTTTTTAATTTCTGCTTGAAAAGTATCGGAAACTTGTTTACTTTCTTGCTGTTTTCCTTCTTTACCTATCCAAGCCAAATACTCTGGTAAAGTCTCTGGAATAACCATCGCTCTGAGGGTCAAGATTCGCACCATATCAGCACTATAAATACCCTGTTTCAGAGCCTTATCCGCACCCCGTCCTTTGAAAATAGATTCCCAGTAACTATCATCGATTTGAGGATTACCCAAAGCATTTTCAATAGTTTCTACCTGTTCTGGTTTCACTCTGTCCCGCATAACCAAACTCTTAATAGCAGAGATAATTGCTCTTTCCCCCGATACTGGTGCAGGTGTATTAGGTTTAGATGCGATCGCTTTCTTTAACAAATCCTCTGCGCGGGTGCTAGCAGGTTGAATTACCTTAAATCCTCTTGGTTCTTCCAAAGCTTCTACGTTGTATCCCCAAGCAATTAGTTGACCATTTGCGATCGCATGAGCCATTTTATTGACTATTAGAGGAGCGCAAGGAGAGTCAGAGGGAATGATTATTGGTGGCGGACTCTCAAGCAAAGATTCCAGTTCAGGACGTAGGGATAAATCTGGCTCAGATTCACTGTATTCGTGAGGTTGTTCTAATATCTGTCTGTCAAAAGGGTCAAAAATAATATTTTGTCCCGCTTGTTTTTGGGCATTGAGCCAACCTAAAATCTTGCCCAGATTACCCAAACCCTCAGACAAAAAATAGCGATACACCGAAGCACTACGCCCCCTGTCATCCCTACCTCTTGTAACTACAGCTATAACCGACCACTCCGAGCCATATCCAGCAACCTCACGACCAATATATGCGGGTTTGTCACTAGAAGCTCCTTCAGCTACAGCAAAATCTCGATTGCTGATAGCTTCCTGAACCGGACGAGGAATAGGGTCAATAGTTTTATTGATATATTCCCCAGTAAATCCCAGGGATACCCAACCTCCATCCGCCGTTTTTTCCGCTTGGATACCCGTACTAAATTCGTGAATGTATATTGTCATTGGTATAACGATTAACCTTAGTTTTGTTTAGAGAAATAGGAGTCAGGAGTTAGGACTCAGGAGTTAGGAGTTAGGAGTTAGGAGTTAGGAGTTAGGACTCAGGAGTTAGGATTCAGGAGTCACCGAGTCAGGAGTTAGGAGTTAGGATTCAGGAGTTAGGAGTCACCGAGTCAGAATTCAGGAGTTAGGAGTCAGGAGTCACCGAGTCAGAATTCAGGAGTTAGGAGTTAGGATTCAGGAGTTAGGAGTCACCGAGTCAGAATTCAGGAGTTAGGAGTCAGAATTCAGGAGTCAGGAGTTAGGAGTTAGGAGTTAGGACTCAGGAGTTAGGACTCAGAATTGAGGAATTATGGTTCTGGATTCTGGATTCTGGATTCTGGATTCTGGATTCTGGATTCTAAATTCTAACTTCAAGAGTTTTTCTGTCGAATACTGTTGGAATATGCTTCGAGTAATTTACTAACCTCCTCTAGAAGAAAAGATATTTTTCTAGTATTTCCATACTCTAAGTCTTGCGCCAGAATGAGATAATAACGACATTCCTCAAGTGAACCTTGGGCGATATTCAAAAAGCGTAATTTGTCAGCCAATCCTCTCTTTTTGAAACCCTCAGCGATATTAGCTGCAATAGAAATCGCAGCACGTTTTAACTGAGAAGTTAAGCCGTAAATTTCAGTTTTAGGAAAACCATTACTTAATCGATAGACATCCAGAACAAACTGATGAGCCTTCTGCCACACAACCAAATCCTTAAAAGTTTTCGCTGGTTCTCTTTTCATTGTCATTGTTAACTCCTAATTCCTATACAAACTCAAGCCTTGCGCAGATACCACTAAATCCTGAATCCTGTCTTCTGTCTCTTAACTCCTGCCTCCTGTCTTCTGTCTCTTAACTCCTGCCTCCTGTCTCCTGCCTCCTGACTCCTGTCTCCTGTCTCCTGACTCCTGTCTCCTGTCTCCTGACTCCTACCCCTTAACCAATTCCTTGTGATGTTGACCCGTACAAAGCCAGTAAATAGGTGCAACTAAACCGAAAGGTCGCCAACGTCTGGGATTTTTAATGACAGAAGTAGTCCCATTGCGATCGCGACTTAATTTTTTAGCATTAGGTTCGGGAAACTGATTGCCTAACATCCCAAAAGCAGAAGTAGTAAAATAGCTCACTTCGCCCCCTGTAGTTTGCGACCAGGTTTGTAGCTTTCTATGGACTTGAGGAAAACGCTTCATCGCCAGTTCTTTTGGTTTATGACGATTAATCCATAATTCTGACTGTTCGCACTTAGTCATTACCAAAGCGATGCGTCTGTGCTTCCCGTCTAAATCGCTGCGATCCAACGCCATCAAGAATTTATCTAAACCGTTGGCATATTCCGAATCTTTGCGATGAGTCGTGCCATCCAAGAGAAAGAGAATTCCCGTAGCTTCTAAGCAATCTTCTAAATAGTCTTCTAAACGAGAATCCCCCACTTTATGAATCAGATCGCTAAAAAACTCACCAGCATAATCTTTGCAGCTAATATTTAGCTTGAGCATTTGGGAACGAAATACAGCAAAACGATCTTTAAGAGTAATACTGAGGGTGTAATCTTTTACATCCATGACAGAGGCATCAAGGTCAGTAGGTTCTAACTGTAACCCCTGTTCCAAGATATTTTGTGCTTGGGCAATCAGTTCGTTTGCCTCATCGTTAATCGGAATAATCGACTGTACGGGACTGTCAGGATTAGCATTGGGCCAATATGCCATTGATGCCATGTATGCAGTTTTTCCCGAACCGCGATCGCCAATTACCCGTATTACTGCACTTTCATCATTAATCTCTTGAGTTTCTTTGTTGTTCTTAAGCCAGCCAAACATTATTTTTTATCCCCTACTTAACCAATACAAAGGTTCGATCTCGTTATATGGTCGCCATCTGTTTCCATCTCTAATTACCGAAGCACGACCTGATTTACCCTGGTCATCTATGCGATTAGGACGAGGATCGGTACGCCGTAATACCCCAAAGGTAGAAATGGCATAAAAACGCAAGTTTTTGGGCGGTATTTTTTCTCGTAAAGTTGCTTTAGTTTTAGGTAAATGAACTCCAAATAAATCATTTTCTGGATCGATTCTTCCAGGCCAAAGTTCTCCTCGTTCGCATTTACTCATTGCTACAGCTAGTCTTAAATCTTTTAAGCGATCGCGATTGTCCATTAACTCAATAAATCGATTCATTACTCGCTTATAAAATCGATCTGTTCCTGGTTCCCATCCAGTTAACAAAATCAAGCATCCGACTACATCTTTCATCAAACATTCGTTGACAAATTCTTCGTGTATTGAATCCGATAAATTAGGTTCAGCTATTTTTTCAAATACTTCCCCTGGGTAGTCTCTAGCGTTAAGCTGAATTGTTTGACGCAGATTTAAAAGACCTTGTTTTGCTTCAATTTTAAAAGAGTAATAATCTAAATCATCTACTGTTTGAATAGCATCACCAATCACAGTTGGTTCCACTGATAATCCTTGTAGAATTATGTCTTCAGCTTTTTCTGCCAAATTTCTCGACTCGTCATTTAAAGGTTGTACGTGAAAGCTTTTACCCTTTTTTTTCTGAATTTGATGGTTTTCCCAATAAGCCAAAGCTGCTAAATAAGTTGTTTTCCCAGAAGCTCTAGGCCCAATAACACAAATATTTCCCATATTAATTTTTCCTCTATTTTGCTAAAAAGCTACCCAAATAAATCCAGGGTAGCTCTAATAAAGAACGATGATGAATGCTAGTGATAAAATAGCGAACTGATAGACCAGAAATACTTTTATCTAATTGTTTAATTTGTTGCTGTATTGGACGAAAGAACTTTTGCGAAACATAAGTATTTCTTTGTTGCCAATTTAACTGAGAACGATGAGGGCTGTATGCTAATTTAGAAGCTTCTTGATCTAAGTTGCAAAATAAGTCTGCTTTGTTTAGACATAGAATTAAATGACGAATTTTAGGACAATCTTGGCGAAAAAAATCTACCCAACGACTAAAGCGATTGCACCACTGTTGTTGGGTAATAAAAGTTTCAGGATTAAACTCCGATTTGATAATTTCCCGATAGGGAGGAAGAAGAAGCATAATTCCTTCACTACTACGAATAGTCTCTAAAAAACTTTGCCATTGCTTTGGTTGGTTTTCTCGCCAGCTTTTGCGCCAAATCTCCCCTGGAGTATCGATCCAATCTAGAGTTATCTGTTTATAACCTGTTGGAAGCTGTACTTGGATTTCTAAGTATTCATCATAAGTTGCCTTATCATATCCAGTTGCTCTCGTTCTTCCCTCGTCTTCAATATATAAATTAGATTTAAGAACATCGTAGTCAGGATAATTTACCTTGACATAGTTACATTTAGGATTGGCTAACTCCATAGCCAAGTGAGTTTTGCCCACTCCGCGATCGCCAATATAAATCACTCCCAACTCCATTACCTCCAGTACTGAAATTTTTAGCAGTCATATTGATGTCATATTGATATAGTTCCCAAAAATCTGGAAAAACTTAAGAAGATCGCTTTTCTGACTATGGAATGTGGTAACAGCCAAAAACTATCGTTGAACACAGGTAAATCTGTAAATTAATGATGCAGTCATAGCAATGTGGCGATAGTTTTATAGTAATCAAAACCCTTTTAAAGCTTAAAAACTTTTTCTGTCTAATACCAATTCTGAAAAGTCAAGCTACATATTACCGTCCCCCCATTTGTAGCAAGTGTAAATCGAAATGGTATAAAAAAAAAGAAAGGAAGATTTTACCTGTTCTTTATGCAGTTAAACTAAAAAATAAGCAGGGAGAAATCTTACCTTTTAAAGCAGTCATTGTAGATGAAGCTCAAGATATGGGTACAGAAGCCTTTTCTTTGCTACGGGCAATGATTCCAGAAGGAAAAAATGATTTATTTATCGTCGGCGATCCTCACCAACGCATTTATCAACACAAAGTTACTCTAAGTCACTATTAGAACTACTGATGCTCACCACTAGTTATTGGTTTCGCCTAATATAAATCAGGTTGATTTATTCCTAATTAATACAGTTTTTTCGGTTCAATTAATCGTAGCAAGCTAACTTATTAATTCCCTTGCTGACATCAAGTTTATACTCAGTAATTTAAAAAAGCAAGACTTAATAGTCAGTATTTTTATTAATAAAAGTCAATAAATACCTTGCGATTAATTTTAACATTTAAGGTATCTCAGTAAGGAGATATTGCACTTTTTAATGAAAACTGAAACAATAGTGACCAAGAATTTGTCAGCTATTAAAATTACTGTTCAATTGACGAGAGAGAAAAAAATCATTGGTGAAAAGGGGCTTATCAGATCTAGGACTAGAAATTCAAAATTATTAATTTTGTTTAACAGCCTCCTTCATGCCCTTAATTTTGTTTCCTTATAGTTTGTTGCTACGATTTATTTTATTAAGTTCTATATTTTTAGCTGTAGGGAGTTGATAATAAAAACTGTCCTTTTTCTGTACACTCAATTTCCCCTCTGACTTCTGCGATAAAATCATCAAGAAACTTTTTGCACTCTTTAGGAGATACTTCAGCTTTTAGGGATAAATCCACCGCAGTCACTATTCCGTTATTATGATTGGCACAAAACTCAGTCCATCTAACAAGTTTTTTATATTTTTCTTCTTCCTTAAGTCCTAGATTACTTGTAACAGGAAACTTATAGTAGAGCTTTCCTGATTCAGTATAATCAATATCAGCATCTAATTCAATTGCTAGTTTATTTAAGAATTTCTGACATTCCTTGGGAGAATAGCCTGTTTCAAAGACTAAATCCGCTACTGTTACCACTGAGCTTGTGGATTTAGTTAAATATTTGAAATTTCTGATTAATTGTTGACGCTTTTGTTTACGAGTTGCAAGAAATTGCCAAACTAATGTTGCCCCCAACCAAGCAGATAAAATTCCTGCCAAATGTACAATCACAAAAATATCGTGTGTATCTAAATTTGAAATTGCCACTTCCGTCTCCCGATTATTGCTCTACTTTTAGATTACCTATTAGCAGGGTAGTTAACAAGGGCTGAAAATGACTTCATAAAGGCGATTGAATTACTTGATGGATATTGCTATAAGATATATATAAATGTTCATTTTCAGAAATATTGTGGACATTGTAGATGCAGATAATTATAGAAAATTAAACTTATTAATTTTGTTTAAAAGCTCCCTTTGCGCCCTTTTTTTTTACTTCCTTTCTGACCTCAATTAATATTAGTTTCTATTTCTTAAGAACAAAAATACTCCTGATACTCAAAAAGCATTATTGAGATAAGCACACCGATGTTTTAAAACTTGTGGCACATTGTCCGCATTCCATTGCGCTCCTGAAATTTTCAACCGAAGGTCGATTTGTTTAACTGTCGATACTAAGGAAAGTACAACATCAGATATTCAATCTTTTAATCAAGCTCTTAATAAAGAGAGATTAATTGTATCTGTCTTTATTATTAAGTTACAGTTATTAGTTAGGATATCCTTGAGTAGTGTTATGCACTCTTCAAGAATAATGATTATGAAAGATAATACTCTAAAAGCCTGATCTTGCTTTGCTTTTAAAAAAGTTACCAACTTTATTGTCACTAATTTCAGCTTTAATTTTAGTTACAATTTTTCTAGTTACCAACTTTATTTTACAAAAGTCAAATTTAGTTAACGACAGAATAATAGTTTCAAGTATGTTAAGTTACCAACTTTATTGTTATTCTACAGTAGAAGTAATTGTTTTAATTCCCGAAGAAACTGAAATAGAAGAAACTCATCAAACAAAAGAAGAAATATTAAACGATTTTCGTCAAGCATGGCAAGAAGCAAAAAACGGCGATACAATACCTGTCGAGCAACTTTGGGAAGATTAAAAAATGACCGATCGCCCTTTTGTAAAAGTTGAGGCTTCACCCACATTCAAACGAAATATTAAAACTCTGGGTAAAAAATATCGCAGCATTCGCTAAGATGTTGAACCAGTAATTAAACAATTGCAAAATGGAGAATTACCAGGGGATAAAATATCTGGCATAGATTACTCAGTTTTCAAACTACAGGTTAAAAATAGCGATGTTACTAAAGGAAAAAGCGGAGGCTATCGTTTAATATACTATTGCCAAACAGCAACAAGTATTATTTTGCTAACAATTTACACTAAATCTGAACAAGCAGATATTGCACCAGAAGACATCAAAAAAATTATTTCTCAATCTGAAAGTTAATTTTCGCTTCAATATTTGGCTCGATTCAGGTGAGGATAAAGCATAGTTTACTATGTGCGATCGCTCTTTCCAAGCTGCTAATCCTTCATTAGTTAGAGGATTTGGTACACTGTGCTTAGGAGAGAATTAACTTTCTAGCGATCGCCAACAATAGGGCTTTATTGAGTAATGTCTGAAACTAGAGTAAGTAGCTGTTTTTGTAGAATAGTATAAGCTTCCTCTTCAGTGATGTTTTCGAGAGAGACAGATATATTTACCCAAAAACAACTCCAGTCCCTCAAATCTGATACACCTAATATCCAAGGTAGCAGATTACTTTTAAGATTTTGGTTAGCAAGGTTAGCAAACTGTTGCGAAGTAAAAGCGGTTTTTCCTTGAGGATGAATACAGCTAGTAAGTGAGGTATGATTATCTTCAGTAAATAAGCCGTAATAACCAAGATTGTTATGTTTAATAATAGCTATATTTTCAGGATAAGATTCTAGTTCTCGGTATTGCTGAATTAAGCTTTTATTTCCTTTGTTATTATTAGGAATATAATATACTTTTATAGTAAGACTATTAGCAGATGATTCTGGTTGATAGCGTTTTCCTTGCAAGTTTTCACCATAGTACTTAATCTTGTCAGTGCTGATTGATTCCCATTTATCTAAAGTTAAATTTTCAGGAAACTTATAGACAGAAGGTTTAGCTAATAATTTAATTCCTAGAGTCAGAAAAATACCTAAGCTACAACAGCCTAAAATTAGGAGTCTGGCTTGTTGCCAATATTTATGATTCATATAATTTACTTAAATCTTTATTTCTATCTCTCGTTAATAACCAGTAAGCTAAAGCAAAAAGTAAGATGGCAATGGTAGTAAATATTTCTGCTCCACTGCTACCATGCCAATATTCAAAAGCTAAGAGATGATTATTAGCAACTAAAAGAGCCATCAAGCACAGACGCACTCCATTAACAACTAATGCAATTACAGTAGCCCAAAATCCTAACAGTATTTTTTGATATTTTTTTAGACTAAAACACAAATAAATCACTAGACAAAATTGCCACATTAACCATAATAAATCAAAGCTGGAGCAAGAACCTCCAATTTCAATTGAGCCTGTAGGTAGAAAGACAAAATTATCTGTTTGATAAACATCAAAACCAAGATACCAAAGCATAAGTCTCGATACTTTAGCATCGAAAATGGACATGGTTTGAGTGGGAGATAACCAGGAAAACAGATGCTCGAAAGGAATGCTAGTTAAGCTAACAATTATAATTTCTCGCCAATAGTGATGAATCCGAGTAATTGTACTAGCGAGCAGACAAATTCCTAAAAGAGAAATTAAGGGATAAGTACGAGCTAAGACATCATTACTATTGTCGGATAAAATACATCTTATCAATAGCAAATTAATTAGAAATAGACCAAAAGTACTAGATAAAATATTGCTGTTAAAATCGTGATTTTTTCTGTTACGCCAGGTGATAGATAATGCTGCACACCAAAACATTAAATATACAGAGTTGTATTTAGTTAAATGCCAATTTAAAGTGATTAATAAGCTAGCTATAGTTAATAACCAGAAGCTATGAGATTGTAATTGAGTTTTGCTTGGTAACTGGATCATTTTCTAGCATTTATATTTGAGGATATCCTGGTTCAATTACAAAAGATAAATTTATTATGTTAATTGTTAGTGGTTAGTGGTTGTTGATTGTTATACTAATTCTGCAATCAATTGCTACAAATCTTTTTACCTCATCTCCACTTATCTGCTGGCGACTAAAAGATTAAGCAATTTACTAGTTAATGATTGCTAAAATGTAAAACTCTAGCCCACTGTGTATAGCTCCAAATCAAGATAAAAGATACACCAGAAATAATTGCACCGATTAACCATTTAAAAGTTGTTTTAATCAGATTTATTTTTTGCTGACTAAAATTATTTTGTAGTTGTTTTTGGGCTGTTTGTTGTCTCTGTTTAATTTGATTAAGTAAGTTTTCTTTGAGTTGCCCAGAAGAAGAAATTGCTATATCTGGTGCTTGTTGTTGATAAGCTTGCAGTAAATTATTTAGCTGTTCTTTACTTACTTGATCTAGTTTTTGACTATATTGCTGAACTTGAGTTTTTTGCTGATTGATTTGATTTGTTACTTGGGCTTTCTGACTGCGATTAATCCTAAAAGCATTACCAATAAGTACAGGAGCAATTAAAAGATATATAGTACCTAAAATCAGTGCCAACCAAGAAAGTAATGATAAAAAAGTTAGTTCTCTAGGCTTGATTAAATCTTGATCGCGACGATAGAAAATACATAAAAACCCTAGTAAGGGAGCCCAGACTGTTTCTACTAGTTTACCTGCGGTTTCCCATCCCCAAACTGGATTAAAAAACTTGGGAGCAATCAATAAAGCTGTATAGTCTAGTAAAACTAAAAATAAAATCGTATAGCCAACTAAGTTGATTATTTTTGATGATTTTTGTTCAACTATTGCGTTCAGTATTTTAGCTTTAGTAGATGTTTTAGGTTGAAATTTAAGGTCTTTACGAAGTTTCCATAAATAATACTTAAGCATAGTAATTTTACTGAGAAGAGATAGCACTTAGTCGTTTATAGCTCAGAAAATTTGCTATGGCAATAAGTTATATGATTTCCCTTTAAGCTTGCTAGAGATGATTGACGGGGGGACGCTCAGGACGCGGAGACACGGTGATTGATCTATTGCATAGTTAAAGTGATTTGATATTATGGTAATTCTCGGAAGTAAAAGATAAATCACCAAGAAATAAATTTCTTGGCTAATACCTCAAGTCCTCTCAAGAGGACTCTTATGTAGTTTTAATAACATTTATAGTCTATTTTAATAGACTTATTATATAAGCTGCGAAACTTCAGTTTTAGGCGGTATGGCTTCAAGGTGCAAGATATCAGTTACAGATAAATTCAATCCAAAGGTAGGGTAGACGATGCCCCGCCCTACATTTATCTGTTGCATTTTTTCTTCCAATTGGTATAAGCTTCTTCCTCTGCTAAAAAATAATAGTTATTGTCACAAATTCCTATATTCTCCGCTTTCTGACCAATTTTCAAGGACTAGTACACCCCTCTCCATTTTTTCGCAAGCGTTGGGAGCCAGTAACAGTAGGATCGTAAGCAACAAGCACAACCTCTCCTTTCTCATTAAAGACCCATCCTCGGGCGGGAATAATTGGGGTTGGTACTGAAGGGGGAGAAATAGTTTTGTCCTCTGCTTCCCTGCTCTCTTGCTCTATTGCTCCCCCGCTTTCCATCGGGGCTGGTTCGACTAAACCCACCTGAGTTGCTTCACTACTGAGGTCTTCGTTAACGCTGGGAGGTAAGCCACCTCGTCCAGTTATGACAAATTCACTTTCTGAACCACGTTTACAAGGATTGTTAGCAACGAGGGCATTGGGATCTATAACAACAGTTTCTGGTATATCAACTAAGATTTGGTTGAGTAGAATCCCACCATCTGTTCCTAATTCCGAACTAGCATCAAGGTCGTTGGTTTGATTTCCTGGCGTTGCCTGGCGTTCTTGAATACCAGAAATACCTTGAAAGCTAATGGCTATGATACCGCCGTTTCCTCTTTCTGCTTTAGCAATGATGTCGCTGCCGTTATCTCCCGTTGGGGGCAATACAGTAAGTAAAGGAGTATTAATAATGATATTTCCCCCATCGGCTGAACCATTCGCTGTTGCAGAGATCAGGCTTTCATTCTCTATTTTGAACAAGTCCGATATCTTGAAGATAATATTCGCGCCTTCTCCCTCACTCTGTGACGTTTCAGCAGTTATAGTGCCTTGGTTTAGAGACAGGGAATTAGCAGTTATATCAATATTCCCTGCTGCCCCAGTTGCTATAGGTTGATCGAGAGCGTCTACTCCAGTGGATTCTGTTGATATGATTGCCCCATCCCGAACAATCAATTTTCCAGTATTAATGATTATGTTTCCTGCTGCTCCAAAACTGCTTGTGCTGGAAAATAATCCAGTTTCGGTGTTCCCATCTAGCTCTATAGACTCAGAGGCATTGACAATCAAATTTCCTGCTGACACTGTAGTATTTCTTAATTGATCTCCTGTTTGAAACCCAGTAGTGCGAACGTTTACACGTCCTCTATCTTGGACAATTAACTTTTTAGTATTAATGACTACACTTCCTGGGTTTCCAATAAGCGGTGCTGTACCTGCTATGGAACTAGGAAAATCTGATCCACTGCCAGACACTTGCACTGTATCTGAAGCATACACTACTATATTTGCTCCACTCCCGAAAAACTGCGAACCATTTTTGAGAATTATACGCCTTCCTTGTACTTGAATACTACCGCCTCCGCGTCCATCAATATTATTGGTCGTACTTATGAGTGATAGTCCAAGTGATGGTCCATCATTGGGCATTGGAGATTGAGTAAGTTCAATATCCTGAAAATTCTGGACATCTTCATAGCTCAAAGCCCATCCTGAGTCGATTTCTTGGAGACGAACTTGACCAGTTCCTGATACACTACCTAGCTCAATACGTCCTCTAGGAACTGTGATATTGCCCCCTTGCATGGTGATTTTGCCTCCAACAAGAGCTAATGTTTTACCTGGTTGTACTATAAGTCCAAGTCCTAATGTTGGTGTCAGAACTTGGGATTGATTGAGGATACTACCCGCCGTTTCTCTAAATTGCAAACCAGCCGGAATACTTATAGTTAGTAAGGGAGGAGCAGAAGTATCTGTAGCAATGAATTGGGTTCCATCTTCAAAGATTAGACTATTGGCAGTGGTTGCTAGAAATGAACCTTTGAGATCGAGGGTAGCATGAGAACCAAAAACAATGCCGTTAGGATTAATCAAAAACAGGTCGGCATTTCCTAAAACACCCAACTTTCCGAGAATCTGAGAGACGCTATTCCCTGTTACTCGGCTAAAAATATGTTCAATGCCAGCAGGATTAACGAAATAGGCACCTTGTCCTTCACTAACGTTAAATTCTTCAAAGCTATGAAATAAGTTTGTCCCCCGAATTGCCCCTCCCTCGATTTGGTCGCTCGGAATCCCCTCAATATCAACGTTGGGGTTAATGACGGAACTTTCTGCTCCTAAAGTTTGATCGGGAACGATCTGAGCCAAGACACTATTCTTAGGGGAGATATTGAACAAAATCACGTCTGTGGGATTTATCACTCCCCCAATCGCTAAGGAGAATGTTAATCCTAAGTTCCTAATCAAACAACTATAATTGCTTTTAGCCATCAACAGTCACGACAAACTAACGTAACGGGATCACAACAAGTCTTAAGATTCCATCTTCTTATCCTGCCGGACGAGGACTCGACAATCCAATCAAAATGTCTTCTTGTAGTTCCGTCAGGCAATGGATCAGATTTAGGTAGCGCACTAAGTAAACTAAGTAAACCATGATCAGTTTCGGCTTGATTAAGAAAATCTTTTATTTCCTGTTCACAATTAGTTTCGGTGGGAGTAACAGAAGCTTGGGGACTTGTCATAGGGATTTCATAATCTTTGACTACATCCAGATCAATATCAACACATTTGATGTTAAGTTTGGCGGGTTCGCTTTCTGGTATCCCTGCTTTGGCTAGAATATTCCTTAATCCGCCACTCACAATACATTGAGCTAGACAATCTTCCAACTCTTGCTTATTAGATACAGGAATCATAGTTTAATTGCTCCTAAAACTTACTACTCAAATAAATAATCTGACTTTATACATTTGCATCTACAGTTACCCTACAAAAAAATGACCCGACTGTAGATATTCGCCTTTTTCATTGGGTATCATCCCAAACAAAGGACTTCGTTCCAGCAGTCAAGCGATTTGTTAAGAATTATCAAACCCAATCGGTGTAGGGGTTTAATGTGATGAAATCTTAAAAAAACAATTGCTGGTCACAAAGAGGTTGTTTTGACTCAAGACAACTCTCTTTATAGCAACTATGTTTCCAGCAAAACATTAAGAAAACAATGGGGAAAAATCAGGGTTTTACAGAAAAAATTATCAGGTTTAAGATTGGATAAGTCGGA
>JAAUYD010042993.1_pt1 | contig 37245 bp, 24 predicted proteins | sample 7278101 | NCBI WGS metagenome assembly JAAUYD01 (sample SAMN14350128, study PRJNA611818) | marine sediment metagenome | isolation source: surface marine sediment (0.6m) | place: French Polynesia: Moorea | collected 2018-08
GTGGATAAATTGCCATGCTCATTTGAATAGTTGGCAGCCATTTGTGGTGAGTGCAATTGAAGGAGACTATGCAAGGTTGGATTTTTATGCTCACCCCGTTCTATTAAATGAATTGGAGATTTGGTGCGATTCGTTGAAAGCAGAATCTGGTTCTTGTGTACTTAGCGTGCTAAATTAGTCATAAAATAACCCTGAAATGCTTGCTGAAACTAATTTACAAGCATTATTTCCTATGTTTTAGGCAAGATTAATGAAATTTAGACTATAAGCACCTGTAACCCTTGATTTTAAAGAAAAGTTATCGACTGTAATTAAACATTTAGCACGCTATCTACGAAAGAACCAGTTATACATTTTAAATTATGAACGAACATAAATATAGCGGTTCCTACTCAACTGAGGTGCACCAAAAGCCTTAATTCAAAAGTTCTTCACTCGGATTTCTCACAAGTGAGACAAAAATGCTTTAGTTAGCCAAATTTCAGATGATTTAATTAATACATCATCAAAATATCTCCAGAGCATAGGCAACCCTAAGTAAAAACAGAGTTAAATGAAGCCATGATTTATGGCTCATTGATTCGTCTTATGGTTAAGCGAATGGCATCTTAAACTTTTGTTTACGAATCAGCTCTATAATTGATGGTAACTATAACTTCCGTCGGCAAAGTTGAATTGCTCAAAATCGTAAGTCGCCATGGTAGTTCCACCTTGCTTCAGCTCGAACATAGTACCACCCAACCAATCATAATATATATGAAAGTCACTTTTTTTGTAAGAGCCTAGATTGAGTGTATCGAAACCGTCTCCACCATCTATTGTTGCATCACCAAAACCTTCAGCGTAGTCTTTCCCACTACCCATATCTATGTCGATATCCCCGCCAAAGCTGGAGGCTATGATCTTATCGTTCCCATCATCAGTATCAATATAGCCACCAACAATACCATAAGATTTATTTCCACTGGCATAGGCTATTATTTCGTCATCTCCACCCCCAGTATAAATATCGCCGTGAGTATTATTAATGGCGATCGCTTCATCAGATGCTTTAGCTCTAGCTTCTATTTTATCGTCTTGTGAACCGAGGGAAATATAGCCGTAAGTATTGTCAATGGCGATCGCTTTATCTTCAACTTGAGCAACGGCATCGAAAATACCTTGAACTAAAGCTTTATTTTCAGGAGCGGCATTAGCGAAAACAGAAGCTTCTGCTTCTGCAATGAGAGTAGAAAAAGAATTAGCTGTAGCAAAAATATTATCTTCACCCCGGTTCGTTCTAAGTTCGCCGTCTCTGTTGTTAATACCTGTAGCAACGACTTTTGCTTTAGCCAAACTTTGAGCGAATCCTGTAGCAACGGCTTGGAGACCTTCTGTAAATGGTTCTTGGGCAACAGCAGTGGCGAGGGCTAGGACATCTAGGGTCGCTGTGGCTTCTGCTCTGACAGCAGCTATGACCTCTCCATCAACGGTATCGTTACCCGAACCAGTACCAATTTCGCCGGTGTTCTTAATACCGTTAGCAATAGCTGTTATATCAATCACGGCAAGACTAGCCGCCATCGCACTAGCATCTACAGTATTAGCAATGGCTATGGCTTGAGTGATTGTGTTCGCTTGGGCGGAAATTAGTGCTACTGCTTTGCCGCTTACTAAATCATGGCCTCTGTTGGTATAGAGATTACCTTTGTTGATAATCCCATTAATATTAAGCTTTGCTTGAGCAGTGAATGTAGAAGAATCAACGGGATTGCTACCTAGACCGATATCTTCAGCTGCGGTCTCAACCGTAACCCTCAAATCAAAGCCAAGAGATGAAGTACCAATGAGCTGATCGTCACCTTTTAAGGTTTTGACAGTAGACCAACCAGGATTGAAGATAGTTTTACCTGGATTGACTACATCATCTGTGTCGGTAAAATGAAATGTACTTAAGTCAAAAAAATCGCTACTCATTTGTAAATTATTCTGGGTAAATTATCCTGTTAAAATTTGGTCTTTTTTTGATTTGCAGATGAAATCTTGTTTTTTTGACTTTTGCTTTTATTCGGCATACATGGCTGGCAATCGAAGTTGAAACTTACATAAAAAGTATTAGGGTGGGCATAGCCCGCCTTACTGTTGTTGAGGAGGTATTATAGATATAAATAAATTCCTGTATTTCATAAATTAAAACTCTATTTGAAGGAAAAGTCTAGGTCACTTTGGTAGTAACAATGGTTCTAGTCCAGAACAGACACACCTTAAAGTGGCACATATAGCGCTACGGGCAAGTAATAAGTAAGAAGTAATAAGTTTACTGTTCATAGGTTTCAACGTTTAATAACGTCCGCGCCCTAAGTTCGTAGTGCTATACATGATTGACTATTAAATGTATATAGGATCAAAACAAGTAGCCTGAAAAATGCACTTCACTAGATTGAGAAATGCTGTATGCCAGAGCAAGTATTGCAATGTAAATTATGTTTGATATATTTCTTGGCACCTTCACATACTTCTGTAAATTGACTGAATATTAGTAAACTTTCCCATTCTGCGATCGCTCCTTCAATTTTGATGGCACAAGTATAAAAATTAAAGCTACTCCTGTGAGGAGTAAAAGACCAGCAATAACGAGGGTTGTGTGTAAACCTGAAACGAATGCATTTCTAATTTCCTGTTGCAGTGCCACAGTCGAGATTGTGGATGGAATATCCCTGGGAATTTCGGCTAAATTACGCAAAGCCTGGGTAATAATTTTTTCTTGGAAACCGGAGGGTACATTCCACTCACTCAAAGAGTGTCTAAGATGGGAAGTTAGCCAGTGGGTGAGAATTGTTCCCTGGAGAGCAATTCCTAAAATTCCACCCAGACGATTACTAGCATTCAGTATGGCTGAGGCAATTCCCCCTTGGGTAGGGGGTGCAGAACTCATAGCTGCTGCTGCTATAGGTGTAAGGGTTAAGCCACCACCAAAACCAGCAAGAACCAGTTTCCATAAAATTGTTCCATATTCAGTATCAGCACTGATGCCGATAAACAAGAGTGTAGTTACCCCCGCTATTATCAATCCGAGCATAATCGTCAAGCGCCACCCGAATCTAGTAGAAAACCACCCAGAAACCAGTAAGCCAATTACAAAAGACATATTCAAAGGTAAAAAACGCATACCCGCAGCTACTGCTGAGTATCCCTGTACTTGCTGTAAAAATAGACTGAAAAGAAATAGCAAACTAAAAAAAGTAAACAATACCAAAACCTGAACCAGATTAACCACAGCAAAAGTTGTATTTTTAAACAACTTAAGTGGTAGCATTGGGTGGCTGCTGTGGGACTCCACCAGCAAAAATCCCCAAAAACTGAGTCCTACAACTGTCAGGAGTAACAGAATTAACGGCGATCGCCACACCCCAGCATTCGCTTCAATCAGGGCATAGGTGAGTGAACCCAGAAAAACTATACTCAGTAATAAACCTGGTATATCTATAGTCTGTTGACGTACATTTCTGACTTCCTTAACATAACTGGAGGTAATTACCCAAGCCATCAACCCAAACGGTACATTCATAAAGAAAGTACTTTGCCAACCAAAAACATCCACGAGTATTCCCCCAATCACGGGCCCAGAAATTAGGGCAATTCCTGATACCGCAGACCAGATAGCAATGGCTTGAGTTTTCTCCTTTGGTTCGGGAAAAGTATCATTAACAATAGCGAGGGAATTCGGTACTAATGCAGCTGCACCAATACCTTGAATAATTCTTCCCGCAATCAAAATAGGCAGATTAGGAGCAAAACCACAGGTTGTTGAGGCGATAATGAAGATTAGCACTCCTATCAGAAACACTCGCTTACGCCCATAAATATCTCCTAATGTTCCACTTGTCAGCACCAGACTAGCTGCTGGTAAGGTATAGGCATTGAGAATCCACTGCAATCCAGATACATTAGAACCTAAACTGACCTGAATCTGGGGAAGCGCTACATTCAAAACAGTGTCATCAGTCACAGTCATAAATAGAGCGAAACACATCCCCATGAGAGCGATCGCTTTAATCCGACTTCGAGCCATGTTCGTCAGTACCTCTGTGCAAGTGTTTCTGTAATTTTGCTTGTATTGCTAGTAGCAAGAATCTGCTGCACAATCTCTGCAATTTCAAATACAGCTCGATTGTTAATCCCAGCTACATTAGCCCGGTAGCGAGCAAAATTTTCTGGCTCTAAAAACTGCTCCACAGCCTTGTGGATATGGCGAAAACTCCGGACTACTATACCCACTTGCTTTTGTCGCACCCACTCAGCGTTATATTTTTCGTGGACTAGGGTACTAACATTACATTCGGTAATTACGGGTAATTGCATTGCTAATGCCTCACTAATGCTACCAGGACCAGGTTTACCAATGAAAAAGTCCGCAAGATGCATGTAGTAAGGAACATTTTCCGTAAAGGTGGTAACAAACCGCTTCTGGATGCTTTTGTTGTTGCGTAGAGTTTCTGCTAGTTCTTGATTGCGTCCGCACAGGAAAATAAGTTGTAGTTTTTCTCCAAAACACTGCAAACGTTTGGCAATTTCTAACATGGCTTGGGAACCATTACCACCAAACATCACTAATCCTGTAAGACAATCTGGATCTAACCCTAATTTTTCTCTTTCCCTGGTGCGATTACCCTCTAGAGGTTCGTAAAAACGCGGGTGAATCACCATCCCAGATGTTTGTATAATACACTCCTCCTTCACACCCAAAGTCTGCGCTTGTTCCAAAGCTTTTTCCGTACCACACATGGTGTAGTTATCTGTTTCCGGTTCAATCCAAAACCCTGGTGGATAATCAGCAAAATCTATCGGTAAAGTCACATAGGGAGTGCCCGGTTTTACTCGTTGCAAGCTTTCCGAAAGGATTTTATTACACATTGTCACTACGGAAATAACTAAATCTGGCTGCTGTTGCTGCCAGTAGCTTTCAAAAAACTTAACTCCAGCATCATAATTGAGTTTCACTAGCAGCTTATTCAGACGTATTTGCAGAAACCACAGCCATGTCCAGCCACTTTTTAACATCAAGTTATACAAGTCAGATACTGAACTTCCTAATAGCTTGTAGGCATTCATGACCTTTTTTTGTTCGGTCATACTTGCCATAATGTCATCCATGTCAGTGACTTGGAACTCCCAAGGTAGTTGTTGCTGTTGAGCGATCGCCCGAATTGCATGATAGGTGGCGTAATGTCCACCACCACCCTTACCAGTAACAACATTAATCAAAAACTTTTTTTTCGGTGTGATTTCAATATTCATGTTTTCATCCTCTAGATATAATTTAGTAAATGTTTGTTGATCAAAAATAGAGTATATAATTTAAACTAAGTTGCATTCAAAGATAGTACCCAGTCATTGCGACGTAAGGAAGCAATCTCATTGACTCGAGCTACTACGATAGAACGCAACTTGGTATTACAAAAATTACCGTTCAACGGCAGCATATTAGCTCTTATATAGCCGTGAAACCATTGACAAAAATTAAGCAAACTAGAGCATTACCCAGAGGAATACAAAAGTTATCTGTTCCTCTGGGAGCAATCAATTCAACGATAGTAGTTGTGAGGGCAATAGATAGACACATTAGCCACCATTCCCAAGGTAAACCATTGAAGAAAACTATTAACAATAGAGGTAATAAACTCCCCATGAAAACAGAAAATGTTCCCAGTAAAGATTTGCGATTAATTTCACCCACACCCCAGACACGTAGTTTCTGCTTGCCCCATATAGTTCCGATGATTTCACCTAAAGCATCACCAATTGTGATGGGGAAAAAAATCAAAGATGGAAACAGCAATAGATAGCTGGAATCAGCCAGATTATTTATGGCGGCACTTTCTAATAAGGATAATGGGAATAAACTCAGAAAAGAAAGTTGAGCCATGAAAATATTTTTTCTACCGTATATCCCGTCACGAATCCTACTGGTAGCCCCATATAGTATTCCAGCTAAACCAAATATTTTGTTCGAGGGATAGCTAATGATAAAAAGAGAAACTGCAATTACTTGGAAAAGTAGTGTTACTTTCAAAGATACTTGGGTATCTTGAATGAGTAAGTTAAAGATAAGTAATCTCCAGCAACCTGTTGAAATATGAAGCAGTTTACGAGAAAGACCATCTACGATTCTCAGATTTCTATCGCTATATCTATCAACAAAATATTTTAAGTCGAAATGCTTTTTGCGATTGGAAAAAATCAATCTGCGTTCTGCTAAGGGCATTTTTAGACGACGGAGAAGAGACCACTTAAAGAAAGCGAATAAAGGATAAAGAATGATTATTTCTAGAACAAGTGCTATGAAATAAACTAGAGCTTTATAATCAAAAAAAAACGAATTCAATGGATTAAAATGATTCATATTATTTCTGTGGTCAAAGAAATTATTTTTTCAATAAAGCAAGGTTCGGGGCAGAGAACATTTCCAGGCTTTCCTTAAGCTTTTCTCTATCGTCCAAAGCTCTCACACTAATATTTGACCACTCTGTTGGCAGTCCCCCATATTGAAAAAGACCAAAAGAAGCTTTAGTAATTCTAGGAAGTTCCGGATCGAGATGGGCGTTATCTTCTTGACACAGCCAAATATTAGGTTCAGGCTTACCTTTCTTCCAAATACGAAACCGCCCACAATTTACACCGTTTTCCATAATAACTTGATGCCTGACACTGTAGGTAACGCCCGCCCGGAGCGAAAGTTTGACTTTCTTTTCAGACTTGATCACCCATGAATCTTCCTTATCGTACAGGCAGTCTCCCCAAGCCATCCAAATCTGAAGCCATCCCTTATTGTCGATCGTCGCCAGCCCCGCAGTGGAATAACCGGGTTTAATACCCAGATCGGGGGACTGTTCTGTATGTCCAGCAAAAAAATCGCTCAATCCCAGGAAGTGGGAACCATTTCCATTACTGGCAAACTTCACGTCATAGGTCGATTCCTGGCTACCATAAGGAGAACCTAGCAGTAGGAGAATATCAGAACCCACTGGTATTAGCGAACGAATTACATTGTTTTGGCGATCGATCTCAAAGTTCCCGTTTACAACTTGACCAATTTCCTGAATGCTACGGTAACTACTGAGATTGTGCAAATTCAGGGGGAGAGATAAGGGCTGAGAATTCCAGTGAAATTCAGCATTCAACACCTCAACTTCTCCCTCCCTATCTTCGATTTGAATGCTGATACTATTCCATCCTTCTTGAAGTGCTGGACTATCAATCGGGATTTCAACGTTGAAGTAACCCGGTTGATCTTTCAATCGCAGCACTGATGGGGTTCTAGTTTTCCAGGGATACTTAGGCCACCCTAACTTCGGTTTTGGTTCTACATAAAAATGAACTGGCGAGCCACCGTTTAGCAGATACACTGAACGTACCACAGGCAGCTTGGCATCTGTCTTTCCCAGAATATTGATATCGTTGTGTCGCCAACGAAATTGTTGTCGGTTGCCGTGTAGTAGTTGAATCATCAATCCTATACCTATTTTAAAAGTTTATAAAACCAATTTGGTATCTTTGCTTGAAATACAAAAGCTTCAGGAAAACCCCTCTCCCACTCAGTCTCAACCAGTAATTTTTTTACTTTTAACCGCCATCCGAATCCCTCCAGAAGCAGTAAAAGTAAGTCCGCGACGTACTGATTTAGGAGGACGGCGATCAAGAAGTTCCAATTCTACTTGAGATAAAATAGTAGCCAAGATCAACTTCATTTCAAACACGGCAAAAGCATCTCCCAAACAGCGACGATGTCCGCCACCAAAAGGAATAAATTCATAACGAGAGAATTGACGTTCTAAAAACCTTTCTGGCTTGAATTTTTTTGGTTCGGGATATAAATCTTCTCTTTGATGAGTGAGATAAATAGAGGGAAATAGAGAAGTTCCTGGTGCAAACTCATATCCCATTAACTCAAAAGGTTCTTTTAACTGACGACCAACTATGGCTTCAACAGGATTCATTCTCAAAGTTTCTGAGATAACAGCATTGAGATAGGGAAGTTTATTAATGGTAATTAGATCGGCATTTTTGTCCAGAGAATCTAATTCTGTTTTTAGTTTTGCACCTACTGCTGGAAGAGAATGAAGCCAATAAAATGTCCAAGCTAAAGTACTAGCAGTACTTTCATGTCCTGCATAGAGAATAGTCAACAACTCATCGCGTATTTCATCATCATTCATCTGTTCTCCTGATTCATCGGAAGCAGTAAGCAACAAACTGAGGATATCTTCACCGAGAGTATCGGGATTTTCGCGACGGCGATCAATTTCTGTTTGTAAAATTTCGAGGATAATTTGTCTTTGTCGGACAAATTTAGCCCAAGGAGTCCAAGAGCCCAAATCTTTTTGTAGTGCAGGAACAAAGAGAAACATGGATTTCCAAGGACTGGTAAATATTTCTAGCCAATCGAGTAAAATTTCTCTAAGGTGATCGTATTTTTCCCCTTCATCTAAACCAAAAACAGTTCTGAGAATAATTCGTAGGGCAATTTCTGTAGTGTAGTCGTGGATGTGAATAGTTTGTCCGACTTTCCACTGACTAATAACTTCATTTGTGATCTCAATCATGGTTTGACTATAGTTTGCGATCCTTTTGCCATGAAAAGGTGGCATCAATAGCTTTCGCTGTTTTTGGTGTCTCACTCCCTCGATGACAGGTAAAGAATTATCTCCTAACAAAGCTCTAACTGGCGCGGAAGGGTCTGCTCCGATGTCAAATACACTTGGATCGGCTGTAAAGACTTTTTCAATCGCTTTGGGGTCGCTAAAAATCACACAGGAAGGAAACATTGATGACTCAGGAACATAAAAAATATCTCCATACTTTTCCTGGTTTTTTTCTAATAAGCCAAATGAATCTATCAATGACTGAATAACTAAGATGATTCCAGGAGTTTGAGGACCATCAGGTAGTTTTGTTTTGGTTTGCAAAGATGTTAAGTAACTCATGAATAAATTATTAATTACTATTAATTACGATTGGGATTTTAAGAAAAGCTGATGAAACTTATTAAATTTAGGGTTAATCTCCTAATAAAATTCAAAATTGCGATCGCTGCTTTAGCTTTGATGGCAGAAGTACCAGCATTAAAACTATACCTAGAAGCAATGTTAAACAAGCAACAAAAAGTGTTGTATGTAACCCCAACACAAATCCATTTCTAATTTCCTGCTGTAGTGCCAAGGTGGAAATTGTGGATGGAATATCCTGGGAAATTTGAGTTAAATATTGTAAAGGCTCCGCAGCAATTTTGTCTTGAAGAACGGAGGGTAACTTCCACTCACTCAGAGATTGTCTGAGAACCGAGTCTAGTCGCTGGGAAAGGATTGTCCCCTGAATGGCAATTCCTAAAATCCCCCCAAACTGAATGCTAATGCTAGATATTGCCGAAGCAATTCCCTCTTGAATGGGGAGTACTGAATTCATTGCCCCTGAAGCTAAGGGTGCTACTGTCAAACCGCCCCCAAATCCCGACAGCATAAGATACCAGAGAATTTCTCCGTATTCAGTATCTACACTAATACGGGTCAGTGCCAAGGTGGCGATACTTGCTATGACTAAACCACTAATAATGGGAAAACGCCACCCCAATCTAGCAGCCACCCATCCAGAAGCAAAGGCAGCTATGATAATCGCTCCATTCATGGGCAAAAAGCACATTCCCGTAGTTACGGCTGAATATCCTCGCACATTCTGTAAAAAGATACTCAGAATAAAGAATAAGCCCCCCGAAGTGAAAAATACCAAAGTTTGAGTAATGATAATCACGGCAAATGTTTGGTTTCTCAGCAAAGGCAGAGGAATAATAGGGTGAGTGCTGCGGGACTCAACAAGCCAAAAACCTAAAAAGCTAAAACCGCCCACCCCTAGCAACCCAATTGTATGGGGCGACAACCATGCGCCGTTACTCCCATCGGTGAGCGCCCAGGTGAGGGAAGCAATCGTCACAATACTGAGCAACAGTCCGAACACATCTAGGTGTTGTGCGATCGCATATCTATCTTCTTTATAACCACGGAAGGTCATAATCAAAGTAATAACACCCAGAGGGATATTAAAAAGAAAGATACTTTGCCACCCCAAGACATCCACAAACAACCCGCCTAATCCAGGACCTGCTAACATAGCCAGGGCTGATACCGCAGACCAGATGCCAATTGCTTTTGTTCTTTCTTCTGGATCGGGGTAAATAGCGGTAACTATAGTCAGCGAAAGGGGGATCAATGCAGCAGCACCAATGCCTTGAAATGCTCGCCCAAAGATCAGAATTTCCAGATTAGGTGCCAATCCGCAGATTGCGGAGGCGACTGTAAAAATAATTAATCCATATATAAAAATGCGCCTAAGTCCATAGAGATCACCAAATTTGCCAGTAGCTAGTAATAAGCTCGCCACAGGTAAGTGATAGGCATTGAGAATCCACTGTATATCTGCAACATTTGCGCCCAAGCTCCTCTGAATCTGGGGCAGTGCCACATCCGTAGAAGTACCATCAAAATTAGTCATAAAGAGTGCCAAACACATGGCAGCCAGGGCGATCGCTCTGCTGCGGTCTGGTTTTGCTGCGATCGCTAAATTTGGGTTAGGTAAGGAGTCGTTAGCAGATTTTGCATCTTCGATTTGTTTCATAATTTGTAGTTAATGTTGAGAACTAATCTCTGGTAAAAACTCAATTTTTCTTATTATTAAGTCACCTATGTAAATCTTGAATGATGATGTTTACTAGTGAAAATAACTATCGAAACAAGCATTAGAAAACATCCCATTGGGATCGCACTCTTCACGCAGACGAATAAAATCATGCCATTTTTCATACCTGCTTGTACGGTAACCAGACAGCCTTCAACTTTGACCAAATTTTTATATCGATCAAGGATGGTATATGTACCATCGGTTGCGGGAATGGGAGCAGCAGAATGTAAAGACCCTATAGTTCTAACTTTGAGATTTTGTAGTGCTACTTTGGCTTATTTATGCTTCTGTAGTCAAGTTAGCTACTGCACGGGGAGAAAAACTATAGAGCAAAACTTTACTTTTAATAATCTGACTTTTTCCTAATTTATTTTGATTCGATTCTGAAAAAGATTGGAGATAATAATTATTTAAGTAAGATTTATCTAATAAATATTTTCTGTTTGCGTAAGCAAACTATGAGATTTATAACCCGTGCCAACGGGTTTTGATCGCGTAGCTGTTACTTGCGATCGCTGTTCTAAGATTGTTTGCAAAAAATCAACTACTTCAAATAACGCTTGATTATTCAGATTGTTAAGATTAGCCCGATAGCGAGCATAATTTTCTGGTTGAATCAGCTTGGTAACAGCTTGCTTGATGTCCCGAAAATTAGAGATTACAATCCCGACATCTTTTTCTTTAATTGATTCACAGCAGTATTTTTCTTGAATCATAGTCAGGGCATTGCCTTCTGTAATTATGGGCAGTTTCATTGCCATAGCTTCGCTAATGCTGACGTTACCTGGTTTACCAATAAAAAAATCGGCAAGACTCATATAGTAAGGAATGTCTTCAGTAAAGGTAGTTACAAATCGCTTTTGCCTACCCTGACTTTGACGGAGTGCTGAAGCTAACTCTTGATCGCGTCCGCAAAGAAAGATAAGTTGCAGTTGGTCTTGAAAACACTCCAGACGCTTGGCAATGTCGAGCATCACCTTAGAACCATTACCGCCAAACATGACCAAACCTGTAGGACAATCGGGATTTAAACCTAATTTTTGTCTTTGGCTACCTCGATCCCAGAAAACTGGTTGGTAAAAGTTAGGATGTATTACCAGTCCCGAAGTTTTGACGATGCGATCTGCTTTCACGCCTAGCAAACGAGCCTGTTCTAATGCTTTTTCCGTACCACAGACTAAATAGTTTCCCGTTTCTGGTTCGCTCCAAAATGCAGGAGGACAATCGGCAAAATCTGTCAAAATTGTCACTACAGGAGTACCTGGTTTTGCCCTTTGAATACTCTCCCAAATTGCTTTGTTGAATAAAGGCATCACCGAAATAATCAGATCGGGTTGTTGTTCGCGCCAGTGTTGCTCAAAAAGGCTGACACCCATCTTGTAGTTGAGCTTGACTAATAACTTATTGAGGCGCATCATCAATAGCCACAGCCATGTCCAGCCACTCTGCACCATACTGTTATAGAGGTCATGAGCTGAGAAGCCTAATAAATCGTAGGCATTCTTTACCTTCTTTCGTTGGGACAATTTAGTAATGATGTCATCCATGTCGGTGACTTGAAACTGCCAAGGAAGTTTTTGTTGCTCGACAACTGCCTTAATTGCATAATAGGTTGCGTAATGTCCAGCACCACCCTGTCCCGTAATTACATTAATCGCATACTCTTTCTTGAAACCAGTTTTATTAGTCATGTCTGTGTTGCACCCATTTCGTTCTGCGATCGCCTTGCTAAAATAGGAATTATCATTAGATTCGCCATTATCTTATTTCGGTAGTTTTGGAATGAGGTGAGAGTAAATCCTATGCTTGTAGTCAGCTAACTTGAAATTGGCAAATTTCTTAAACTTATTGAGGATTTGCGGAAAAACGACGAGTAAATCCTTGATCAGCAACAATGTTCCTCCGTTCCATTGCTTAATTACGGCGAGATAGCAACAGATTTTTTCGTACCAAGTCAAGGGAGCTTCCCATACAGAAATCATACACTCACTAAATATTCGCCAATGGGGAAAGAGTATTTTTCCTTTTTTAGCGGGGTCGAACCACAAAGTATAGGCATGAAAATCGGGAAACAGATCAATTGATTGTTTGGAATTTTCGCTATCGTTATTAAAAACTAAGAAATCTTGAGAGAAGAGGCTTATTGATTGGTGCGCGTGTTTTCTGTAAAAGAATAGGTATTCGGGGATTTCATAAAACCGACCGAGAAGAGCAAATTTTAACAGCAAAATTCCATCTGCATGGGAGTAGTTGCCCATAAGTGGTTCGATCTTTCTGAGAATACTGGTGCGTATTACGCCAAAAATTGGAAAACACAGGTGTTGATTAAGAAGCTCGTGAAAACGCTCCTGCGGTTTAGGTGAATTAGTATTTAGTTTGACTTTGTACTCCTGTAAAACGCTTCCGCGATCATCAATAACTTTTGCCTGGGAGTGACACAAAAGCACAGAAGGATCTCGTTCGAGAACCTCAACGCATCTCAGCAAAAAATTCGGAGCGAGTACGTCATCATGGGCAGCCCACTTGAAGTACTTACCCGAGGACAATTCAAAAACACGATTGAAATTCCAAGCTGCACCTAGATTTTGTTCGCTGCGGTAGTAATGGATGCGAGAGTCACGAGCCACGTATTCCCGACAAATCTTTTCAGTTGCATCCGTTGAGGCATTATCAGAAATGATCAACTCAAAATTCTCAAAGGTTTGACTCAAAATTGAATCTAAAGCCTCTCTGATAAAATTTGCGCCGTTGTATACTGGCATTCCGATACTTAGTAATGGATCATTCTTACTCATTGGCTTTTTTTGCTTCTATTGGCAGTTTAAATTTGGTTTTCTAAGATTATGATGTTTTAATTTTGACATTATTTTTTTCACTTATTCTATTGTTAAATATCTTATTTATTAAAATATTTCTTAATTTCGTACTTCAAAAGGATCTAAATTTCACAAAGGTATAGTTCCCAGGGGAAAATAGCAAAAATACAAGGCTTTGTTTGCTAGTTGTTACTTGCAGTTGTTGCATGGGACTTATCTTTCCTTGGGTAATGAGTTGTTAGAGTTTGCTGTATAAGATCACTAACCTCAAACACAGCACGGTTATTTAGAGCAGTAACATTGGCACGGTAGCGAGCAAAAGTTTCTGGGTCTAAAAAATGCCCCACTGCCGTTTGAATTTGGTTAAAATTACGCAGTACCAAACCTACCTGTTTTTCTCGAACCCATTCAGTGTTATAGCGTTCGTGAATTAGGGTGGAACCATTGCATTCTGTAATCACGGGTAGCTTCATTACTAATGCTTCACTGAGGCTACCAGGTCCCGGTTTGCCAATAAAGAAATCGGCAAGATGCATATAATAAGGAACGTCTGTGGTAAAAGTGGTAATAAAGCGTTTCTGGATGCCTTGGTATTGGCGTAAACTCTCTGCTAGTTCTTCATTGCGCCCGCAAAGGAATATCAGTTGGAGCTTTTCCCCAAAACATTCCAGACGTTTGGCAATTTCTAACATAGCTTGGGAACCATTACCACCAAACATCACAATTCCTGTGAGACAATCTGGATCTAAACCCAAACGTTCTCTTTCCCTACGGCGTTCGCCTTCTAGGGGCTTGTAAAAACGAGGGTGAATCACCATCCCAGAACCTTGAATAATTCGCTCTTGTTTTACTCCTAAAGCACGAGCTTGTTGGACTGCTTTTTCAGTGCCACAAACGTTATAATTTTCTATTTCTGGTTCCATCCAAAATGCGGGGGGGTAATCAGCAAAATCTATCAAAACAGTAATATAAGGGGTGCCTGGTTTGGCTTTCTGTAAAGCTTCATATAGTCCTTTGTTATACAAAGGCATTGCGGAAACTACGATATCTGGCTGTTGCTCGCGCCAGTGTTGCTCAAAAAACTGCACACCAACCTCATAATTGAGTTTGACCAGGAATTTATTCAGTCGCATTTTCAATGGCCATAACCATGTCCAGCCACTTTTAAGCATCATGTTATACAGGTCATGACCGGAAAAACCGAACATTTCGTAGGCATTTTGGATTTGATTTTGTTGGGTAAGTTCGGTGATGATTTCATCCATGTCAGTGACTTGGAACCGCCAAGGTAGCTGTTGTTGCTCAGCAACAGCGCGGATAGCATGATAGGTAGCGTAATGTCCGCCACCACCTTGTCCGGTGATCACATTAATCACAAACTCGTTTTTTGAGGATGACGGTGTTGGTAATATTTCCATAAATAAACTGCTCTCCAGAAGTTGCTTGCTTGTTTACTGAGTTGGAACCAGGTTTGGTTGTTTTATACTTATTACTACTTTGAATTGACTATTTCTTTTTCAAACAAGCCCAATGCCCGCACCACAGCTTGATCCATGTCGTAGTATTTGTAATCTCCCAAGCGTCCGGCAAACAGTACTGTGCCCTTGAGTTGTTCTACTTCTTTGAGATAAAGGTTTAGGCGATCGCGGTTTTCTTCATTTAAAATCGGATAATAGGGGTCATTTCTACCCGGTACATAAGCTTGGGGATATTCCATTACCAAGGTAGTTTTGGGAGAGGTTTGACCTGATAAATACTTTTGTTCAGTGATGCGGGTAATCTCGTAGTCGTTGGGGTAGTTAACTGTACCCACTTCTTGATAATATTCCTGATCTAAAGTCTCGAATTGAAAGCGGATGCTGCGATAGGGCAATTCCCCATACATATAGTCAAAGAATGTATCAATTGGTGCTGTACAAATTATGCGGTTAAACTTAACGTCCTTTATTATTTCGCGGTAATCTGTATTCAATAGTACTTTAATATTAGGATGAGCTAGCATCTTCCGGAACATTTCGGTGTAGCCTAACTTGGGCATTGCCTGGTATTGGTCTTGAAAGTAACGGTTATCCCTACTGATATAAACAGGCACTCTTCCCGTAACACCCCGATCCAGTTCCTCTGGTTTTACACCCCATTGTTTCATGGTGTAGCGAAGGAAGATATTTTCATAGATGTAATCAGCTAAAAAAGTTAAATCACCACTAGCACTTTCACGCAGTTTTAATATTGGTACTTTCACCCCAAAACCAAAGTTTTCTAGCAGTAAATTCTCTAGCTTTTCTGCATATTTGGGAGGAAATAGAGCATAAAGGGAATTGAGATTAAAAGGGATGGGAACCTTTTTACCTTCTACTACTCCCAATACATGATGATGGTAATGTCTCCATTCAGTAAATTGGGAGAGGTAATCCCAAACTTTTTTCGATTTGGTGTGAAATATGTGTGGGCCGTATTTATGGACGAGGATACCATGCTCATTGTAGTAATCATAGGCATTGCCGCCAATGTGGTCTCGCCGTTCTACAATTAGTACTCGCTGTCCAAGCTGGGTTGCTATGCGTTCAGCCATTACACAAGCTGAGTATCCTGCCCCGACGATCAGCCAATCAAATATCATTAGATTTTAATCCGGTTATTTTATGTTGTGGACAGTGCAAATATCTTGATTAATTGATTTTTAAAGAGTCCTCATCCCATTGGATGCCAATTGGCTATGGGAAGCACTCACATCTAGTCTTTGCAGCAGATGTTCCCCCACCCGAATGGCATTGGCGATGATTGTTAGGGTTGGGTTTAAAGCGGCACTAGATGGGAAAAAAGCACCATCAACAACGTAAAGGTTATCGACATCATGGGTGCGACAATTGAGATCCAGTACAGAAGTTTTCGGATTTTCCCCAAAGCGACAGGTTCCGCATTGATGACCTACATCTTGCAAGGACATCTCTGTGGTGAAAAAGATGGATAATGGCTCAATAGACCTTAATACTCGTTTCCAGCGCTTGACTAAACGATTTAAGCCTTCATCGTTGTTATTGGTATATTCCAGAACAATCTTATCCCCTTGGACACGGACACGATTATTGGGATCTGGTAAGTCTTCTGCCATCAGAAACCAAGGAGTCATGCGTTCAGTAGCAGCTTTCAACACGGCTCTAGGAATCAGTTTGGGGGGAATTGGACTCTTGGCGATCGCTCTCTCTTCATTGATATTACCGAGGGTTTGCACATGACCCATAGGATAGGGAAAATCAGCCTCTCCCCAATAAAAATCGTTCACAGCCAGTGTTTTGGGATATACTGTCGGGTTTGGTTTTGTCCCCAAAGCAACAATCGCCGAAATTTTATGACGCATATAGTTGCGTCCCACCAAATCGGAACTATTGGCTAATCCGTTGGGATATTGTTCATTGGCAGATTTCAGTAGTAATACAGCTGAGTTAATAGCACCACAAGCCACAACTACAATATCCCCAGAGAACATTTGGCGATCGCCTGCAATTTCTGCTTCTACCCCAGTTACTTGACGACCCGATGCACTGGTATGTAATTTTAATACTTTGGCTTCAGTAATCAAAGTTAAATTGGGATAAACCGTTGCTGGACGCACAGCATTAAAGTCAGCATCCGCTTTGCCATTAACCATACATGGGAAGCCATCGCAGGTATTGCAACGCACACAAGCACTTAAAAAACGATTGGCTTCATTAAGCTTAATTCCCAAGGGTTGGTAAGAAGGATGAAAACCCCGATCCTTAAGGACATCATCAATTTTTTTGATATAGGGTTCATGGCTAATTGGAGGAAAGGGATATTCTGTGTCACTAAGGGGTTCAGTGGGATCTATTCCCCGTTGACCATGTACTTCATAAAGTTGCTCTGCTTTGGTGTAGTATGGCTCAAAATCTTGGTACTTTAGAGGCCATTCTGGGGAAATACCATCTTTATGCAGGACTTCTTCAAAATCCCGCTCTCGGAATCTATATAACGCGCTACCATAAAATTTAGTGTTTCCACCAACATAATAATGGGTAAATGGACGAAATGATTGACCATCCTTGTCATACCATAGTTCACTGGTGCGATAGCGTTCTTTGCCGTAAACTTCTTGGGACTCCCAATTCGCTTTTTCTTTGGGAAGAAAATTTCCCCGCTCTAATACCAAAATTTTCTTACCACTGGGTGCTAGGGTACGTGCTAAAGTTCCTCCTCCTGCACCTGTACCAATTATGATTACATCGTAATGAGAATTTTTCATTATGGTTTTCTGATCAAGCTCTTTGAAGAATAATTAGGTAAAAATTAATTGCGGATTAAATACTCTGCCTGCATTTGCTTTTGAGCGCAGTTGTGATTCGTTTCTATAACTCCAGCTTTTTTAATCATCGAATCTCCCCATTCTGGAGATAATTGTGAAAGGGCATAAAAGACTTTGACAGCAAAACTATCAAGTATGACTTCCTTGCGATTTTGCTGAATAGATTCAATGACTACATCTGCCACTTCTGTTGGTTCCGCAATACGTACCCCACTCGGTGCTGGCATATCTAAGGCAAGGAACATACCGGCATTGGTACAACCTGGACAGATGACAGAAACGCCGATATTAGTATTAGCTAATTCCTGGCGTATTGCCTCAGACCATGCAATTAAACCAGCTTTACTGGCAGAATAAATACTATTAAAAGGTGCTGCTTTTTTACCGGCTCCAGAAGAAATATTAACGATATGTCCAATGTTGCGTTCAAGCATACTTGGTAGCAGTAAACGAGTTAACTCCATTGGTGCATGAAGATTTAGGGTTAATATAGATTGAATATCTTCTGAAGTGTAATTTTGAAAAGGTCTAAATTTTTCAATGGCGGCATTATTAATGACAATATCTACTTCACCTGCAATTTGGTTAATTTTCTCTACCAGAGTCGGTAATTCTGCTAATTTGGTAATATCAAAGGGAATGCTGATTGCTTTTCCACCCGTAGCATTAATCTCAGCAGATATTTTTTCTAGACCTGACTGAGAGCGAGAAACGCCAACTACAGTTGCTCCCTCTTGTGCTAAAGTTCGGGCAATAAATGCCCCAATGCCTCCTGAAGCACCAGTTAAAAGAACTGTTTTACCTGCTATATTTTTCATGTTTTTTCTCCCTTTTATATAATTTTTTTAAACTTGAATCAGTTTTTGTTTAGCTTTTAAATCGGAGTTTTCCAGGATTTTTTCCAAAATATCCACAACTTCAAATACAGCCCGATTATGATAATTTTCAACAGGAGTTTTATAACTAGTAAAGTTATCAGGTGCAATTAACTCGGCAACCGCTTTATTAATATCTCGAAAATTCTCAACTGCAATGCCCAATTGATTATCTACAAGCCAATCAGCACTAGCCCTTTCTTGAAACAGAGTCATGGTATGATTACACTCAGTAATTACTGGCAATTTCCTGGCTATAGCTTCGCTTACACCCACACTACCGGGTTTGCCAATGAAGAAATCACATAAATCCATATAGTAGGGAATTTGGCTGGTAAAACCTTCAACAAATTTAGGAAAACGACTAGAACGATTTCGCAACTCAGTTGCTAATTTTTCATTCCGTCCGCAAATGAAAATAAGTTGAATTTCCAGGGATGAATTTTCTAAACCCTCGGCAATTTCCAGCATTTCTGGTGCCCCATAACTGCCAAAAATAACTAAGCCAGTGGGTAAATCTGGCTTCAGTCCCAAACGTTGTCTTTCAATAGTGCGATCGACCGTCACAGGCTGATAAAATCGGGGATGGATTACTACTCCAGAAGTACGGTAAATTCTTGACTCTGGATAACCGAAAGATTGTGCCTGTTTAACTGCTTTTTCGGAAGGACAAATTAGTAATTGTTCTTGCGGTTCAATCCAGAAGTTGGGAGGGCAATCAGCAAAATCTGTAATGGAAGTCACAAAGGGTGTTTCTGGTAGTTCTGCCCCCAAGCTTTCACAAAGTACTCGATTGATTAATGGCATCAAGGAAACAACTAAATTAGGCTGATGTTCGCGCCAATATTTTCTCAGTAAGTTGCACCAAGCACGATGACGCAAGCGAATTTCCAGTTTAAATAGAGGAACTGATAAAGGATCGTTAATCAGTTTTGCCCACTTTTTTTTCAGAACCAAATTGTTGTAGACAAACTGGGGTCTAGTGGTACCAAAAACTTCTTTAAAAACCTCAACTACTTCAACTTGCCAGGGCAATTGTCGCTTGGCAACAACTTCTTTCAAAGCATTAGCAGTACTGCGATGACCTGCACCCATGTCATATATTGTGAAATATACTTTTTTCATATAACTAATTATCTTATTTTCTGCTATTTTGGATACTATCTTTTGTTTGATAATGATTTTTAATTGAATGATTACTTTTTTAAAAAAACTTTATTTTCAAAAGATTATTCGCGTTGATTGCAACTTTTTATCCGCATTTGATTTAGTCTAGTTACCCCCAGCCAACGATTAACTGCGTCTCCTAATCTAGGAAAAAATTGTTCTGTAGCTAATAATAATCTTGTAAGAGTTTGCATCATGATATTGCCATTAACAATTATCTCTGCTTGGTTTAGTTCCATAGCTCTGATAACAGCTTTAGCCACATCTTCTGCTTGAGATATGCCTGCTAATTTGGGTGCAGGTACGCCAGTATCTGCAAGCATTCCATAGTTAGAAATATATCCAGGGCAAACAGTAGAAATATGTACACCAGTACTAGCTAATTCTTGCCTTACAGCATTACTCCACATCAGCAAGCCAGCTTTACTGGCAGAATAAATACTGTCATAAGGATGACCTTTTTTTGCAGCAAGGGAAGCTATATTGACAATGTGACCACTACCTTGATTTAACATATTTGGTAGTAGCAATCGAGTTAATTCCATTGCAGCTAGTAAATTGATAGATAAAACTGACTGGATATCTTTAATAGAGTAATCTTGAAAGACTTTATATATTTCTATGCCAGCGTTATTAATTAAAATATCAACTGAACCAATATTTTCAATTTTTTCTACCAAGATTGGTAGTTGTTCTACATTGCTAATATCAAAGGGAATACCCATCCCTTTACCACCTAAAGCATTGATTGATGAACAAATTCGATCTAGTCCCTCTTGGGAACGAGAAATACAAATTACAGTTGCTTGTTTTTGTGCTAGTTCATGAGCAATAAATCTGCCAATACCCCGCGATGCACCTGTTAAAAGTATTGTTTTACCTGCGATGATTGTCATATCATTTATCAGCTAGGTTTTCATGAAGAGAGGCAAAATGCTTACCACCCAATTCAATTTGTCTTTGTTTAATTCCGGTTTCTAATCTTGTTAATAAATACTCCAAATTACTGGTGATTATATTCGTTCCGTGATCTGGTTCAATTAAACTAGCCAAAACAATCTTGCTATCATTTTTGTCCGCTACATTATGAATGCTCAGAAAGTTAAAAACTCCTGATTCATAAGTTCCACAAGGTACAGATGGATTATCGACTCCAGCATAATATTCTTGGGACTTAAACCATTCTCTGGAAGGATATCCGTGAAAATGAATTATCGGCGCACCTGCTTGAATTAGTTCAGGTGTGTATAGTGCGGTTGCGAGAGCAATCGCTACCATTACATAGGTATCATAAGAAGGTTTAATATCTACTTCATTTGAGTTGATTCCTGAAGGTAATTGTAGACATAATTGATTTTTTAAACCCATTCTGACAATATCATGCTCTAAATTTAAAGCTGTTTTATTTGCTCCGTAACGAGAACATACTAACCAGATATCAGGAATTTGCTTATAGACATATTTATCTTTGATTTTGGTTTTGATATATCGTCTTCCAATGTCATTTTGGCGAACTTCATTGTTACTAAATCCGTCTACAGATAATAAATTATCCCACTCATTGGCTGATATTTCTACAGTACCAACGTATTGTGGTGGTTCTGCATATGCTACAAAACCATAGGAAACACCAGTTCTACCATTGACAATTGAATCAACAATATCTCTATGAGATTTCCTTTTAACAATTTCACTGAGTTTAAAGCCAGAAGGATATAGCCCTGTCGTTGCTAATTCCTGACTTAATGCAACCAATTTTGCAGCATAATTAGATTGATTTGCCTCATATTTCCCTACCTCAAATTGGCTCATCGCTAGGGGAGCAATTGGTACATATATTTTGGGAATTAAGGATTTGGCAACAAAATTATCCAATTTTTCTTTAGGAAAGACCGAATCGGAAAGATTCATATTTAAAATAGAAACATGGGTATTAGATACACCAAGAACTATTTCCGAAAATGTCTTAACTAGAACATTGATGCCAATTCCTATTTTTTGTTCATATGGAAGTTGCGAATCAACAAAATTTTTGTCTAATTCTGTAATTAATATTACTTGTGTAGATGTAGGATCTTCAAGACGCTGAATTGCATGATCTTCAGCCCAACCAATTAACTGGGCAATTTTTGCAACTGATATTTTTTTATCTTTCCCACTCAAGTGAGAAGAAAATTGATAATATTTTTCTGCTATCCAACTTTTGATTCTACCAATAAAATTAATTGGTCTTTCAACATCAATAACAGCATTAATATCAGCCTTGACAACACGCATATTCATAGTTTTATTCCACTTCACTAGTGGAATCGGAATTTCATAGTGAAACTCTCTTGTTGCTTCTTCCCAAGAACAAGTTTGAACTCCATTATTTTGAAGTTTTTGCTCTAACTCTGCTCTAAACTTCAATATTTCTTGGTTCTTAAATCCTTTTGGTAATGGTCTAAAAGTTACTTTTAGTTTTTTCGCCATAACCTGCGGATCGATAATTGGTGATTTAAAATGCATAGGCATTTTCTGGCAAGATCCACCAATTAAACAACCAATAGTGTTGAGACTCAATCCTGTATTAGTATCACAATTATTATGATTATTATCACGCAGAAAGGAGATGATTTCTGTTTTACGTGTAGCTATCTCTGCCTGAATTTTTGGTGTTAAAATACCTTTGGGAGAATTAATCTTAAGTTTGTCATTGTCAGTCCATAATTGAACACCTTTTTGATTTAGACTAGTCAAAAGTTCTGATACATCCATAAACATTGCAAAGCCCAAAAACTAATTTACGGCTATTCTAAATGATTTATAACCTACTAATAGATTTAAATCTCAAATAATTCTAATTCTGAAGATTGTAATTCTTCTGCTAAATAGTGAGACAGGGATTCAACATTGGGATAATTCCAAATTACAAGGGGAGATAGCTTTAATCCTAAATATTGTTTTCCCAGATTAGCAATATTCATTGTTTGTACTGAGTCTAATCCATAGCTATCAAAAGGTGCTTTGATATCTACCTCATCAGCTTCTATTCCTAAATGTTCAGCAATTTGATCAGCTAACCAATCTTGAATATCTTCTGCTGCCATTGGTTTGGTACTGGATTGAATTTCCCACATATTTTTACTCATTGATTTTTATCCTACTTTTTCGTCATTTACTTGTTGTCGGTGTTTCTTAGTTAAGAATTCCACCAGTTCCGGTAGTAATTGAATTTGTGCTTCTGAGAAATTATCTTTTTCCCTTAACAATTGAGCTATCTGGTGAATTTCAGCTTGGTGTAGTAAATCAAGAAATCGTCTTTGGGACTTATGTTGTAATTTGGATATTTCTTGATGCTCATCTTCATCTGTTGTTTTAAACCAGTAACGCTGTCGCTGAAATGGATAATTTGGCAGTAATACCCGACGATGGGGATAATCTTGATGAAAGCTAGACCAATCTATTGCTGCCCCGCCAATATATAATTCTCCTAAACTGTGGAGTATTTCCTGCCAATCTTCTCTTCCTTTACCTAAGCTAGATAGACAAACCCCGATTTCATCTGGTAGAGAAGTTGGTTTTGATGCCATTAAAAGAAACACCTGATAACCAGCTAAAGTCTCTGTACTCGCAGTCAATTTTCCTGGCTGTTGCAAATGTTTGCACCAATATTCAGGAGTCCTGATTTCCTTTGTTGTCAGTTCTCCGGTGACACTGGAAATTAGGGGAATTTGGGGTTGAGAATAGATGATTTGTGTTGCTACTTCCCTAAAACCTGCAACCATCTCGTCAGCAGGGAGAGAACCTTGCATTAAACGAGTTCGTTCCCCAAGCAGCTTCAAACCATCTTCGAGATTGAACACCCCTGCTAAGATGGCAGCAACGTATTCTCCGACTCCATAACCCATAACTACCTTGGGTTTTATGCCCCAGGACTGCCATAATTGGGCTAATGCATATTCTATGGCAAATAGGGCAGGTTCTGTAAATTCTGAATTCTCAATGAAAGACTTTTCTAAATAGGGTTGGAGAATTTCCGCACATTTGTCTACCGCAATGCGAAAGGTGGGTTGAGTCTCATAAAGTTCCCCTACCATAGTCAAGTCTTCTATTCCCTCCCCAGGGAGTAAGAAGCCTATTTTGGGTCGCTTTCTACCCTTCACCTTACCACTAAGCAGTCCGTTAGTTTCCCCATTAGTGATAAAAGCATTTAATTGTTGACGTAATTCTGTAATTGATCCAGTGATTATACAGGCACGATGGTTAAAATGTGTACGTCCTGTATTAGTAGTAAAGCACACATCTGCCAGAGATACTTCAGGATGGGACCCTAAAAACTCCTCATAGCTTCGCGCCATGTCCCGCAGAGCCACATCACTTTTTGCCGAGAGTGTCAGCAGGTGTAGAGGGCGTTCTATAACTTCTTTCTTTTGACTTACCTGTGGTGCTTCTTCTAAGATAATGTGAGCATTAGTACCTCCAAACCCAAATCCACTCACACCAGCCAAACGAATATGTTCCCCACAAGAAGACCATTTCTGAGTTTCGGTAGGAATTTTCAATGGAGTGTTTTCTAAAGAAATATAGGGATTAAGCTGCTGTAAATGTAAGTGAGGAGTAATTTCCCCATGTTGTAGAGAAAGGATGACTTTGATTAAACCAGCAATTCCAGAAGCTGCTTCTAAATGACCAATATTGGGTTTAGCAGAACCAATATAACAGGTTCGATCTGACCCGCGACCTTCCATTAATACAGCTTTAAGCGCTCGAAACTCGATCGCATCTCCAATGGCAGTACCAACAGCATGAGCTTCAACATAGCTAATGTCTGCTGGTTGCACTTGGGCATTTGCTAAGGCCTGACGAATTACTGCCTGTTGAGCAAGTCCATTAGGTGCGGTGAGGCTATTACTTAAACCATCCTGGTTAACTGCTGAACCTCTAATCAGTGCTAGAATATTATCTTCCTGTTTAATGGCATCAGAGAGACGCTTTAGTACGATTACACCACAGCCTTCTCCCCTGACATAACCATCAGCATTAGCGTCAAAAGTTTTACAGCGACCATTCGGGGAGAGCATACGAGTTTGAGAGGAGGAGATAGTGGAATCAGGGGAAAGAATTAAATTTATCCCTGCTGCTAAACACAGATCCGATTCTCCACTACGCAAACTTTGACAAGCTAAATGGACTGTAACTAGAGATGAGGAACAGGCAGTATCTATTGCCATACTCGGACCACGCAAATCCAGTAAATAGGATAAGCGATTAGCTGTAATACAAAAAGTTGTTCCTGTACTGCTGTGAGGTCCAATGCAGGAAAAGTTTTTGTAAAGAAGCCTGTGATAATCGATGGTACATAGACCTGTAAATACCCCTGTCTGACTTCCAGCCAAACTGTTTGGCACTATGCCAGCATTTTCTAAAGCCTCCCAAGCTACCTCTAAAAATAGCCTCTGTTGGGGGTCTGTATGCTCAACCTCCTCCGCAGATATGCCAAAAAAATCAGCGTCAAACCAATCTACCTGCTCTAGAAAACCACCCCAACGGGTAATCATTTTTCCTGGTGTTTCTGGATTAGGATCGTAGTAGGCATTTATATCCCATCGTTCTCTTGGCACTTGAGTGATCGCATCCCCACCATTACGTAAAAGCTGCCAAAAAGATTGAGGATCTTTTGCTTTCGGAAAACGACAACCAATGCCAACAATTGCTATAGGTTCCATCAGAAAGAAAGTAAAAAGTCAAAAAGATTAGTTTTAGTTTGCTTAGACAAAATCGCTCACTGTTTTGTTAATCTTTAGAATTTGGACAGTTTGCTCTCGGCAACTTGACGGATACTCCAACCTCTAAAGTCAGTATTTGATAATTTAACTAGGTTAACACCTCCTATAAGTACCACAATCATCTCTAAATCTGGATTAACTGATTTCTAGCTATGTTGTACAGCCACAGACTTGGAAAACTCCTGAAAAGTCTGGCAATTTTTTTGCAGGGCTTGACTAATCGAACCTCTAGCAGCCATTACACTCATTTCCCGGTTGATAGCCCAGAGATAGTCAAAATCATGAAAGAAACGACGCATTTCTCCTAGAAGACGTTGGCGATTCTTAGATGCCACGTGAAAACCTTCATGTTCTTGACAAAAACATCGCTCCATCCAATGAAGTGCGTCTTCAGAGGACATTCCAAATACAGGAGCCTGGAAAAGCCTATAAACTAACTCCATAATCGTATAATCATCAGCAAAATAACGATGAGGTAACACCCCAGAAAGTCCCCCCAAAGTGCCACGTTGCATCATGTAAATTGCCATGTTGCCAACAAACTTCTCATATGGGGTTGGCTTGGTGAAAGCTTTGTACAAATCTTTCGCTAGCAACTGGGAAATTGTGGTGTGGAAAGACTCATCTAAAAAATGGTTGCGCGAAATGGCTGTGGGAGCCGGGATAAACTCTCCCTTGTTCTCTAGCTTCTTATAATATTTAGCAATAGAATGTTCCATGTTCTTCAGATACAGGTTGGCAATCATCCGTATCGTGTAGAACTGGCAAGCCATAAAGGGTGAACCCGATCCCCAGTTAAAGGTAAAGAAACTTTGCAGAGGTAGAGAATATTCCAAGGAACGCCCTAACATTCCCGCAGTAGGTGCTTTGAGAATAAACTTGTTTTTCTGCTCTAACCCACGCAAATAAGCAGAATATTGTTGTTTCCTCCCCCTCATCATGCTTTTCGCTAGGGAGCGCAAGGCATAATATTTGTATGTTGGCAAAGAATCGTGCCCTAAAGTTAATTTGTATGAGTTCCATTTGAGCAGGGCATTAAGTCCTTTATTGCCTATTAGAGCATTTGCCGCCAATAGCCCTATCTTACGAAAAGCATTTATGTGGTAGTGTTCTTGCTCCGTTTCAAAAGATAACTCACGAGAAAGAGTTTCATAACCACCAATAGTTGCAAAAACGCTAGCTGTGACCTGATTGCAATTTACAGTCTCTGTTTCTGAATTAGAGATGTAGTTATAGTTTGTAAACCAGTGGAGGTGATTAAGGGCTAGTTTTTGGGCAGGAGAAGCAATGTCGTAAAGGGGGGAGCCATATAGTAATGATTGCTGAGGCTCACTCCAATAATATTCTTTATTTTTGTTGTAGTTGAAGCTCTTGGTCAACTCCTCGATTTTCTCGGTGTAGTCAGAGTCGGTATTATTGCGATAAGTAGTGTCAATCAGTTTTTGATTTCTCTTTATCTTTCTCTCAACCAGAGTCGAAAATTCCTGTTCTGTAGATGCTAGTTTAATAGTATTTGTCATAACTGTACTATTGATGCTAATAATATTGATTTCTGCTTGGGACTGTTGACTCTGCGGTTATTTTCTCAACCCCGCCATGTTAAAAATTTAACTTTCTAATAATTCAAATGTGTCAATATCAGAGATTAAATACTCGACCAAACTCTCAATATTTGGGTATTCGTACAGCAATATGGGATCTATTTTCTTTCCCAGCCAATCCTCTAATTCACCCGTCAAACCTACTGCTGCTAAAGAGTTTAAACCATAGCGATCAAAAGGTACTGTAACTTCAATTTCATCTGGATCTATTTCTAACAGATTAGCTAAGTAAGAAATGATCCATTCTTGAATTTCTGTTGCTGATCTTTGTTTTATGAGTATATTTTGAGTTTCCATTGTATTTGTTGAAGCAAAAAAATTATCTGAGGGGGTGACGAAAAGCTCTTAGATTAATACACAGTAAAAGCTTGAAGTGAGTGTACCATAAATTGATATATAGGAATTGTACTTGAATTTTGCTTTACGAATCAGTTATTAGAGGGTGTTTATAAAATAAATATAAAACTCTTGTGAGGGCTAGAAACCGTGTTTCTTTTGGTTTACATATTCAGATTCTTGATTTTCCACCCATAGAAACCTGGTTTCTTTAGTCTTTAACTTTTATTTCTAAACACGCTCTTAGACTACCATTCTAAAACTTACGTACCCCTATGAATAATAGACTTGTTGTGTAATAAAATTTGAAACGACTGAAAAGATTACAAGATAAGGCTTACGGCTATTCACACTCATAAATCATATATGAACGCCTTGATTAACAAGGGTTTTAGCTGCTTTTTTAACTTAATTTGTGACAATTTTAACATGCATCTATACAAACAAGATAAGGAGTAAAATCAACTAATTATGGATGATTTTTTTAATTCAATTTCCTTTAGTTCCTTTGGATTGCTATCACCTATCAGTGATTTAATAATCGGAACAGGTAGTCCAATTTCTTTCACTTGGGGACGTGCTGGTAACGATATCTTTTATCCCTACGATCCTATTCAGGATACTGACGACGAGGTCAATATTGATATTCTATTTGGCGATCTTTTTGATAATACAGGAGAGGAATTTGAGCTCCTACTTAATTTCGCTGAGGGTAACCCATTTGCTATTCTAGATGCCGATATTCCATCAGTAGGAAAAGACCGATTTGTATTGGGAGATGAATTTCAGCCTTATTACACTAGTTCCGATCCACAATCTTTACTTACGACCAATGTCTTAGGTAGCAATGAGTTTGCCCTCATTTACGATTTTGACCCTACACAGGATACAATCCAGCTCCACGGTGAACAAGATGATTACTTATTGTTACCAGTGGATTCTGTTGCAATTCCAGAAACTGACTTTGAATTTTCTGGATATGGTGTCTTCTACCTCCAGGATGGACAGCCTGACCTTGTGAGTCTGATTATTGAAGAGCCGAGTGTAGTAGAGTTAAATTTAGACGAGGGTTTTCTATTTGTTGGGAATCAGCCAAACAACACACCAGATCAAAAGAAGATTGGGCAATTCGGCACCGCAGGGATTGATTTAGGGTATGGTGTGGCAGTCGATTCATCTGGTAATCTTTATGTCACTGGATCGACCAGTGGTTCTCTGAACGGCCCTAACCAAGGTTCTACAGATGTCTGGGTCACTAAATATGACTCTAATGGGAACCAGATATTTGCACAACAATTTGGTTCTGAGAATGGCGAAACAGCTTATGAAATTACTACTGATAAGTATGGCAATTTTTATTTAGCTGGCAGTACCAGTGGTAGTTTTGTTGATGATAATAATTCTTCTGGGGGGACTGATGCTTGGGTAGCTAAATATGATAAAAACGGCAATAAGTTGTGGGGACGGCAGGTTGGAGAAAACTCGGAAGGGGGCGATTTTGGCTTTTCCACGACTGGGTTTGGACTCCAGGTCGATGAAGCTGGTAATGTTTATCTCTCTGGACTAACCATTAATAATAACGTTAAAGGTGTACTGGATTTTCCTGTTGAAGATGATTCCTGGGTCATTAAGTTAGATGAGAATGGTGAGCAGCAGTGGTTCACTAAAATTGCTGACCCGAATGTGACCCTTGATCCGGCAGAACCATTCACATTTGTGGCTGCAAATACTCCTTTATTTGACGAAAGTTATGATTTGGCAATTGATACAGAGGGTAACTCTTACCTGGTAGGATGGACCCAGGGGCTAAGTAGGCAATCCGATCCTTCTCGACTGTTACTGAACTACGATGCTTGGTTATCTAAGGTAGATACGGATGGTAATGTTGTTTGGGTTGAACAGTTTGAGATTACTGATGATGGTTTAGAGTTCGCCTGGGGTGTTGATACTGATAGCCAAGGTAATATTTACGTCACAGGTTGGTTCTCCGATGATGTGACATCCAATGATCCGAATTTTGAAGATTCAAGCTCTTTTGATGTCTTTCTCACCAAGTTTAGCTCAGGAGGAGAAAAGTTATGGTCGAAGCAAGTTGGTTCTAATAACGATGATGGGCAATATTTCGGTGATATAGTCATTGATAGCAACGACAATATCTTTGTATCAGGCTACACCAATGGTAAGTTAACTGGGGATGGTTCCGGGGAAGATACTGATGGCTGGGTCGGTAGATTTGATACAAACGGAAACACCAAGTGGATTCAGCAAATCGGAATGGAGGATAAGGCTGAGTATGCGACAGGTCTTGCCGTTGACGATCAGGGTCAGCTTTTTGTAACTGGTTTCACAGAAGGCTTTTTAGGCACTCCCCAAAATTCTCAAGCTCATGGCGCAGCTGTGGATGCTTGGATTGCTCAGTTAGATGTAAAAGATGGGAGTCTTCAAAACTTTACGGGAAATACTGGAAGTTCTTTAATTCGCGGAACTTACGGTAAGGATGACCTCAAGGGTAGCAAAGCAGATGAGACTTTCTATGGTTTCGATGGCGATGACAAGATAGAAGGTGAGGATGGAGATGATACCCTATACGGTGGCGGTGGTGTTGATGAACTCAAGGGAGGAGACGACAATGATACCTTTGTCATCATGACTTTTAATGAAGCTGAATTTGATAAATTTGATGGCGGTGACGAAGAACTAGATCGCAATTCCCAGGGTGATACAATCGTCAATGCCAGTGGTGGCGATGTGGTTTTCAATAAGTTCGATAGCTGGAATATTGAAACCTTTGATGGTGGTGGCTACGCCATCCTGGGTAATGCTTCCAAAAACGACATGGACTTCGAAAAGACGAACCTCGTCAACGTCAGCTATGTTGATACTGGAGCTGGTGAAGATAATATCAAAGGTAGTGCTGCTGATGAGACCTTTAGAGGTGGTGACGATAAAGACAAAATCGAGGGCAAGGATGGCAACGATAAACTTTATGGTGATGCTGGGACTGATGAGTTAAAAGGTGGCGATGGAAATGATATCCTCGATGGTGGATCCGATAATGATAAGCTCATTGGTGAGGAAGGTAATGATACCCTCATTGGCGGTACTGGCAATGATGAATTAGAGGGTAAAAAAGGTAAGGATACCCTCATTGGGGTAGATCCTAATGCCCAAGCACTTAATGGTCAGGGACCTGGATTTGGTGAATACGACAAATTAAAAGGTGGTGACCAATCTGATCTCTTTGTTCTCGGTGATGCGACTCAAGCCTATTACCTTGGACTAGGTAATAATGATTTTGCTCTAATTGACGACTTTGAATTAGATGAATCTGACAAAATTCAACTTTATAGTGGTGCTAGCTATAGACTAGAGACAAACGTCTCTGGTTTAGAAAACGGAACTGCAATTTTTGCCAACGAAGATTTAATTGGCATTGTGAAAGATGTTAAAGATCTAAGCCTTACTGATACGAGTGTCTTCACCTTTGCCTAAATAAAGCTGGCAACAACAGGCGTTACTGAAAGATATTTTAACTAGGCAAAATTTTCATAGAAAATTTGTAGTAACAGCATTAGTAATATTTAGACAGGGTGTATCTACTTTATAAAATCTCATTAAACTCCTAAAGAATATTTATCAAATGAATAATTTTATAGATTTACTGACTTATCGGGCAGAACATGAGCCTGAGAAAATAGCTTACACATTTCTTGATCGCGGAGAAACTGAAGCTAGCAAATTAACATATAAGCAGTTAGGAGAACAAGTAAAAGCCATAGCTGCCTCCTTGCAATCTCTGAATGCTGCTGGGGAACGTGCTTTACTCCTATATCAGCCCGGTTTAGATTTCATTGCTGCTTTCTTTGGATGTTTATATGCTGGGGTGATTGCTGTTCCCGCCTATCCACCAAGGCGAAACCAAAAATTATCAAGATTACAGGCAATTATCCAAGATGCTGAAGCTAAGATAGTACTCACTTCTACATCTTTATTGCAAAATTTACAAACTAGCTTTGATAAAGATGGTGTAGACAGTTCTCAATTACATTGGTTAGCAACTGATGGGTTGAGTCAAGACTTCGCACAAGCATGGCAACCCCAAGAATTAGATCAGCACACTTTGGCTTTCCTGCAGTACACCTCTGGTTCTACGGGTAATCCCAAAGGTGTTATGGTTAGTCATAGTAATTTACTTGCTAACTCATCTGTAATCCACAAATTATTTGGTCATAGATCCAACAGTCAAGGTTTGATTTGGTTGCCTCCCTATCATGATATGGGATTGATTGGTGGTATTTTACAACCCCTCTACGGAGGTTTTCCAGTAACACTGATGTCGCCAGTAGATTTCTTGCAAAAGCCAATTCGCTGGTTGCAAGCCATTTCTCGCTATCAAGCCACCACTAGTGGCGGACCCAATTTTGCTTACGATCTTTGCATTCGTAAGGTGACTCCCCAACAGTTAGAAAATCTGGATCTTAGCAGTTGGGAGCTTGCTTTTACTGGTGCTGAACCTATCCGTGCCGAGACATTAGAACAATTTGCCTCTAAATTTGCAGCTTGTGGCTTTCGTAAAGAAGCATTTTACCCCTGCTATGGTATGGCAGAAACCACTCTCATCATATCCGGGGGAGAGAAAACAGCTTTACCAATTACTTGCAATGTAGAAAAAGCAGCACTAGAGCAAAACCATATTGTCAAGGCTAACGATTCTTGGGAAGATAACCGGATAATTGTGGGTTGTGGATCAACACGTTTACATCATAAAGCTGTTATTGTCAACCCAGAATCCTTAACTCCTTGTCTTCCTGGGGAAGTGGGGGAAATCTGGGTAGCAGGTTCCAGTATTGCTCAAGGTTACTGGAATCGAACCGAGGAGACACAAAAAACTTTCCATGCTTATCTTGCAAATACAGGAGAAGGCCCATTCCTTCGCACCGGAGATTTAGGATTTTTAGAAGATGGGGAGTTGTTTATTACTGGACGCATCAAAGATGTAATTATCATTCGCGGACAAAATCATTATCCCCAAGATATTGAACTGACTGTTGAGAATAGTCACCCAGCTTTGAGAATAAGTAGCGGAGCTGCATTTACCATCGATTTCCAGGGATATGAGCGACTAGTTATTGTGCAAGAAGTAGAGCGGAGTTACCTACGGAAATTAGATGTTCAAGAAGTTGTGGGAACCATAAGACAAGCGGTGGTTGCACAGCACGGACTAGAAGTTTTTGCTACAGTACTCGTCAAGACAGCCAGTATTCCCAAAACTTCCAGTGGCAAGATTCGCCGTCAAGCCTGTCGCACTGCCTTTCTGGCTGGAAATTTAGATGTGGTAGGTGATTGGAGTGAAAATCCTCAGAACAGAGCTAAATTCATGCACCTGCAATCTGAGGTAGAATCTGTTCTACAACAGGTAATAGGAAGTAAAAAATAGTAGACTTTTGCTCGGAACTTGCAAGGTAGATCAGTAGCTGACAGCATCAAATAAAAATGCGATATTTTGCCATTATCCGTAGTGTTATACCAGGAAAGTTTAATACTTTTGTAGACGCAGAGCGGCTTCCGCAGGTATGCGTGTATGGGTGACTTCTGATATCATGTCCGCCTGATTACTTATGATATTGCCATCCATGCAAAAATAACCCAAACTCTTTCTCCCCCTGCTCCCCTTCGGGTTGCGCCACTTGCTACAACGCGGGGAACCCGCGCAACGCAGTGGCTTACCTGCCCCCTGCCCCCTTGCAGTGCTAATAATAAGTATTTAACCGGACATGATATGACTTCCGCACAGGGGTAATAGTTTGTAATGGGTACAACATCTTGAAAAAGATTAAGCTAATGATTTTAAAAATTTATAAAGGATTTCTAAAATACACAGGGCTGTTATATGATTCGTGTTTTGCTAGTAGATGATCAACAATCTATTAGGAACTACCTGGAATCTCAATTAGATCCAGATTTCGATATAGAAGTCGTTGGAACTGCGGATAGTGGCAAGTTAGCCATTCAGTTAGTATCAAGATTACAACCTGATGTTGTACTCATGGATATGGTAATGCCTGATATGGATGGAGTAAGCACTACCAAAATTATCCACCAGAGATTTCCCAACACTAAAATTCTAGTTTTAAGTGGTTATGCCAAAAACCAGTATATCAATGCATCCTTAGATGCAGGGGCAACAGGATATTTACTGAAAACTGCATCTGCGGAAGAATTAAGAGAATCAATCCGATTTGTTAACAAAGGCTATACTCAGCTTTCTCCTGGGCTAATTGGAAACATAGTTTCCCAAGCGCCTGTGTCCGATGTAGTTGAAGTAGAAGTATCTAGTTTACCGCTCAAAAGAGGTTATAGGCAAACTCGCCCTTGGTTATTGCCCCTATTACTAGTTACTGGTGTGGGAGTGGCGATTATTTCCAGGGGTATGAGTGGATTTACCCAGAGTGCTGCCATTCAAAATCAGACTACTGCCAATACATCAGCACAACAATTAGCCTCAGCGATCGCAGTTACTGTCGCTGAGGCAGAAACTACTCCTATTGCCAGTACCTTGATTGTTAAGGGTTCAGTAGCCGCCCGTGAGTTAATTCCGGTTTTACCTCAGACAAATGGCTTAATGATCAAGAAAATTCCGTCTAACGTCGAAGAAGGAGCATTGGTTAAACAAGGTCAACTATTAGCAGTGTTGGATAATTCCTTGCTGCAAGCACAAATCAGTCAAGCCAAGGCAGATATGTCATCACAACAAGCAGATGTTGCCTCCAAACAAGCACAATTAGCATCCCGAAAAGCAGCAGTAGTCTCCAGTCAAGCGGTGGTAGAACAAAGGCGAGCCGACTTAGCTCAAGCCCAAGCGAAATTGGAAGAAGCCGAAAAGAATTTTCAGCGTTACCAAAAACTAGCTACTGATGGCGCAATTAGTCAGCAAGAACTTGATACTCGCCAAACAAATGTCAAAACTGCCAGGGAAACTGTGCGTCTTGCTCAAGCAAATATTAGCAGCGCCCAAGCAAATGTCAGCAGTGCCCAAGCTGAAATTGCTAGTGCCCAAGCAAATCTGGATGGAGTGCAAGCAGCTGTTCGCAGTAGTGCAGCCAGAATACAACAACTCAAAACCCAGCTAGGACAAACTTTAGTTCGTGCTCCAGTTTCTGGAATTATTGCCGAAAAATTAGCAAGGGTAGGAGATGTAACCGGAATACCCCCACAAACCCAGGTAGGAAATGTAGTTGGTGGTAGCCAAAAACTCTTTTCTATTATCCGTGACGGCAAGTTGGAACTACGAGCACAAGTACCATCAATTCAACTACCACAGGTAAAAGTTGGCTCCCGAGTAGTAATTTCTTCTGATGTAGATAAAAGCGTCCGTTTACAAGGCAAAGTCCGAAAGATTAAGCCAGTGGTTAACGAAAGCAACCGTGAGGCAATAGTGAAAATTGACTTGCCCACCACAAAATTGCTGAAACCAGGAATATTTGCCCAAGCAGCAATCACCACTAAAACAGCGATGGGCATAACAGTACCACAAAAAGCTGTATTACCCCAACCAGATGGTAGTGCGATTGTATTTACTTTAGCAGGTAAAGACACTGTTCGCGCTCAGAAAGTAGAAACCGGAGAAATCATCAATGGTGGCAGAGTGGAAATCAAAAGCGGCTTACCAAATGGTACGTGGTTAGTCATTAATGGCGCTGGATATCTCAAAGATGGGGACAAGGTGAAGGTGGTGAGCAGGAGAGGAGTGAAGGAGTGAAGGAGGGAAGGAGGGAAGGAGGGAAGGAGGGAAGGAGTGACGAATTAAAGACTGTCAACTGTCAACCATCAACCGTCAACTATCATCCCATTAACTATCATCTCATCAACTACCAACTACCAACTATCAACTCCTAACTAATTTCATGTCATCTAATATTTCAGCTTGGTCGATCAAAAAACCGATTCCCACAATTGTTTTATTTTTAGTTTTGACAGTAGTGGGTTGGTTCTCTTTTAATATCCTGGGTATTGATAGTAATCCCAATATTGATATTTCAATAGTTCAAGTGCAGGTTAACCAACCCGGAGCTGGACCGACGGAGATGGAGTCTCAAGTCACCAAAAAAATTGAAGATGCTGTGGCTGGGTTAGGTAATATTGACGAGCTGTACTCCTGGGTTAGTGATGGAGTTTCCTATACAAATATTAGTTTTATAGTGGGAACTAATACCGATCGCGCTACCAATGATGTCCGTAATGCGATCGCGCAAATTCGCCAAACTCTTCCGGCAGCAATTAACGATCCGGTGGTGCAACGGTTGGAATATGCGGGTGGTCCAATTATGACCTATACCGTCAGTTCCGATCGCCGGTCTGTGGCAGAATTGAGTAACCTGGTTGACCAAGACATTAGCCGCGCTCTGTTGGCAGTTAAGGGAGTAGCACAAATTAACCGGGTAGGTGGGGTTAACCGAGAAATCCGAGTTAACCTGGAACCAGACCAATTACAATCCCTGGGTATTACCGCCACCCAGGTCAATAACCAAATTCGAGCTTTAAACATTAATCTCCCTGGTGGACGACTAGAAGTTGGTGGTAGGGAACAAACTATCCGCACTCTGGGGAGTGCTAAGAGTATCAATGTCTTACAAAATTACGAAATCACCTTGCCTCAAGGCAGTTCTGTACCCCTATCCAGCTTAGGGACTATAGAAGATAGCTTTGCGGATGTGCGCCAAATTGCCCGCTTGAATAATCAACCTGTTGTTGGTTTTGAGGTATTACGCAGCACTGGCAGTGTGATGGTGAGCGTAGAAGAGGGAGTAAAGGCGGCCGTTGCAGAATTGGAGAAAACCCTGCCTACAGATGTGAAGCTGAACTTAATTTTTACTAAAGCTACCTTTGTCAAGCAATCTTATGAAAGCACTATGCATGAATTGCTGGTGGCTTCTGTGTTGGCTGTAGTAGTAATTTTACTGTTTTTACGCGACTGGCGAGCTACATTTATTACAGCAGTAACTTTACCCCTGTCAATTATTCCCACCTTTGCCGTGCATCATGCCTTGGGGTATACCCTCAACAATATGACTTTGTTGGGATTAGGTCTAGCCGTAGGTAACTTGGTGGATGATGCGGTGGTGGAAATTGAGAACATGGAACGGCATTTAGGAATGGGTAAAACCCCTCGCCAAGCTGCCTTTGACTCTTCCTCTGAAATGGGTTTGGCAGTAATTGCTACTTCAGCAACCATTATTGCTGTATTTTTGCCAGTTGCCTTTTTAGGCGGCATTCCTGGTCAGTTTTTCCAACCCTTTGCGGTGACTATTTCCGCAGCTACGGTTTTCTCCACCTTGGTAGCCAGGATGGTAACACCAATGATGGGGGCGTATCTACTCAAACACAAGTCTGGGAAACATCAAAGACAAGAAGACAAGGAGACAAGGGGACAAGGGGACAAGGGGACAAGGGGGACAAGGGGGACAAGGGGACAAGGGGACAAATTTTACCTCATCACCTCATCACCTCATCACTCCATCACTCCATCACTCCATCACTCCCCCACTCCATCACTCCCCCACACCCCCCCACCCCCCCACACCCACCCCCAGACTCGGAGCGGTAAAACCAAAAAAACACACTTAAAGAGGGGATGTGGGCACACGGTAAAAAAAA
>JAAUYD010285600.1_pt1 | contig 37221 bp, 20 predicted proteins | sample 7278101 | NCBI WGS metagenome assembly JAAUYD01 (sample SAMN14350128, study PRJNA611818) | marine sediment metagenome | isolation source: surface marine sediment (0.6m) | place: French Polynesia: Moorea | collected 2018-08
AGATCGGTTTAAAGGTCACCGAGATGATCCCCAAGGCCCATACCGGGGAGTTCAAGGGGCTCTATGTCATCGGCGAGAATCCCCTGGTGTCGGACGCCGATCTCAACCACGCTGAGGCCTGCTTCAATGACCTGGAGTTCCTCGTGGTACAGGACATCTTCCTCACCGAGACCGCCATGCAGGCCGATGTGGTCCTGCCCAGCGCCTGCTTTGCCGAAAAGGAGGGCACCTTCTCCAACACCGAACGGCGCGTCCAGCGCGTCCGCAAGGCGGTGGAGCCGCCCGGTCTGGCAAAGGATGACTGGTGGATTACCTGCGAGATCGCCACCCGCATGGGCTTCCCCATGCAGTACGAGACCAGCGAAGAGATCTTCACCGAGCTGGCCAGCGTGACCCCCTCCTACGGCGGCATCACCTACGACCGCATCGAGGGCGAAGGGCTGCACTGGCCCTGCCCCACGGCCGAGCACCCCGGCACACCTATCCTCCATACCCAGCAATTCACCCGCGGCAAGGGGCTGTTCCACGCCATCGACTGGATTCCCCCGGCCGAGGATACCGACGAGGAGTATCCCTTCTTCCTCACCACCGGACGGGTGCTCTACCACTACCACACCGGCACCATGACCATGAAGACCGAAGGCCTCAATGAGCGTGCGCCGGAATCCTTTGCCGAGATCTCCTACAACGACGCCCTCAATTTCGGCCTCAAGGATGGGGACACGGTGCGGGTGGCCTCCCGTCGTGGCGAGATCACGGTACAGATCAAGATCAGCGCCAAGGCGGTGGACGGCACCATCTTCATCCCCTTCCACTATGCCCGTGCGGCGGCCAACCGCCTGACCAACGCCGTTCTCGATCCCATCTCGGGGATTCCCGAGTTCAAGGTCTGCGCGGTGCGATTGGACCCGGCGGCCTGATCGAACCCCCCGTCTCCAGACACCAAGCCCCCTTCCGTGGCCTCGGATGGGGGCTTTTTAATGGATCTCTGCCGGTCTGGGCCCTAATCCGCTTGCGATTTGGCGGTCGCATCCGCCGCCACGCCCCTTCTGCGCCAAGGGCGGCCAACGGTCTCGCGGGCAAATAAAAAGGCCCCGTTCCGACGGGGAACGGGGCCTTGGAATTGCCGGATGGCGGGCGATCGTGGCCGCTTACATGGCGCTCTCGGGATGGAAGACATCCACCTCTTTGAGGTCGTCGCCAAGGTACTCGCGCTCGTTGGGCCCGAGGATGCCCATGCTCAGGCAGATCAAGGTCCACAGGTGGACCGTCTGCCAGGGATGCTCGCGCATCTCGCTGAGGTCGTGGACCTGGGCGTGGCAGTTGTGGCAGGGCGTGATGCAGTAGTCGGCTTTGGTGGCCAGGATCTGGTTGGCCTTGAGCTCGCCGTATTTACGGCGCTGATCCGGATAGCCGGACTGGAGGAAACCGCCGCCGCCGCCGCAGCAGAAATTGTTGGAACGGTTGGGCGTCATGTCGATGAAGTTTTCCTCACCGACCACGGCCTTCACCACGTACCGCAGGTCCTCGGCCACCGGGTCGCCAAAGGACTTGCGCACCAGCTGGCAGGGATCCTGGACGGTGAACTTGATCTTGCGCTCCCTGTTCCAGTCGGAATTGACCTTGAGCTTGCCCTCGCGGAGCCACTCGGCGTAGAGCTGGATGATCGATTTGATCTCGAAGTTGGCGTCGATCTTGAACTTTTGCAGTCCGAACCGGACCGCGAACAATTCGTGCCCTCACTCCGTATTGAGCCAGACCTTGGCTTTCAAGTCCTCCACGGCCTTGACTTTGGTGCGGACGATGCGTTCCCAGTTTTCGTCGTCGGCGGCGAACAGACAATAATTCTCAGCCGCCCAGCCTTTGGTGCCGTAGGTCCAGTCGGCGCCCACGCTGTGGAGGATCTTCCACAGGGGCACCATCTCGTCGGGCTCGGTGACCGGTTCGCGGCTGTTCTGATTCAAAAAGAACTCGGCGCCCACTTTGTTGACGGGGGCCTTCATGTCGGCGAACTCGGGTTGGGCTTCCTGATACTCCTCGAGCACGTCCTCGACAACGAACTGGAAGTCCTCCTCCGAGGCACCCATGGCGCTGCAGGTGTCGCTGCGCAGGGCCATGTCGCAGGAGCCGATGATGCCCTTGGGGCGCTCCTCCCGCGGCCAGCTCTGGCGGGCATAATAGACCAGCTGAGGGATGTTGATCTTCATGGGGCAGACGTAGACGCAGCGGGTGCACATGCTGCACATCCAGACCCACTTGGTGCTGGTGATCTCCTCGTCCATGCCCAGGGCAGCCATGCGCAGAAACTTGCGCGGGTCCATCCCTTCGAGCCCTGTCGCCGGGCATCCCGATGAGCATGCCCCACAGGTCAGACAGAGGTTGAGGTTGCCCCCCTCGGGGAGCAGCTCCTTGACCTTGTCGATGAAGGTGCTCTGTTTCTTTCCGCCTAATTTGATTGCCTCTTCAGCCATAAACGCTATGCCCTCCGTAGGAATTATTCTCCACCCTTCTTGTTTAACCAAAGATCTTACATACGTGATCCATCGCAAAATTCAAGCCTAAAATGGGGCCTTCGCCGCAATGGGCGGCCTGGAGGAGCGGGGGTTCGCCGGAAGAGCGCGCCTCCCGGCAGCCCTGCTTCGCTGATCCCGGCGCTTGCGGGGTGGCGTTCCAATCGTCGAGAATGGCGGCGAAAGCACACCCCATCCTGATTCCCAGAGCGGTGAACGCCAGCTGTCGGACGCCCGGCCGACCGCCGCCAGCACGCCTTTTGTGCCGGCTCCGCCAGCCGGCCCATCTCTTGCTGCACCAAAATGAACGGGACCTGCCACCGCATGCCGGGTCTCTACGCGGATGTCGCCGCCCGCGAAACGCCGCATCCTTGCCGAAGCGCTGTCGAAGGTCCAGCGAAAACGCTACAAATTTTTAATCGGTATTTCAGCAGCATATTGTGGCGCCACCAAGCGGAATGAATATGTGCTCATTCAGTTGGAGGATCCCTGCCCGACCTGTCGACGGCCTTTAGATGGCAAGACACTTATTATTTTAGTCAAGCGATTTTGGATAATTAACCATCAGAAGACCCGGGCCTGTTTTTTTTTCATTCGGGGCTTGACAGGCAAATTCGGGCTCTGTTAAATGAATGAGTGTTCATTCATGTTGACCGCTGGATCGGCCGGGGAGGCAACCATCGCTACCAAAAAGAAAACTACCGACAAGTACAGGCGCATTCTCGAGGCGGCTATCAAAGTGTTTGCCGAACAGGGCTTTCACCAGTCCACCGTCTCCCAAGTGGCCCGCGAAGCGGAGGTGGCCGACGGCACCATTTATCTCTACTTTAAGAACAAGGACGACATTCTCGTCCAATTCTACCGGTTCAAGACCAAGCAGATCTTCGAACGCTTCCGCGAAGAGGTGGAGAAGGCGGACACAGCGGTGGAGAAGCTGCAGCGCCTGATCCGTTGCCATCTCACCGAATTCCAGAAAGATCGCAACATGGCCATCGTCTATCAGGCCGAAACCCACCAGAACCGCCGCATCGGCAGCGACCTGCTGCGGGAGATGTCCAAGATGTACCGCGACATCATCTCCGAGGTGGTGGAGCTCGGCCAGGAGGAGGGTTCCATTCGCCGCGATCTCTACATGGGCCTGGTCAAACGGTTCGTCAACGGCGCCGTGGACGAGGTGATCAACTCCTGGATTCACTCGGGTGGCAAGTACGATCTGGAATCGATGGCCGAGCCCCTCGTGGAGCTATTTATCAACGGCATCGGTACCCCGGCGGCAGCTGCGGACGAATCCGCTGCCGGTGCTGCCAGCCAAATGACCGCTTAATCCCAAAACGTTGCCGCCTCGGCGGTAACCCGACAAGGAGACCGACGTTATGGCACAGGTAATTGCAGACCGCCGCGATGTGGAGTTCGTCCTTCATGAGCAGCTCAATGTGGGCGATTTGAGTCAGCATGAGAAATATGCCGAGTTCAACAAGAAAACCATCGACATGGTCATCAAGGAGGCGCGCAACCTGGCCATCAAGGAGATCCTGCCGACCCTCAAAGAGGGGGACGAGCAAGGGGTCAAATTCGAGAATGGCCAGGTGACCACCCCGGAGAGCTTCAAGCGCGCCTACGAGCTGCTCTGCGAGGGGGAGTGGACGGCCCTGCCTGAGGATCCCGAATGGGGAGGGGGCGGGATGCCGCGCAGCGTGGCCCTGGCCGCCGGTGATTATTTCAACGGCGCCAACTACGGCTTCATGATGTACGCCGGCCTGACCCATGGCGCCGCCCTGCTGGTGGAGCATTTCGGCACCGAGGCGCAGAAACAGACCTATCTAAGGAAGATGTACACCGGCGTCTGGGGCGGCACCATGCTGCTCACCGAACCCGAGGCCGGCTCCGATGTGGGGGCCCTCACCACCACGGCGGTCAAAAACGACGACGGCACCTATTCCATCACCGGCAGCAAGATCTTCATCAGCTCCGGCGAACACGACCTGTGCGAGAACATCATCCATCCCGTCCTGGCCCGTATCGAAGGGGCCCCCGCCGGCACCAAGGGCATCTCCCTCTTCCTGGTGCCCAAGTTCCGCGTCAATCCCGACGGCAGTCTGGGCGAGTTCAACGACGTGGTCTGTACCGGCGTCGAAGAGAAGATGGGCCTCCACAGCAACGCCACCTGCTCCCTCACCCTGGGCGGCAAGGGAAAGTGCATCGGCACCCTCCTGGGCGAAGAGAACAAGGGGATGCGGGCCATGTTCCTGATGATGAACGAGGCCCGTCTGCTGGTGGGACTGCAGGGCTTTGGCTGCGCCTCCTCCTCCTACATGAACGCCATCAACTATGCCCGTGAACGCGTTCAGGGCCGTCATCTGCTCAAGATGATGGATCACAGCGCCCCCAGCGTGCCCATCATCCAGCATCCCGATGTACGTCGGATGCTGATTACCATGAAGGCCTATGTGGAGGGCATGCGCAGCCTGCTGTACTACACCGGATACCTTTCCGACCTGATCACCACCTCTGACTCGGATGAGGAGAAGGCCAAATACCAGGGCATGATCGACCTGCTGATTCCCATCTGCAAAGGTTACGTCACCGATCGCTGCTGGGACGTTTGCAGCCTGGGTGTGCAGGTCTACGGCGGCTACGGGTATATCAAAGAGTATCCCCAGGAGCAGCTCCTGCGTGATAGCCGCATCCTCATGATCTACGAGGGCACCAACGGCATCCAGGCCATGGACCTCCTGGGGCGCAAGCTGGGGTTCAACAAGGGCAAACCCATCATGGACCTCATGGGCGAGATCCAGAAAACCCTTGTCCAGGCCAAGGAGTTCGAGAGCCTCCAGCCGATGGCGGCCAGCGTCGAGGCGGCGCTCAACAAGCTCGGCGAGGTGGCCATGCACCTGGGCGGCAAAGCGATGAGTCCCGAAGTGCTCACCGCCTTTGCCTATGCCCATCCCTTCCTGGAGGTTTCCGGGGATGTGGTCCTCAGCTGGCTGCTGCTGTGGCGGGCCACCGTCGCCGCCCGCAAGCTGGAGAAGGGTGCCAAGAAGAAGGACCAGGCCTTCTACGAAGGTCAGATAAAAAGCGCCGAGTACTTCACCCAGAGCGTCCTGCCCGTCAGTCAGGGCAAGATGCGGTCGATCCTGGCCGCCAACGCCGCCGCCATCGAGATCAGCGAGGATGCCTTCGGCGGGAAGTGATGACGCCAGCGGCGTGGAGATCCCTTCGCGCCGGATAGGGAGGGAAGCAGGCCGCCCGATGGGGCGGCCTGCTTTTTTTTGAGCCGGTGTGCGGATATGGTGTAACGGCATTATCAACCGGTGACGTGGCCGCCTGGCACAGCCCAAAACGCCCCGGCAGCGATTGCTGCCGGGGCGTTGCATCGAAGTCAACGGCGGATGCGCGCAGAGCTCACTCCCGTTTCTGCTGCTCCTCCGCGCGCAGATCCTTCTTGAGGATCTTGCCCACATTGCTCTTGGGCAGCTCGTCGCGAAATTCGATCTCCGCCGGCCACTTGTACTTGGCCAGCTTGTCCTCGCAGTAGGCCAGCATCTCCTCCACGGTGGCGGTCTCGCCGGGTTTTAGGACCACGAAGACCTTCACGCTCTCGCCGCGCTTGGGATGGGGGATGCCGATGGCGGTGGCCTCCATCACCTTGGGATGCTGGAAAAACACCTCCTCCACGTCCCGTGGATAGACGTTGTAGCCGCTGGTGATGATCATGTCCTTCTTGCGGTCGACGATGTAAAAATAACCATCCTCGTCCATCTTGGCGATGTCCCCGGTGTGCAGCCAGCCATCGGTGAGGGTCTCGGCGGTGGCATCCGGCTTCTGCCAGTAGCCGGCCATGATCTGTGGCCCCTTGATAAATAGCTCGCCGCTTTCGCCCACGGGCAGGTCGGTCTCGCCGTCCTCGAGGCTGACGATGCGGCACAGGGTGTCCGAGATGGGCACGCCGATGCTGCCCACCTTGCGTTTGCCCTCGGCGAAGGGGTTGACGTGGGTCACCGGCGAGGATTCGGTAAGACCATAGCCCTCCACGATGGCGGCGCCGGTGCGGCGCTCGAACTCCTCGATCACCTCCAACGGCAGCGGCGCGCTGCCCGAAAAACAGCCCTTGATGGAGGTGAGGTCGACGGTCTCGATGTCGGGGTGCTGGAGCATGCCGATGTACATGGTGGGCACCAGCGGCGCGAAGGTGGGTTTGAACTTGCTGATCGCTTCGAGGAGTTGGGGCGGCTGCGGTTTGGGCACCAGGATGTTGCCCCAGCCTTTGGCGATGGCCAGGTTCATGCTGGTGCTCAGACCGAAAACGTGGAAGAAGGGCAGGGCGCCCAGCATGACCTCTTCGCTGCCGAAATCGGGAAACCAAGCGGCCACGTGCTGGACCTGTTTGCTCATATTGCCGTGGGTGAGCATGACGCCCTTGGAGACGCCCGTGGTGCCGCCCGTGTATTGATACATGGCCACATCCGTGAAGGCGATCTCCACCGCGGGCGGATTGGGCTGGGTGCCGGCCAGCAGCGGCTTCCATTTGTACACCGCATCGGCCGCCTTGACGCTTGCGGCCAGGCCTTTCTTCTTGCCCACCAGGGGAAAGAGCAGGTTCTTGGGAAAGGGCAGGTAGTCACCGATGCTGGTGTAGACGATCTGCTTGATCTGGGTCTTGGGCCGCAGATCGATCATCCGGTTGGCCAGCAGGTCCAGGGTCACCAAAACCCTGGCGCCGGAATCGTTGAACTGATGGTCCAATTCGCGATCAGCGTAGAGGGGATTGTTCATCACCGCAATGGCACCGATTTTTAGCGTGGCATAATAGGCGGCCACGCAGGGGATCACGTTGGGCAGCAGGAGGGCGACGCTGTCGCCCTTGCCCACGCCGAACTCGGTCAAGCAGGTGGCGAAGCGGTCGACCATGTCGCTGAGCTGACGGAAGGTAACGGTGCAGCCCTGAAAGTTCAGCGCCATCTTGTCGGGGAACTGCCGGGCGGAACGGACCAGAAAGTCCGGCAGGGCCGCATCCTCGTAATCCACTGTTTCGGGGACGCCGGGGGCGTAATGGGCGAGCCAGGGTTTTTGCGCGTAAGGATTGGTCTCGGACAAGGGGGGCCTCCTTCTTCACATGGGTCGACGGATAACCAGCCCGGACAGCCTGATACAGGCCGGGGGCTTGGCCGAAAGGGGGTGGATCACGGATCAGGGATGGTGAAGCGATACTAAGGCCGCCGGGACCCGAAAGTCAACCATTCGCTCCCATGTTCCCATCCGCAGTGAGGGCTGATTCAGCCGCTTCACGGGCCCTTGCGTCCACATCTGGGCTCTGCTATGGTGCCGACACGTCGCTCCCCCGGCGGCGATCGCGGGGGAGGCCCCAGCCCCCTCATTCAACGCATCTTGCCCCATTTTACGGTGGTGCCCAAGCGCGCCGCGACAGAGCGGCTCTTTGACCAATTTTTGCTTGACAGAGCCCCCCATGCTCTGTAGACAAGTACTGAATGAGTATTCATTCATTTCTGTCAACCCCTATCCCATTCGATTGTTAGAGGGAGAGAGAAGAACGATATGGACGCAGCTTTGATTCCGCCGGCCAAATTCGTTGTCATGTATATCCCTACGGTCATTTTTTCCATCCTGATACCCGTGATCGGTGTGGCGGCCTTTACCTATATCATCGCCAAACGGCTTGCCCCCCTGGTGAAGGCGGCCCCAGACCACCGCTGGGACAACATGGTGGCGCGCCTTAAGCAGCTCTTTTTCATCTGGCTGGCCCAGTGGCGCCAGCCGCGCTACATGATGGCCGGCGTGCTTCATATCCTCATTTTCGCCGGCTTCCTGATTCTCAGCATCCGCTCAACCGCCATGGTCCTCATCGGTATCGACTATGATTTCGTCATACCCGGCCTGGGGGGTGCCCTGGGGGTGGTCTATAGCCTGCTGAAGGATTACGCCGCCACCTGGGTACTAGTGGCCTGCGTGATCGCCGGTTGGCGCCGGGCCTATGTCAAGCCCGAGCGCTACGCCGTGCCGGCCCGCTACGGCAAGGACCACACCGCCGAGGCGCTTTTCGTTCTGGGCCTGATCTGCACCCTGATGATCACCGAGAGTCTCTTCGAGGCCAGCTTGGCCGCCGCCAATCTTCAGAAGGGCCTCCACGCCGAGCTGCTGGCGCCCCTTTCGCTGGCCTTCGTGTTCAAGCATCTGCTCGCCGGGATGCCCCTGGACGGCCTCCAGGCGGTCCACATCGTGAGCTACTATCTGCATGACCTGACCTTCTTTTTCTTTCTCTGCTTCCTGCCGCTGGGCAAGCACTTCCATGTGATCACTTCCCTCTTCAATGTCTTCTTCATGCGCGTCCAGCGGGGTAATGTCAAACCGGTCCAGCACGGTGTCAGCGACGCGCAGCTCGACGACCTCGAATCCTTTGGGGTCAAGAAGCTCGAGGACTTTACCTGGAAGCATATGCTCGACTTCTACTCCTGCGCCGACTGCGGGCGCTGCAGCGACCAATGCCCGGCCAATGCCGTGGGGCGCCCCCTCTCGCCGCGCTTCATCTCCATCAAGGGCCGCGATACCATGTTCGGGAACTATCCCCTCTACCCGCTGGATGCCCCCTTTCGCAGAAGCGACGACCTCGTCGGCACCACTTACGAGGCAGACGAGATCTGGTCCTGCACTACCTGCGGGGCCTGTGAGCAGGAGTGCCCCCTGGGGATCGAATATATCGACAAGATCGTTGACCTGCGCCGCGGTATGGTGGATGAGGGCGACGTGCCCCAGAGTCTCCAAAAGCCCCTCAAGGCACTGGAGAAGCGCGGCAACCCCTGGGGCAAGCTGGAGAAAAAACGTCTCGATTGGACCAAAACGCTCAAAGAGGAGTGCCCCGTCAAGGTGGTGGACAAGCGGAGCTCGGCCGAGACCCTCTACTTCGTGGACTCGGTCACCAGCTATGACGACCGCATGCAGGCCATCGGCCAGGCCACCGCACGGTTGCTCACTGCGGCCGGAGAGGACTTTGCCATCCTGGGAAAGGCTGAAAAGGACAGCGGCCATGAAGTGCGCCGCTTTGGTGAGGAGATGCTGTTTCAGACCCTCAAGGAGATGAACACAGCGGCCATCGAGAAGAGCGGCGCGAAACAGATCGTCACCGCCGACCCGCACGCCTACAACGCCCTGAAGAACGATTATGAGAACTTGCCCCCGGTGGAGCACATCAGTCAATACCTGGTGCGCCAGCTCCAAGCGGGCAAGCTCCGCCTCCGCGCCAATGGCGGCGGCGACGGTAACGGTGACGGCAAGGTTTACACCTACCACGATCCCTGCTACCTGGGGCGCCATAACGAGGTCTACGAAGATCCGCGCCAGGTACTCGACGCCGTCCCAGGCCTGCGCCGGGTGGACATGGAAAAATCGCGCGACCGCAGCTTCTGCTGCGGCGGCGGTGGACTGATGCTCTTCTATGAACCGGAAGAGGAGCAGCGCATGGGCGTGTTGCGGGTCAAAATGGCCGCCGAGGCCGGTGCCAGCGTCATCGTGACCGCCTGCCCCTTCTGTCTGATCAACATGGAGGATGCCATCAAGGTGGCTGGGCTGGAGGGCCAGATGGAGGCGATTGATCTGGCGGAGCTGGTGCAACGCCACCTCTAAAGGGCCGCTCCTGGCCGTATGCAACGGATACAACTTGGGAGTATTCCCCAATTATACGAACAATGGAGGGTATCGAATGGAAATTCTGGTTTGTGTAAAACGCGTCCCGGACACCGCCGAGAACGAGATCGAGGTGATGGGCGACGGCAGCGACATCGAGCGCGACGACCTGGTCTATTCGGTCAACGAGTGGGACAACTACGCCGTGGAGGAGGCGATCCAGATCCGCGACAAGGTGGGTGGCAGCGTCACCGTGGTCACCGTGGGCGATGATGAGTCGGAAGAGGTGCTGCGCCGCGAGATGGCCATGGGCGCCGACAACGGCGTCCTTCTGATGGACGATGCCTTCGACGGTTCCGATGGTGCCGGCATCGCCAGCCTTCTGAAGGCCGAGGTTGAAGCGGGCCGCTACGATTTGATCCTCACCGGCGCCCAGGCCGATGACGGGGCCGCCCAGGTGGGGGGCATGCTGGCCGCCATGCTGGATCTGCCCTACGCCTCCCTGGTCAACATGATTGAAGTGGTGGACGACAAGACCCTCAAGGTCGGCCGCGAGATCGAAGGCGGCAACCAGGAGATGAACGAGATTCAACTGCCCTGCGTGCTCAGCATCCAGACCGGCATCAACGAACCGCGCTACGTGGGGATCCGCGGCATCCGCAAGGTGGCCTCGGTGGAGATCCCCGAGAAGGATGCCGCCGCCCTGGGCATTGACGCGGCCACCGTTGGTGCGGCCGGCGCCATGGTGAAACGCCTGGACTACTTCACACCCGAACTGGGCGAAGGCGCCGAGATGCTCGACGGCGACATGGACGAGATTCTGGAGAAGGTGATTGAACTGCTGAAAGCCAAAGGAGGGTTGAAATAATGGCACAGATATTCGCATACATCGCACACAAGGATGGCGTGGCCGACGACTCTGCTCTGGAACTGCTCAGCGTCGCCCAGAAGATCGATGCCGGCGCCGATGTGACCGCCCTGGTGGTGGGTGACGGCGCCGGAGTGGACGGGGTTGCCAGCGAAATGGCCGCCAGCTACAAAACCGTCTGGAAGATTGCCACCCCCCAGCTGGCCTACCCCAATGCCGAGCTGGTGCGTCAGGCGTTCGTGAATCTCCTCCCGACCGATAGCGTGGTCCTCATCCCCCACGACACCTTCGGCATGGACCTGGGTCCCGGCCTGGCCGTCAAGATGGCGAGTACCTTCATCAGCGACGTGGTCGCCATCGAGGGGGCCGAGGGCGGCGGTCTCAAGGTGGTGCGCCAGGAGTACAGCGGCATGGTCAGCACCCACAATCTGGTCGAGATGGGCCAGGGGCTGGTGCTCAACCCCCGACCGGGCGCTTTTGCCCCCGATGAGAGCAAGGCGGCCGGCGGCGAGGTGGTGGACAAATCGGGCGAGGCGGGCGAGCTGTCGGCCAAGCGCAAGTTCATCGAAGTGGTCGAGGCCGAGGTGGGCGATGTGGACATCACCAAATCCGACGTCCTGGTCTCCATCGGCCGCGGCATCGAAGATGAGGACAACATCGAACTGGCCGAGGAGTTGGCCGAGGCCATGGGTGCCGTGGTCTCCTGTTCGCGCCCCATCGTGGATGCCAAGTGGCTGGAGAAATCGCGCCAGGTGGGCACCAGTGGCCAGACCGTCAAGCCCAAGGTCTATCTGGCCCTGGGCATCAGCGGCAGCTTCCAGCACATGGGCGGCATCAAGGGCAACCCCTTCATCCTTGCCGTCAACAAGAATCCCAAAGCGCCCATCTTCCAGATGGCAGATGTGGGCGTCGCGGCCGACATCCTCGAGTTCATCCCCGAACTCACCGAGAAGCTGGACGAGTAGGCGCTTCGCCCATCGGCCCCGGCGGCAATTGAGATTGCCGCCGGGGCGTGCCAGGCCACACCCGTAACGCCGGATTTTCCGCCTCACCGCGGAGGCTGCGGCGTTTTTTTTGGCGAGGGGAATTCTCGCGCCGCCTGTCCGGCCATCGCCCGCCGGAGGGGCGTCGGCCGGCCATCTCGATCTACGCCAACCCCGTATCTGCCAGCAACGCCTGGGCGGCCGCCTCCGCGCTGCGCAGCACCCCCCCGAAGCCGCCACCGGGAAAGGACCAGGCACCGGTCAGATAGAGTCCGCCGACCGGACTGCGGTTGGGCAGGCGTGCATTGAATGCGCTCTCGATCCCCTGCTCGTAGCCGTAGATGGCGCCCTCGGGGTTTCCGGTGAAGCGCTCGCAGGTGAGGGGGGTCGCCGTGACCAACTCCTCGATCATGCCCGCCAATCCCGGCAGTACCCACTGCTCGGCGCGCTGGATCAGGACAGCGGCCCAGCGCCGCTTCTCTTCCTGGTAGGCCGTTTTTTTCCCCAGTAGGTAGTCGGCGGCATAGCGACGCCACGGCGCATAGGCGCAGAGAAAGAAGATCGATAGGGTGGCTGTTCCCGGCAGGGAGTAATCGGACAAAATGTTGTCGTAGAGGGTGACGCTGAAGGCGCCCCGTTGGACGTCGCCTTTGCGGGCGGCGTCAAACTCCGCGTCGGGGCCTGCGGGGTGGTTGACATGAAACTCTGCCCCCTCCAGTCCGTGGGGCAGGGGCTGTCCGAGGCCGAGCCAGACGATGAAGGCGCTCATGCTGGGCCGGTGATGGCGGTAGCGCCGGAAGTGTCGGCGGCGCACCAGGTGATTCGGCAGCAACCGCTCGGTGAGCACCTGGGGGCTGATATTGGCGATCACTGCCTGGGCGGGCAGGCGGCGCTTGTCGCTGAGGGAGACCGCCGTGACCCGCTCCGTCGCCAGATGGATGTGGGTGGCACTGACGTTGGTCACCACCCTGCCACCGGCCGCCTCCAGGGCCTCCTTGAGCAGTTGGCTGAGCTGCTGCGAGCGCGGCCGGATATAGTAGGAACCGTATTTGAGATACTCTCCGGTGGCCACGGCGAAATAGAAGGCGGAGAGCCTGGCCGGCGGCAGGCCGAAGTAGCTCCACAGCCCCCCAAGGAGGTGAATGAGTCGCAGGTCACTCACACAGCTTTCGATCAACTCGGCTAGGGTTGCGCGCCGCCAGCGCCAGAGCTGGGGAAAGCGGAAGGGGAAGAGGGGTTTGAACAGCTTGTCCCAGTTTTCCTGGAGGCGGTTGGTCTCCTCAATGATCTCCAACATGATGGTCACGAAGCGGCGGATGCCCGTGGCTTCTTCGGGGAAATGATCACTGAGAAGGGCAACGTAGGCATCGGGGTCGCATTGCGGCACGACCAGGTCCACAGCGCCGCCCAGGAGCCGGTAAAACTCCGGCAGGGGGGCCAGTTCCAGGCGATCGGCGACGCCCAGGTCCGTCAATATCTTCTGAACCGCCCTTCCCCGGAGGGCCGAGCCGTGCAGGGAGACCTCGAAAGTGAAACGACCCCGTCGGAAACTGCTGGCATATCCCCCTACTGCTGGCCGCTGTTCCACAACGGTGACCGGCAGCCCGGCGCGGGCCAGGTAGGCCGCGCTGCACAGGCCGCCCAGGCCGGCGCCGATGACCACCACGGGGCACTCCGCTTTGGCCTCACCTCTCCAGCGCATCGTCACTCACCATGCCACTTCCATCTGCTTCCCAATGCCGGCCGGCGGGGGGGCGCCCATGGGCGTTCTAGCGTAAGGGCAGCTGCTCGAGAATGCCGTCCCGCACCCGCCGCGGCCAGTCTGTCGGTACCGGTCGGCCCTGTGGATCGCGCTCCACCCAGACGATTCGCTGCCAGCCGCTGGCCAGTTTGATGCGCCCGCCGTTGTCATCCTTGCGGTGATAGGTGAAGTGCAATCTTCCCCCCGTTGAATCCAGGCGGGTCATCCCCAACGTGATCAGGATGCGTTCAAACGGCATCGCCTCGCGCAGGTGGTCGATACGGCACTCCAGGCAGAGCACCTCTTTTCCGGCGCGTCCGGGAATCACCGGCTGCGGGTCGAGCTCGTAGAAAAAGCGGTCGCGCACCAGTCCCTGCCACTCGTAGTAATTGGCGTAGTAGACGTTGCCGACCAGGTTGGCGTGCTGCCAGCCGGTGGCCACCTCCAGTGTGTGGAGGGGCGGTGGCGCTTCGGGGCCCTCCGGTGCCTGGTAGTAGATGGTGCCGGGCAGGGCGTCCAGGAGCGGTCGCAGGGGTTCAGGCTGCAGTTCGGGTACGTCGGGCGCCTCATAGCGCGGCAGCATGTCGGCAACGAACTCGGCATAGTAGGGCGGATAGGGCGCCGTACGCGCCTCGCCCTGGCCGACGATCTCCACCCAGGTAGTTTCCAGGCGGCTGAAGGCCACCCGCTCGTAGCCGCCATCCGGCAGGATTTTGAGGAAATCGTAGCTGAAGGTCATGCTGGAGTTTTCCGGACCGGCGTTGGCCGAAGCCCAGACGCGCCCCTCGAGCAGATCGTTGGCCGTCCCTTCACCCAGAATGGTCAGGTGGCTATAGTTGGTGACACTGCCCCAGCGACCGCTCTTAATCTCCGCCGCCACCGCATCCTTGATGGGCCAGGCAGACGCTTCCCGCATGATGCCCATCCAGGAGAAGAAGTGGGAAAAGAGAATCCCGCCGCCGGGGCTGGCGCCGGGACGGAAGGAGATGGGAAAGCGGTAGACAAAGACCGGCTGGCCCTGGGGGCCTTGGGGGATGATGTCGAAGGCCGCCATCTCGCGTAGGCTGGCATAACCGGCTTCGTAGGGCGCTGCAGCTTCCGGCGGCGCAGCGACGGCGGCGGGTCTTGCGGCCGTTAGGGTGGGTCGCCGTTTGACCACCAGTGCCAGTACCATCAAGGGGCCCCAGGTGAACTGCATCGGGAGGGTCAGGATCGCCCGCAGATCCTCCAATTCATTGGATTCGAATGTGACCAGGTCGCCTTCGCGCAGGTGCCCGCTGAGGCGGGCGTTCAGGCTGCCGCTGGCCTTGATGAGGGCCTCCTGGGCGGCCCAGATGCGGGCGGCGGCAAGGTCCAGCGGCTCATCGGCCCGCATCAACGCGTCGAGCAGCGGGCTCTGATCGGGGCCGATAAGGTCGCGCCAGCGGTCCCTCGGACGGGGCATCACCGGCGTCAAATCGCATCCCTGGGGTCCGGGGCCGGCCACCCCGAGGCAGATGCGTTCATCGTGGGTCAGGGATAGCCCCAGTTCCGCCTCCGGAATCTGCGCGACGCTGGGCTTGCCCTTATCGGACCAGACGATGTCGAGGGGGGCTGCCGCATCCGACCCCTCTCCCAGCACCAGTCGGGCCAAGCCCTCCAACAGGGGACGCTCCTTGACGTGCCGCTGCGGCTTGGAAAGCGTGTGGATATCTTCGATGTAGGCCAGCTGCAGCTGGGGCAGTTCGAGGGCGGCCTGACGGGCGACACTCGCCAGGTGCTCCCGCAGGATGCGGGTGTCCCGCTCGGTGGGATCGAGCAGTTCGGCCACCGTCGGGTAGTCCGGCAGGTGCTGCATCACCTTGAGCCGATAGCCCTCCAAACGCTCGATCACCCGTCCATCATCGTCTATCGCGATGACGGTGTTCTTGAGCTGGTTTTCCTCCCGGGCCAGCAGGCGAACTTCCGCCAGCCGTTGGGTGGTCGCCTTCGGTGGCGGTGCCGTTATCTCCCAGCGCTTGATGAAGACCGGCAGGCTGCGGTCCTGGGGCACGAGCAGGGCAGCGGACTGGAGAAGGGCATCTCGGAAGAAGAGGTCCCCCAGGATCAGCTCATGCTGGACCGCGTCGCCGAAGGCACTTTCCATCACCTCATCGTGGGACCGCTGCGCCGCTTCGAAAATCGCTTTGCCCCTGTCGTCGCCATGGGCCTCGATCTGCCAGACCCGCCGAATGCGCTGGAAGCGCCGCCCTTGAAAGAGCAGACTCTCCCGGTAGAGGTCGGTGCGGGGGATCAGCGGGGTGGCCTGGGCGGGTTTCTGGATGGCGACCTTCGCCGTTTCAGCGGCCCTGGGAACCACCAGACGGGCGGAGAAGAAGGGGGTTCTGATACCTGTATGGGCTTTGTAGATGGCCGCCTGAACCACCGTCGGCGCATCCGGGGCCGCAGCTTCCAGAACCTCGGCCCGCACTAGGATCTCGGCCCCCATCTGCGGATCCACGGTGATGGGGCGCTCCAGAAGCACCTCTTCGAAGCATACCTGCCGGAGGGTGCGTGCGCCCATGGCATGGGCGGCCGCTTGGGCCATGGCTTCCAGGCCAAAGACAGTGGGGAAGAGGGTGGAACCCTGGAAGTGGTGGTCCTTCAAATAGGGATCGCTCTCCAGAGAGAGGTTGGCCCGGTAGAGGGATTCCACTCCCGGCGTGTGGATCAGGCGCTCCTCCAAGAACCGCGCCTTGGGGGGGCCGGGCTGATCGGGCCACTGCCAGGTGTCGAGCCCACCCAGGCGGGCGGTCACCGCTACCTGGTGCTGACCGGGATTGTTGCGAAATAGGTGTACAAAGCGTCGCGTGCCCTCATCGGTGGGGATGGACCAGATACCCTGATGCTGCAGATGGTCCACGCTGCCCATGCGGGCCCCCATGCCTTCGTCGCGCCAAATGGAGTAGGCCACCGATTGGGTTTGGGTTTCGGGATGGGCAGCGCTGAAGGCGAGCAGCTGCAAGGCCAGGACTTCGTTGGAGAAGCCGTACCAGCCGTTGCCCGGCATGCCGGTGATGCCGATGATGGAGGTCAACCCCATGACCAATTTGGGCGGCTGGTCGGCCAGTGCCGCAAGCAGGTGCCGGGCGCCGTTCAGCTTGGGTGCCGTTTCCGCGTAGGCGTCTTCGGCTGAGACCTGGTCCAGTGGGCGCGGGCGGTTGAGGCCCGCTCCATGGATGAGACCGGTAATGGCGCCCATCTCCTCGCGAATCAGTCCCAGTGTGGCGTCGACCGAATCACGATTGGCCACGTCACAGCAGTAGTATTCCGCCGTCAGGCCGGCGGCGGTGAATCGGTCGAGCGTCTGTCGCACCGCTCGACTGGCGGGATCATCCGGGGTGGCGTCGGGGTGGGAGGAGCGCCCCAGCAGGGCCATGCGCACCTGGGTTTCCCGGGCCACCGCCAGGGCGCAAGCGGCCGTGATTCCCTTGGCGCCCCCGCTCACCACGATGAGATCCTCGGGTCCCCAGGCGATGCCGCGCGGGAGGTAGTCCGCCGGCGCCAGAAGGTGGGGTCGGGGGCGACCGCGGCGCTGGCGGAAGTCGTATCCAACCGCAGCATAGGCGCTGTCCGTCTGAAGCTCGGCCACCACATGGGGCGCCATCTGGTCTGCCGTCAAGGCGGGTGAAAAATCGAGGCAGCGCACCCGCAGGTCGCTGCGCTCCAGATGGAGTGAGGCGGCCAGGGCCTGGGTGGCGCAGCGCTGGGGAATGGCGAAGCGCGGATCGCTGCCGAACTCTCCGCCGCCGAACTGGACGAACGCCACCGTCGTGCGCTTGCGCGGCGCGCTGGCGGCCGGCGGCGGTGTCAGCACTATGTGGAGGCGCTGGATCATCTCTGCGAGGGGATCTGCGTCGGTCACCTCCACCCCGTTTGGAGCGCTCTGGGGCAGCAAAAGAAGGAGGTGGCTGAATGCCGAGGAGGGCTGAGATGCGGGTTGTCCCGTCTCGAGCGCTTCCAACTCCACCCGGGCCCCCAGTTCAAAAAGGGTGGTGCGCAGAGCGTCGGCCAACTCCCGGGTGCTGGGATCAAAATAGATGCGCACATAGGCCTCCTCCCAGTCGTCCGCCCGACGCTGACCCCAACCGGCCGGCAGGGGTGGTAGCGGCTCTGCCGTCAGCGTGATGCCGAAATCGCGCACCCAATCGTGGGCCGTGTCATCGATCTGCTGAATGGCGGCGGTCCTGCCGTCCTGCTCGGCGGCACCCTGGTGGCGCTGCATGCGGTCCAGGATGGTGGCAATCTGCGCCAGGCTCCGCTCCCGTAGAGGGGCGATGTCGACCCGGTTTTGAATGCCCAACCGAGCCGCAGTCTGGCGCAGGATGGCGGTGAGCATCTCCGGCCCGATCCGCAGGTCGGATTCCACCAGGAGGTCGGGTTGCAGGTTGGCGATGGGAAAGCCGGTGATCTCGGCCGCACTGCGGGTTAATTCCACCAATGCGCCGGCGGCTGAACTCTCGCCCGCGGGGCGGCGGTCGCGATGGCGGCCCAGGAAATCGAGCAGCTCCTGAAGGGAGGCGTTGGCCATACTGCGGATCTCCACCTCCGCCGTCACCGAGAGCTGGCGCATCGCCCGTGACACCAGGTCACCGGCCTTGATGGAGTCCAGGTTGAGATCATCGAGGAGACGCAGCTCCAGGCTGAGGGTCTGGCGGGGAAAACCGGTCAGCTCTTCAACGATGTTGAGCAACTGGGTGGCCATGCCGGTCTGCGTCTGGGGGGCGGCGGTGGCTGCGGTTCGGGGGGCCGCTTGATCCATTGCCGGCGCATCGACGCTGTCGGCCCTGACCAGACGGCCGGCCGATTTGGCGATCTCCGCCAGCGAGGCGTTGGCCATCAAACGCGGGTCCCCCGGCCAGGCGACGCCCAATTGTCCGGCAAACCGCATCAGCAGGTCACCGGCCTTGATGGAGTCCAGATTGAGATCGTCGAGCAGGCGGGCCTCCGCAGCGAGGGAGGCCACGGGAAAACCGGTCACCGCTGCGGTGAGCGCTTTCAGGTCTTCCAGCGGATCGGTTTCTGTCGACTCGGCGGGGGCATCCGCCGCCGCCTCTTCGGGGGGATACCTGCCGTCATACGGCGGCTCCCCGCCACCGGCGCCGGCGGTCGGTCCCCTGCCGGCCGGCGGCATGTACTTGCGATCGACCTGGATGATGTCCGCCAGGAAACCGCCCCGTCGGTCCACATAGGCCTGCAGTTCGCTACCCGATAAACCGGTAAGACGGGCCATCAGCTGATCCGCCGCTCCCAGGGACCTCGCCGTCGGAACCGGTGCCAGGGTGCTGGGGTCGCGTTCCGCTTCGCAGGGATTGATGATGAAAACCCGCTCTGCCGGCGGTCTGAACGGGCGTGTCAGGCGATGGTTGAACAGCAGCTCCCAATGGATGTCCAGCCCACAGGTGTAGAGGTGGGCCAGGACCTTGTGCAGGGCGATATCCGCTTCGGGGGAGGGCTCTACGGGAAGACTCGTGGGGCCCGTCTCCGGGTTGATCTCCGCCACCAGGCCACTCAGGGCCCGCCCCGGACCCACCTCGATAAACTGATCGCAGACGCGGCTCATTTGGGACACCAGGGCCATGAAATCCACACGGGACTGGATCTGATCCACAAAGTGCTGATGAAGGGGCGCACCGGCGGCCAATTCGGTGCCGTTGGTGCTGGTGAAAAGGTGGCAGTTCAGGCTGTCGATGGCTTCCGGCAGCTTGGCCTCTTTGCCGATACGGCGGGCTGCTGCGGCGCCCAGGCGGCTGTGAAATGCGCCTGACACCGCCAGGCGGTGGGTGAGAATACCGTCCGCGGCGGCCAGTTGTATGGCCTGATCCACCGCCCGTGTCTCTCCGGAGAGGACCATTTGGCGCGGGCTGTTGTGGTTGGCCAGGATCAGGTAATCATCGATCTTGCCAAGGAGGCGTTCCGCATTGGCGTGGGTGCACTGCAGACTGACCATGCCGCCCCCCTCGCCGTGGGCCTCTGCCATGGCGATCCCGCGCAAGGTGGCCAAGTCCAGCAGGGTGTTGCGGTTGTACGCCCCTGCGGCAAAGAAAGCGGCCAACTCCCCCAAGCTGTGACCGCCGACGGCCGTTGGGGTGACGCCCAGGCGGCGAAGGTATTCCAGATAGAGCAGGGAGATGAGACAGATCGCCGGCTGAGCGTTTTCGGTGCGGGAGAGCAGCGCCTGGGGGTTCGGATCACGATGCCCTTCAATCGGCGCAGCTGCCTGGGGATAGAGAAGGGGCTTGAGGTCGACGCCGCCGGCGGCCTTGATGCGGGCGGTGCCCATATCGAATAGTTCCCTGGCCCAGGGGTGGCGATTCACCAGGCGGCGGCCCATGTTGACGCGTTGGGCGCCTTGTCCGGGGAACAAAAAGCCCACCCGCAAGCTCTGCCGACGGGTGCCGAACCATGCGCTCTGGCGACGGTCGCTGCGGTTGCCCTTCTCCGGAGCGTCCATATTCCCATGGGTCATTTTCGCCAGCCGGCCGGCGCTCTCCACCAGGGCGGCCGGGGCGTCCGCTACCAGGGCGGCCCGCAGGGGAGCGGCCGAATCGGTCCGTGAGGCCATCTCCGCGGCGAGATCGGTTAACTCGGCGATGCTGATCTGTTCGGCCAGCCGACCCAGCGTATCGATCTGTCGGTTGAGATCCTTGGGCGTGGTGGCGCTGAGAACGAAAAGCTCACTGTCCTGGGCGGAGGCCAACAGCACTTCTTCGGGGAGGCTGGGGGTGAGATTCTCCGCCGGTGGATGGGCCGAGGAGACGGTTACATGGCAGTTGATGCCGCCGAACCCCATGGCCGATATGCCGGCCCGCAGGTAGGCGTCCTTGGCGTGGGTTTCCCCGTGTCGCAGCGGATAGAGACGACGGGCTTTCTCTTCAAAGACGGGATGGGGTTCGTCACAGCCCGCTGTCGGCGGCAGGACGCGCCGATTAACGGCCATGACGGCCTTGATCAGACCGCCCACACCTGAGGCGGCCTTGGTGTGGCCGATGAGGGATTTGAGGGAGGTCACGCCAATGTGGGGTGTCCACGGCCTGTCGCCGCCGGGCGTCTCTGCCGGACCATCCATGGCCAGGGCAATGCCCTCCAATTCGATACGATCCCCCACAGCGGTGCCGGTGCCGTGGCCTTCGATGAAATCCAGGTCGACCACATCGTAAGATGCCCGCGCATAGGCACGCGCCAAGGCCTTGGCCTGCCCCTCCGCGCTGGGGGCGGTAATGCCGGAGCGGCCACCGTCCGAACTGATCCCCCAGCCGTGGAGGATCGCGTAGACATAGTCGCCGTCGCGCTGGGCGTCGGCCATTCGCTTGAGAACGACGAAGCCGCAGCCCTCACCGGGAATGAAGCCATTGCCGCGACGGTCGTAGACCCGCATCTCGGTGGGGGTCAGCGCACCGGCCTTGGCGAATCCCACCAGTTCAAAAGGATCCAGGCTGATGTCGACGCCGCCGGCCAGGGCCAGGTCAAGCGCTCCCTCGGAGAGCCGCTCGCTGGCGGTGGCCACTGCCAGCAGGGAGGAGGCGCAGGCGCCGTCCACCGTGTAGCCGCCGCCATATAGATTAAGGTAGTTGCAGATTCGTCCGGCGATGGTGTTGGAGAGCCCGCCGGCCAGAGAATCCTCATTGATGGGCGCAAAACCGGATTTGTAGCGCTGCTCCATTTCGCTGATCAACCGATCGCGCAGCCCGGCGGAGAGCTGTTGATCGGCGGCCGCTTCGCGGACCACCCTGCGGATGTAAGGCCAGCGCAGGCGCAGGGTGGTGGAGCGGGTCTGCTCTCCGGTGAGGGTATTGCCGACGATGACGCCGGTCTTTTCGGCCGGTAGATCCTGCTGGCGGTACCCGGCATCGGAGACCGCACTCAGCGCCGTTTCCAGTGCCAACCAGTGGGCCACATCGGTACTGCGATAGGTGGAGAAAGGGATTCTGCGGCCGGCCCAGTCAAACTCGAAGCCATCGATCACGGCGGCCCGCTGGCCGTATGTGGTATCGCTGACCTTGGGATCGGGATCGTGGTAATCCACCAGTGGCAGGCGCTGGTCGGGGAGGCGCCGGAACTGCTGTCGGCGGGCGAGGACGTTTTCCCACAACCGCAGGGGATTTGGCGCATCCGGATACCAGCAGGCGATGCCGATTATGGCGATGGGATCAGGGTGAGGCGAAGCGGTCGATTCCATGGTACATCCTTCCTGAGCAAACAACTATCATTCCCCTCCTCCCGATCACGTTGGTCGCGGGGTTGGGCCAGTCGAATGGGACGTTAAGGGGTGTAATTTGGCTGAAGGACGTGGCCGAGCTGATGAGTGAAACGCCTGGTCAGTGCGATGCAACTGTCAGCCATCTTTGGAAAAATGCTGATAAGTGGACACATTATGGGAAAAGTTGAAGAAACTGTCAAGGCGGCTGTCCATGAGACCTTCCCGCTGCAGGCCAGGAGCGGATGGCGTTTCACAATTGATCAACGATGCTGTACGCTTATGGGCACCGTGCTTGAAATGCCGGTGGGGAAGCACTATGCTGGTAGGAGTATTCCGCGCGATATGGTCGCCCTGGCGTTCACCCCGCTGTATAGCCGACGGGTCCGCCTGTCGGCCCTAAATAAGAGAGATCCCCATGCAGTTCACCGTCAAAGATATCCTTCGCATGGAGGTGGCGCCAGCGTTGGGCTGCACCGAGCCGGTGGCCATCGCCCTCTGCGCGGCGGCGGCGGCGGCCCTGGTGCCCGCTGAAACCATCACCAGGATCCAGGTCTGGGTGGATGCCAACGTTTACAAGAACGGCGTTGCCGTGACCATTCCCGGCACCGGCGGTCTGAGCGGCCTGGAAACCGCCGCCGCGCTGGGCGCCGTGGCCGGCGATGCCGAGCGCAAGCTCGAAGTCCTGGCACCTGTCACCGACGGGGACGTGATCCACGCACAGAAGCTTATCCAGCAAGGACGGGTGACGGTGGAACTGCTGCCCGAACAGCAGGGTCTCTACGTGCGCAGCATGGTCGAGACCGCGGATCATCAGGCCGAGGCCATCATCGCCCAACTGCACGACAACCTCACCCACTTGGCACTGGATGGTGTGCCACAGCCGCTGCCGGCGGACGACCCCGCCAGCAGGGAGGAGAGCGGTGTCGCGCTCGGTGATCTCGAGGCCTGGCTCAAGCAGCGCTCCCTCACCGATCTGGTCTCTTTGCTGGACGAGATCGACGCGGCGGACATGGCATTCCTCCAGGAGGGGATCGACGTCAATCTCCGCCTGGCGGAATATGGGCTCTCCCACGACAGCGGCATGGGCGTCGGCAAGACCCTGGAACGCTTGGTCCGTCAGCGCCTGGTGAAGAAAGACGTCATCACCGCCGCCCGAATCCTTACCTCAGCGGCCGCCGACGCCCGAATGGGCGGCGCCCGCTTGCCCGCCATGAGCTCGGCCGGCAGTGGCAATCACGGGCTCACCGCCATCCTGCCCATCGTGGCCATGGAACCCTTTCTGGCGGTGGACCACGACCAGGTGCTCAAGGCGGTGGCCCTCAGCCACATCATCACTGGATTCGTCAAGGCTTACACCGGTCGTCTCTCCGCCATCTGCGGTTGCAGTGTGGCCGCCGGCGCCGGTGCCGCCGCCGGGGCGGCCTATCTGCTGGGCGGCGGGCTCAAGCACATCGCCGGCGCCATCCACAATATCAGCGAGGACCTGGCCGGCATCATCTGCGACGGCGCCAAGGCCGGCTGCGCCCTCAAGCTCGCCACCGCTGCGGGCACGGCCGTTCAGGCCGCCCTTTTCGCGCTTCAGGGGGTGACCGTGGACGCCACGGACGGCATCATTGCCACAACGGCCGAGAAGACCCTCAAGAATGTGGGTACGCTCACCACCGAAGGGATGATCGAAACCGACCGGACGATTCTCAAGATCATGCTGGCCAAACGCTTTTCCGATATCTAACTCCGCCGGGCATCTCCCGTGACCACCCGCTGCCGGCCGACACAGAGGCGCGGTCGGCGGGCGCCACGGGGCCAGTGGAGAAAGACTGCCGATGACGACCCGCCGCGAAACCGATATCACCCTTAACAGAGCGAGTGCCTGGTGATGGGCGCACTTCTCACACGCCTCTTCGACAGCGACCGCCTCTGGCTGCGCAGCCTCTTGTTCGGCGCGTTGGTGGGTCTGGTGGGGGTGCTCTCCAGTCTGCTACCGGTGTCCATTGAGGTCGAGGAGCGCTTCGGCCTGGCCTATCTCTTCAAGCATCGGGGGGCGCAGGCGCCCCCCGACGATGTGATGATCGTCTCCATCGATCGGCAAAGCTCCCAGGTATTGAGTTTGCCGCCCCAGCCGGAGAAATGGCCCCGCCGTCTGCACGCCCATGTGGTGGACGAGTTGAAGCGTCAGGGCGCAGCGGTGATCGCCTTCGACATGATTTTCGATGAGCCCCGCTCCCCCTCGGATGACCATCGCTTCGCTCAGGCCATCGCCCGGGCGGGCAACGTTGTCCTCTGCGAATATCTGGACCGCGAACGTCTTTCCATCACTACCGCATCCCAGGGCACCTATGCCACCGTGGAGAAGTTGGTGCGCCCCATCCCCCTGCTGGCCGAGGCGGCCGTCGGACTGGGCCCTTTCCCCCTGCCCAAAGTGCCGGTTCAGGTGAGCCAGTACTGGACCTTCAAGACGGGGGCTGGCGACCTGCCCACCTTGCCGGTCGTGGCCTATCACCTCTACGCACGTGACGCCTTTGCCAGCATCGCCGACCTCAATGGCGAAGCGCCCCGGGTCGGCGCCGCCGCCGAGGTTGCCATCCCCCCCATCGGACGCAAATCCGCCGGCATCCCCGGGGTAGGCGGCATGGAAGACCACCTTCGGATTGAAGGGAACCTTCGAATCGAAAGCCGCATCAAGGCCTTGCGCCGACGCTGGGCCGACGCACCGCTGCAGGCCCAGGTGGGCGCTCTGCATCGCCTGACCCGGTCCAACAAGGCGATTGCTGCCGATGCGGGGCAACGGTCTCAGGATATCCTCTTGGACCTCTACCAGGGGCCCGACAGCCGCCATCTCAACTTTTACGGTCCGCCCGGCACCCTGAAGACCGTCTCCTACCACGAAGTGCTGGCCGCCGCCCTGGAATCACCGCCGGTGCGCGACCTGGGGGTGACCGGCAAGGCGGTCTTCATCGGGCAGTCGGAGAATCTGCGTCTCGAGCAGGTAGACGGATTCTACACCGTCTTCTCCTCTGCCGACGGTTTGGACCTCTCGGGTGTGGAGATCGCCGCCAGTGCCTTCGCCAATCTGGTCCAGGACAGCGCCCCCTGGACGCTGGGCTTTCCCTGGCAGCACCTGCTGCTGCTGACCTGGGGGGGAGTCGTCGGTCTGGTCGGTTTTCGCCTGCGACCCCTCTGGGCGATGACCAGCAGCGCCGCGCTGGGCGGTGGCTACCTGTTCGGGGCCAACACCCTCTTCGCCGGCGCCACCCTCTGGCTGCCGCTGGTGGTCCCCCTGCTGCTCCAACTGCCCCTGGCCTTTGTCTGCGGGCTGCTCGTGCGTCTCGGTCGCGTGAACCATGAGCGGGATCATATCCGAACCAGCTTCGGCTACTACCTGCCCCCCACGGTTGCCGACCAACTGGCCACCGATCTGACCCGGCGGCCCGCCAGCAATGAGGTGGTCCACGGCACCTGCCTCTTCACCGACGCCGAACGCTACACCGCCCTCAGCGAGCGCCTCGCCCCGGACGCCCTCATCGACCTGATGAATCGGTACTGCGAAGAGGTCTTCGCCCCCATCGAACGGTATGGGGGGATGATATCGGATATCAAAGGCGACTCCATCCTCTCCATCTGGGCCACCCGCGATCCCGACAAACGCCTGCGGCGCCGTGCCTGTGCAGCCGCTTTGGAGATCCAAGCGGCGGTGGCGCGCTTCAATGCCGCCCATCACCCCGATACCCTGCCCACCCGCATTGGTCTGCATACTGGACTGATCTCCCTGTGCAGCGTCGGCGCGCGCAATCGCTTCGAGTACTCCGCCGTCGGCGATATCGTCAACACGGCTTCGCGCATCGAAAACCTCAATAAATTCCTCAGAACACGCGTGCTGGTCTCGGCGGACGTCCTGGATGGATTGGACGGATTTCTCACCCGTGAAGCGGGCGCCTTCATCTTTGCCGGCAAGAGCAAGCCGGTGCACATTCACGAGCTGATTGCCCGACGTGATTCGGCCGAGGATTACCAGCGCTACCTCTGTGACCGTTTCGCGGTTGGATTGAAATACTTCCGCCAGGGTCGCTGGTTGGAGGCGCGCCGGGTGTTCGACGCTGTCCTGGACCGCTTTCCCGAGGACGGCCCCAGCCAAGTGTTTCAGACGCTCAGCGAACGATATCGTCAACATCCCCCCGAGGAGTGGGACGGCGTTGTGCAGGTGACCAAGAACTGATCCGTGGCCTCCATAGATGATTCCAGCTCCCTCCGCTGTGGTACTGAAACCAACCCGTAAGGGCTTGAACTGGCCCGGATTATAGGGCATGATGGCCAAAGTGTGGGTGCGCGCAGCCTTCCCAATACCGGAGATCACCCGCCAACGTGGTACCGAAGTACTTCCTTTCCGTAGCAGTCCCAACCGCCATTTAGAGGAGAACCGGACGTGGACCGAACCAGTTGCAGATCCAGTGGATGGATGGCGCACCGCTTTACCCGACTGATGCTGAGCTGTTGTGTACTACTCGTCGCGACGACCGCCGTGGGGGCCGAGGAGGCCTGCGATCCATGGGTCGCCAGGCTTGTGTCGGTGCAGGGCGCCGTGGATGTGCTGCTCCAGGATGCAGATCAATGGGTCAGCGCCCCGGCTCAGGCGACCCTTTGCAGTGGCGACCGGGTCCGGGTGGGGGCCAACGGGCGCGCCGCCCTCTTCCTGTTCAACGAGGCCACCATCCGCCTGGGACCTTATAGTACCCTGCGGCTTGACCAGGTGGCGGCGCCGCGCACCCTCCTTATGGAACTGGTGGAAGGGGTGGCCCACTTTTTCAGCCGCTTTCCCCAGAGCCTCAAGCTCAGCACTCCCTTTGTCAACGGAGTGGTCAAAGGCACCGAGTTTGTCGCCCAGGTGGACGCGCAGCAAACCCTCATCGCCGTCTATGAAGGCCGCCTGTTGGCCAGTAATGCGCAGGGCGATCTGGAGGCCGGCAGCGGCCAAAACCTGGTGGCCAGAACCGGCAGCGCACCGCTGTTGACCCGTATGGTGCAGCCCCGGCGGGCGGTCCATTGGGCCCTTTACTACCCGGCGGTGCTCGACCTGACCGCCCTGAAAGAGTCCCAGCCGGACCTGGGGCCTGCCGTGGAGCGCTTCCGCCGTGGGGACGCGGCGGGGGCCCTGGCCGCACTGCCGACGCGGGACGATGGGGACATCCGCCTGTTGCGGGCCGCCCTCCATCTCAGTGTCGGCCAGGTGTCGGCCGCCCGGCAGGACCTGGATCTGCTCCTTGCGGAAGCCCCCGGCAGCGGCGCGGCCCACGCACTGCTGGCGGTAATGGCCGTGGTGCAGAACAATACCGACGAGGCCCTGGCCTTGGCGGATACGGCGGTCAAGCTGGAAGATTCCAGCGTCACCCGCCTGGCGCGCTCCTATGCCCGGCAGGCGGTCGCCGACCTGTCCGGCGCGCTGGCCGATGCCCAAGCAGCCGTCGACCGGACGGCGGACAATCCCCTGGCCTGGGCCCGCCTGGCCGAGCTGCAGCTGGCCCGGGGTGAACTTCAGGCGGCGGAGAGAAGCGCCGCCGCCGCCGTTCGGCTGGACGACCAGCTGGCCCATACCCGGACGGTCTTGGGCTTCGCCCATTTGACGCGCTTTGAAACCCGGGCTGCCGCGGAGCGCTTTCACCAGGCGGCCGCACTGGATCCAGCGGCCCCGCTGCCCCGGCTGGGGCTGGGGTTGGCCCGCATCCGGGAGGGGGCCCTGGCAGAGGGACGCGCCCAGATCGAGATCGCCGTCAGCCTGGACCCCAACAACAGCCTGCTGCGCAGCTATCTGGGCAAGGCCTTCTACGAAGAGACGCGCGATCCGCTGGCCGTCAATCAATACGAGATGGCCAAGCAACTCGACCCCAACGATCCCACCCCGTGGCTGTATGGCGCCATCCAAAAGCAGACCAGCAACCGGCCCGTGGCCGCCCTGGAAGACCTCCAGGAGAGCGTCGCCCGCAACGACAATCGCGCCGTGACCCGCAGCCGATTTCTACTGGACGAGGATCTGGCCGTGCGCGGGGCCGATCTGGCGCGTATTTACAGCGACTTGGGTTTTGAACAGCGGGCGCTGTTCGAGGGCTGGGCGGCGGTGAATGTCGATCCCGGGGAATCCGCCGGCCACCGCTTCCTGGCCGACGCCTATCGCAGCCTTCCCAACCACGAAATCGCCCGGGCCAGCGAACTCCTCCAGGCCCAGATGCTTTCACCGTTGAACACCAGCCCGCTGCAGCCCGCCGCCAGCGAGACCGGCCTGCAATTTTTAGCGGGCACCACGGCGGGCAGCGCATCTCTCAACGAGTACACGCCCCTCTTCGTGCGCGACCGGGTCGGGGTCCAGGGCAGCGCCCTCGCCGGGGAGAACAACACTTACGTCAACGAGGCCGTGGTCACGGCCCAGGGTGGCCCCGCCGTTGTCAGTGGCGGCTTCTTGCATTACGAGACCGAGGGCTTCCGCGAGAACCAGGACCAGACCCGCGACATCCAGAACCTCTTCGGCCAGGTGCGCCTGGATGCCACCGTCAGCGTGCAGGCCGAGTTTCGCCGAACCGAGGCGGACTACGGTGATCTTTTTCAACGCTTCGATCCTGACGACTTTTCGACGACGGAGCGCAACGAGGAGGAGCGGCAGTTCCTGCGCATCGGGGCCCGCTACGCGCCCTCACCCAGGGCCGATACTCTGGCGCTGGTGAGCTTTGGCAACACGGAGAGTATCGACGTCTTGGACACCTTCTTCGGTACCTTCCTCGGCGACTTCGATCGTTCCGGCTACCTGGCCGAGCTGCAGCAGCAGTGGCGCTCGGAGCGTCTCAGTCTGATCGCCGGCGCCGGCTATTCCAGCTACGACGAAGATATATCGGACACCGTCCCCAACCCCCCGCCCCTTCCGCCAGATGAGGTGACGTCCCACGAGGATCTTTACGCGGCCAATGGCTACCTCTACGCCCACTTGCGGCTGCCCCAATCCGTGGTGTGGACCCTGGGCCTGTCCCTGGAGTCTTCTCAAGGGGGGTTGCGCGATCGTGAGCGCCTCAATCCCAAAGTCGGCGTTACCTGGCATCTCACCAAGGACACCACCTTTCGCGCCGCGGTCCTCAAACAGCTCAACCGGGAGTTGCCCGATGATCAGACCTTGGAGCCCACCCAGGTGGCCGGATTCAACCAGTTCTTCGCCGATGGCGATGGATGGGAGATGCTGCGCTATGGGGCGGCCCTGGACCACCGGTTCAACAAGCGCCTGTACGTCGGCGCGGAAGCGGCCCGACGGGAGATCGAGGCCCTGTTTTCCGATTTCTTCAGTGGCACTACCAAAACCGACAACCTCTACGAGAACCTCGCACGCGCCTACCTTTACTGGGCGCCACTGGAGTGGCTCGCAGCACGGGCCGAGTACCGCTATGAAAGTTATGAGCGCAGCCTCGACAGTCCCGGGCTGGAGAATATAAAGGAGTTGGAGACCCATTTTGTACCCCTCGGACTCAATTTCTTCTGCCCGATGGGGCTTACTCTCGGTGTGACGACCACTTACGTGGACCAGGAGGGGGATTTTCTTGTCTTCGGCATGTCGCCTTTCCCCGAGGTAGCGGAAGACAGGGACAGTTTCTGGATCAGCGATCTGGCGCTTGGCTATCGCCTGCCGAAGCGGATCGGCAAAATCGGTCTGGAATTGCGGAATGTGTTCAACACCGCCTTCAACTACCTCGATATGGATGCGGCCTTCACCGAGTTCTACCCGGAACGAACCGTTCTGGGAAAGCTCAGCTTCAGCTTTTAAATCCGAACGGCAGCTTGCTTTTATACCCGCCCGCGCCGATGGCGGTCGAGATAAGGACGGTGCCATGACAATGAATCTCTCAAGATGAAGGAGGCCGAATGATGAGTGGAGAGCCCAAGCTGGTTGAAAATTGCAGGGATCCGAAGGCCGAACCGACGCCAGTTATGGAAGGGGATGAGCGGGTGAAGGTCTGGGTAGGATACGACGCCGAGGGAGAGGTCGTCCAGGTTCAGCCGGGGCCGGCGGCCACCTGTTTCGAAGTTCTCGATGAGTGTTTGACGGCCAGAGAGGTGGCCGAACTCGCCGAGGTGAAGGAGAAGCCCAACCTGGAGATAAAGACAACGAGCTTCATCCGTCTGTATTCCAACCCCAGTTGTTGGGTCCTCCGCAATCGCAAGTGGTACTATGTCTGCTGATCTGCCTTGGGCGCCCGCAATGGCGCGGCGCACGCATGTTCGGAATCGCCACGGGACGTTGCAGCGACCTTACGGATCGAAGTGCAACGCCCCGTATCCCGGTAGAGAGGTGGTGTGAACCGTCATGGCGGCTCGCCGCCGTTGCCGACAGGCGGCGAGTCGCTTCGCCACCAGTCTGCCGAGCTCCACCAGTTCGGGTTCGATAAGGTCTTCACTGCTGAGGAGGGCTTCATAGATGTCGGTGAAGCGCCATGAGCGGGGCTCCCGGGTCTGTCCCTCTCCCTGTGCTTGGGCCGCTGACGGACAACTTTGCGCTTGATATTCCATCTGCCCCTCCTTATGTTGATTTCCATGGGATGCCCACGGCCCGTGTTGTTCGCCGCAGATACACCACAAGGTAGACCGGCGGCGCCGCATGCGCTATGGTGGGTACCACACGCGCTTTGTGATCTATTCCCGTCTGATCCGTAAATGCTGCCGTCGACACTGATTTGGCGGACGCGCCGCCCCTGCGGTCTTCACCGGCCGCTGACCCCAGGCGCCCCCATCTTTCCACCGGTCGCCGGCGACCATGGCCATGTTGGGAGGGTAGACCGATGTTGAGCAAGATACCGCTATTCGAAAATCTGGAACCCGAGATCATCCAACATCTGGAGGACGCCGCCATCCCCAAGCGGTTCGCCCGCAACACCATCCTGTTCAGCAAGGGCGACGAGAGCAACGCCCTCTACCTGATCCGCGAGGGGCGTACCAAGGCCGTCATCACCGACGACCAGGGCAAGGAGATCGTGCTCAACACCTTCGGGGCCGGCGACTACTTCGGCGAGATCGCCTTTTTAAGCGAAGAGCCCCGCACGGCCACGGTGGTTACCGCCACCCCCACTGAGGTGCTGATCCTCTACCGGCGCGACTTCAAGGAGGTTCTCAGCAAGCACCCCGACGTCATGTTCGAGTTTATCAAGGTCCTTATCGAGCGGGTGCGCAACTCCACCGACCAGATCGAGAGCCTGGCCATCCGCGATGTCTACGGCCGGGAGCGCGCCTTGCTCAACGGGCTTGCCAAGGAGGAGGGTGAGGCGCGGGTCATCGCCGAGCGACTGACCCACCAGGAGATCGCCAACCGGGTTGGCTCCTCCCGCGAGATGGTCAGCAAGATCTTCAAGCAGCTGCAGGATGGTGGTTTTGTGGCGGTGGATCACAAGCAGGTGATGCTGCTGCGGGACCTGCCGAAAAACTTCTAATTCGTCCTCTCATCAAACAGGCGCCAACCGCTGGTCGATGGGCGCTGATACCGCTTGTCGTCCTCGCGGGAGGCCTCGCATTCGGGTGCAGGGCCGGTACGCGATGGAACCCGAGAAGTAAACTGCGGGGCTGAATAATGCCGCCGTGAACGCTCGCGGTCCCGTGTTCAGACCGCTTCGCTCCTGTTTCAGCCGACCCTATCCCGAAGGGCACCATGGCGCCGCAGGTGCCAGAAGACAAATCCCGCCAGCACCCCCCACCCCACCACGAAGGTCCACGGAAAGGCCGGTAGGGACGCCTTGAAAACGGCATCCTCCAGCGCCGTCGCCGTCAGTTCCGCTCCCGCCAGCCGCCCCCGCAGGCCGGCTACCAGCAGGCTGTAGAGGATGCCCAGGAGGCCGTAGCTGAGATTGTAGCTCAGGCCCTTGAAGCTCAGCACGGTGGCACGCTGATGGCGGGCAGTGATGCTGTTGAGGTAGTGGCTGATGAAGAAACCGTTGAGGAACATGGCGCTGAAGAGGACGATGGCGGGGACCAGGCCCCAAAAGGGCCAGCAGAAAACCATGCCCGTGAGGCCGATCAGGGTGACCAGGGTGGTGATGGCCAGGTTGAAGGCGGGCTGCCGTGTTTCGCTGAGGCGACGCGCCCAACGGGGCACGAAGAGCCCCAGGGCGGCGATGAGGGCGCCGATGACGCCGAAAAGCGCTTCGGGAATGAGAATGAGGCGGTAATATTGACTGGAGAGGGTGATGGCCATGCGGATGACACCATCGAAGAGGAGGCCGAAGAGAATCACCGAGAGCGCCCAGGGGGTATTCAAGATCCAGCTACCCGCTTTCAAGGTGAGGCGAAAGGCTGCCGCCACCGGTTTTTCACGCCTGGACGGGTCGCTCGCGGCATCGTCGGAATCGCTAGCCTCGGTCATCCGCAGGGCGGTGAGGAGGGTGCCTACGGCCATCACCAGGGTGAGATAGAGGGGCCAGCGCAGCGTGTCGGCCTGGGTCAAGGCGGCCTCGACGCCGAACCAGCTCAGCGCCCGCTGGACGAGCCGTGGATCATAGACGGCCGCGCCGATCACCATGGAGAGGATAAACCCCACACTCTGGCAACGCACCTGCACCTCCAACACCCGTCCCCATTGCTTCTCCAAGCCGGCCCTCTCCAGGGCATCGTAGGCCAGTGCCTCGTCCGCGCCGCTGGCCGCCGCCTCGGCCAACCCGCTGAGGATCCGGTTGATGAGGAAGGCACCGAAGACCAGCGGCATCCGCCCAGTGGGCACCACGGCGATAATGGCGATCTCCACCACCATCAGTACGCCGGTGAAGATCAGCAGGCGGCGGCGGCCGATGATGTCGGCCAGCGCGCCCGAAGGCACTTCGCTGAGCACGATGGTGCCGGCCCAGACTGCATTCAGTAAGGCGAACTGATCCACCGTGAGACCGAAATCGAGGAAGAGAATGGTGAAAATCGGGTAGTAAAAGCGTGAGTTGAAACAGATGCGAAATGCAATGAAGCGTCGTACGTCGGGAATTTGAAATGGGGAGGCTGGCGGCATCGCGGATCCTGTTGTCCGGTGGGGCCAGACGACCCAACCTGGCCTACACGCTTGGACGTTTAAGCGTTGCGCTTTATGGACGCTCCCAGGCGCCGCAGGAATTCAGGTAGAAGACGCCGAGGGAGAGGTCAGGTCGCAGCAGACACGACGTCGATCGCTTACCAAGGACGATGCGGGAGCCCTCCGACGGCCGCTAGAGGTTCATGATGAAGTCGGTCAGCAGGCGCACTCCGAACCCCGTTCCCCCGGGGCCGCAGTAGGCGTTGCCCTTCTTGCTCGACGCCGGCCCGGCGATGTCGATGTGGGCCCATGGCGTGTCGCCCGCGAACTGCTGCAGGAAGAGCGCGGCGGTGATGGCGCCGCCCCAACGACTACTGCTCATGTTGGACGTGTCGGCCAAATCGCTTTTCAGCAGCTCCTTGTAATCCTCGGGCAGGGGCAGGCGCCAGCAGCGCTCATGGGTGTGACGGCTGGCGGCCAGGATGGCGTCGGCGATCTCCTCGTTGGGGGTGAAGAGACCGGCCAGCTTCTCACCCAGGGCCACGACGCAGGCGCCGGTGAGGGTGGCCATGTCGATGACGGCGTCCGGTTTGAACGTCTCAATGGCATAGGCCATGGCGTCGGCCATGATGAGGCGTCCCTCTGCGTCGGTGTTGCCGATTTCGATGGTTTTTCCGCTGTAGGCCGTGATGATGTCGCCCGGGCGGATGGCGTTGCCCGAAAGCATGTTTTCCGCCAGGGGCATCAGCCCGATGACGCGGGTGTCGGGTTTGAGCTGGGCCACGGTCAGCAGCGTGGCCGCCACGGCGGCCGAACCGGCCATATCGGTCTTCATGTCGCCCAGGCCGGTCGTGGGCTTGAGGTTGGTGCCGCCGGTATCGAAGGTGACGCCCTTGCCCACCAAGGCGATGGTTCGTTTGGCCTTGGCTGGGTTGTAGGAGAGCACCACCAGGCGCGGGGGGCTGGTGCTGCCCTGACCCACTGCCAGGAGGGCACCGAAGCGCTTCTGTGCCAGGGTGGTCTCCTTGAGAACTTGCACTTTCAGCTTGACCTTGCGGGCCGCCGCCGTCATCCGGTCAGCCAGCTCCTGAGGCCGTTTGTCGTTGGCCGGCATGCTGACCCATTCACGGGCCTGGTGAACGGCCGCGCAGATGACGGTGGTCTGTTGGCGCAAGGCACGAAAGCGCTTGCGCTCGCCGGCCGTAGCATCCAATTGAATTTTCTTCAGCGCCGTTTTCTTTGGTTCGGAGCGGTAGGCGTCGTAGCGATGGTTGGCCAAGAGGGCGCCTTCCATCAGGGCGGAGAAGACGTGCGCTTTATCCATCCCCAGTGGGCCCGCCGACGGCGTCGCCAGGGCCACCTCGGTGAGCTCCTTGTCGATCACTTGCTTCACGCAGGCGCCGGCGAAGTGGCGTAAACGCTCCCCGTCCACCTGCTCCATCTTCCCCAGACCGAAGAGAATGGCACGCCGGCAGGCCAGACCGGGGGGATCGTAGAGCATGATGGACTGCCCCTTTTCGCCACTGAATTCGGGCAGGGCGAGTCCGGTCGCACAGAGGGCCTGGATCGCTTTTTTGGTGTGCAGATCACCGTCCTGGCAGACCGGTACGGCCAGGGTGGCGACGCGCTGCTTCTTGGCATCGATGGTTTTCAATTCCAGCATGGGGACGCTTCCTCGAGGATACAGATTGGGGAACTCGGAAATGGCGCGTCCGCCCGAGGGCGGACGCGATCGTGGTGCCGCCTCTACCGGCGGTGATTAGCGGCGGATGGTGACTTTCTCCATGATGACGGCTTCCACCGGTTTGTCCATGGGGCCGGTCTTGGCTTTGCCGATCTTCTGCACGACCTCGAGCCCTTCGGTCACTTTGCCGAAGACGCTGTGGCGATCATCCAGGTGCGGGGTGGCGGCCAGCGTGATGAAGAATTGACTGCCATTGGTGCCGGGGCCGGCATTGGCCATGGAGAGAATGCCCTCCGAGGCGTGGCGCAGGCTGGGGTCAAACTCATCCTTGAAGCGATAGCCGGGGCCGCCGGTCCCATTGCCGAAGGGGCAGCCGCCCTGGATGACAAAGCCGTCGATGATGCGGTGAAAGCTGAGACCGTCGAAGTAGTTGCCGCCGCGGGCCGTTTCCTGGCGTCCCTCGGCCAGGTTGATGAAGTTCCAGACTGTCTCAGGGCACTCCTTTGCGTAGAGCTCCGCTTCAAAGGTGCCCATATTGGTCTCGAATACGGCGACGGGGCGGTCGATCTCCTCTTTGTAATCACTCTTCTCGTAAGCCATGCATCCTCCTTGACTGCCCAAAAGGATCGCGCGCTGATGGCAGCCGTTTCAGGTGTCTGGGAATCCGCCGGACGGCGGGTCATTTGTCCGTTGAACAAGGCCTGAATATAGGCAAGCCATAGGTCTCTGTCAATGGCGGCCCCCCTGCGAATGGCCGATCGGGCGGCCGCAATGCGCGGCTGTCACGGGGCCCGTATGGCAACGGCGCGGAGTGGCTAGCTGCGCTCCCCTCAGGGCGGCGGATGCGCCCCAGATCTTCCCGCCAATCGCTGCAGATAGATGTCGTAGCGGTCGATGCAGCGGGACCAGGCAAATTGCTGCACGTGGTCCCGAAGCCGTGCGCGGAGATCGACCGTTTGCTGCGGCCGACTCAGAGCGCCGCTGAGTTTGTTCACCAGATCGGCGGTGTTGGCGTAGAGGCAGGTGTCGTGAAGTGTCGCCGGCAGGAGCTCAGGGTAGGAGAGACGCCGGGGCAACAGGGGCAGACAGCCGCTGGCGATGGCTTCCACGACCGCGATGCCGAAGTTCTCCTGCAGCGCCGTGCTGACGACCACCACACCCTGTCGCAGCCATGCCAAGTAGGCCGCCCGATCCGGCTCGTAGCCCCACTGGACGATCTGGGCCGCGAACTGTTTCTCGGCCCGTTCGAACACCGTTGGTGCATTGTTGAAGCGTTCCCCCAGGACGGCCAGGCGAAACGCGATCCCCTGTTTTTGGATCTGCCCGAGGGCCTTGAAGAAGGCCGCCGGATTCTTGTCGTGTTCCCAGCGGTGGTTCCAGATCACCAGCGGGGGGCTGGGGTCCTTGACCGGTGGCGGTTCCTGGTTTGCGGGCAATCGGCAGCCGGGGTGGAGGACGGCGCACTTGGGTCGGATGGTCTCGACGACCCAGATCGGACGATACTCGGGCAATTTTCCGATGAAACGCGGGAGCTGATCGAAAAAGGCGGAAAGATGGCTTTCGCTGTTGAAGAGAATGCCATCGGCGGCCAGACAGGTGGTGATATCGGTGAAACCGAACTGGTAGTCCATGCGCTCCCCCGGTGCCACCGGATAGGTGAGCTGATTCTCGTGGAAATACACCGCGCTTGGCGGACAGCGCTTCCCCCAGAGGGCCGTAAGGTCGCTGAGGCTCATGAGATCGCTGGTCAGCAGCGCATCGTAGGTTTGCGGGTCGCTTATCTGACGGTAGAAGTGGAGGGCCGCTCCCCGCATGCGCCATTTCCACCAGCGGGCGGGGAGGGTGACCAGGTGGATCTGGTGACGGCTGTTGGCAACAAGCCCATCGGCGAACTCCCGGTGGGAGCCCCCATAGAATGGCTCCAGGAAGAGGATGCGGCATGCCCTTTCGCAAACGCTCATCGGATGGATCCTCAAAGGCCGGTTTACCGGGACGATCTCAACGGTTGACACTGGTGACCGATGGGCATACATCTTTCCCAGCTGTTTCGAAAGCTACCCTATAGCAGAGTTCGGCCCCCTTGTCTTTGCCGAGATCCCGTCAAGGAGCGCATCCATGTCTTCCGGATTTCCCACGATGATCCCCATCCGTCAAACCCTCTCCGCACCCGCTCTGGAAGATCTCCCTGCCGCCGTGGATCGCGCCATGGCCCGCTTGCGACAAAATGCCCGCTTGCGGCCGGGTTCCCAGATCGCCGTTACGGCCGGCAGCCGCGGGATCGCCGGCATCGATGTCATCCTCAAGCGAGTGGTCGCCGCGCTGCGGACGGCGGGCACAGCGCCGTTTCTGGTGCCAGCCATGGGCAGCCACGGCGGCGGCACGGCCGAGGGGCAGGTGGCCATGCTGGAGAGCTTGGGGATCACCGAAGCGCGGGTCGGCGCCCCGATCCGGGCCAGTATGGAAGTGGTGCAGGTCGGTCGCTCCGAATTCGGCTTCCCCGTATGGGTGGACCGGCACGCCGCCGAGGCGGACGGCATCTTTGTGGTCAATCGCATCAAGCCCCACACCGATTTCGACGGG
>JAAUYD010104824.1_pt1 | contig 37142 bp, 34 predicted proteins | sample 7278101 | NCBI WGS metagenome assembly JAAUYD01 (sample SAMN14350128, study PRJNA611818) | marine sediment metagenome | isolation source: surface marine sediment (0.6m) | place: French Polynesia: Moorea | collected 2018-08
CCCAGCCGCTGATGGTGCAGATGCGGAGCGATCTGGTGCCCCTGCTCGCGGGCGCCGCCCGCGGAGAGCTCCCCACCGGGGCCTCGCCCGACGTGGCGGGGGCCTCGGTGTGCGTGGTGCTCGCCTCCGGGGGCTATCCGCGCTCCTATTCCAAGGGCCTCCCGATCCGGGGGCTCGAGGCCGCCGAGGAGGACCCGGACGTGGTGGTGTTCCACGCGGGGACGAGGCGCGAGGGCGACGGCTACGTCACGGCCGGTGGGCGCGTGCTCGGCGTCACGGCACGGGGGGACGACGTCGCGAGCGCCCGGGAGCGCGCCTACCGCGCGGCGGATCACATCGCCTTCGAGGGCAAGCAGCTGCGGCGGGACATCGGGATGCGCGCCCTCGAACGATGAGCGGGGCCTCCCAAGACGCCGCGTCGGATCCGCTCGCGCCGACCGCGCGCGGAGCCAGAGCGAGCGAGCTGCCTCTCGACGCGGCCCTCGACCACCTGGCGGCGTCGGGGCTCCTGGCGTTTCCGACCGAGACGGTCTGGGGGCTGGGCGCCGACGCGTCCTCGGACGCGGCCGTGTCGCGCCTGCTCGCCTGGAAGGGTCGCGACGCCGACAAGCCGCTCTCGGTGCTGGTGCCCGACCTGGCGGCCGCCATCGCCCTCGGTGCCGTCTTCGACGAGAGTGCGCGGCGCCTCGCCGAGGCCTTCTGGCCGGGCCCCCTGACCCTGGTGGTGCCGTTCGAGGGTCGGCTGGCCCCGGGTGTGGTGTCCGCCGCTGGCTCCCTCGGCCTGCGCTGCTCGCCCGACCCCACGGCCGGAGCCCTGGCCCGGCGCCTTCGGGATCGCGGCCTCGGGCCGCTCACCGCCACCAGCCTGAACAAGAGCGGCGAGCCGGCCGCCTCTGAGCGCGCCGAGGCCCTTCGCATCGCCGCTGGCGACGCCTGGCTGCGCGTGGTGGGCGAGGGCGAGGCCGGCGGGCAAGCCCCGAGCAGCGTGCTCGACTGCACCGGCGGAAGACCGGCCCTGATTCGCGAGGGGGCGATCGCCGCCTCGCGCATCGATCTCCTCCTCGACGCGCGCTCTTGCCAGCGCCCTACCCGGAGCCCGATTCCGTGACCCGAGTCCACCCCTTCCGCGCCCTCCGCTACGAGCCCAAGAGCGTCGAGCTCTCCGACGTCCTCGCACCCGTCTACGACGTCGTCGCGCCCGAGGACCGCGCGGGCCTCTGGGATCGCAACGAGCACAACGCGATCCGCCTGGTGCTGACCCGCGATGCCGCCGACGAGGCGGGGACCGACTACGCCGACGTGGCCCAGCGCCTCGCCGACTGGCTCGCCTCGGGCGTCCTGCGTCGGGACGACGCGCCCCGCTATTGGGTGCTCTCCCAGCAGTTCGAGGCGCCGGACGGCACTCGGATGGAGCGCCTCGGCTTCTTCGGGGCGCTCGCCCTCGAGGACTACTCGGCGCGGGTCGTGCGGCCCCACGAGCGCACCCTGGCTGGGCCGAAGAAGGACCGTCGCAAGCTCCTGCATGCGACGAAGACCAATCTCTCGAGCGTCTTCATGCTCTACGAGGACAAGGACGACACCCTGGCCGAGTGCTTCGAGACGGCGCTCGAGAGCCCCGATGCCGTGGTCGGCACCGATACCTCGGGCGTCCTCAACAAGCTCGCGCCCGTCGCCGACGAGGGCGCGGCGGCGGCGATCCGCGAGTTCCTGGCGGAGCGGCCGGTCGTGATCGCGGACGGGCACCATCGCTACGAGACGGCCCTCGGCTACCGCGACGAGCTGCGCGAGGGCGGCGCGGGCGACGGGGGCCACGACTTCATCCTGGCCTACTTCGCCAACGCGTTCGCGCCGGGCACCCTGCTGCTTCCGATCCACCGTCTGATCCTCGAAGGCGAGGCGCCGGACGAAGCCTTCTTCGCCGCCCTCGAGACCGCGGAGGGCGGCGGCTGGGAACGGCAGCAGACGACGGTCGCCGATGCCGAGGCGATCCCGGCGGCGCTCGAACGGCACCTCGCGCCTCACTCCGGCGAACGGCACGCGTTTGCCGCCGACGACGGCAGCGGCACCCTGCGCATCTTCTCGCGCCCGCTCGACGCCGAGCTCTCGGTGCGGGTGATCCACGAGGAGGTGATCGGCCGCCACTTCGGGCTCTCGCCCGAGGCGGTGCGCGACGGCGCCGTCTCGTTCCCGAAGTCCGCCCTGCAGACCGCCCGCGACGTACGCGCCGGACGCGGCAAGGTCGCGCTGTACCTGAACGCGTTGCGACCGGAGGACGTCTTCCGGGTCACCGAGGCCGGCGAGACCCTTCCGCAGAAGTCCACCTTCTTCATGCCGAAGCTGCCGACGGGGCTCCTGTTCCGCCCCTTCGAGGAGTAGGGCGCTGGCACGGCGGAAGAAGCGCCTCGACCCGATCCCGCTCTCGGGCGAGATCGGCGGCGTGCTCTCGGACCTGGGCCACGGCGCCGTCGCGGAGGGACTGCGTCTGCTGCGCGTCTGGCCGGAGGCGGTCGGGCCCGAGATCGCGGCGCATGCAGAGCCCGCCGGGCTGCGCGACGGCGTGCTCGAGGTGCGGACGGACTCGAGCGCGTGGGCCAACGAGCTGCGGATGCGGCAGCCCGAGATCCTGGAGGGCCTGCGCCAGCAGCTCGGGGACGAGGCACCGCGGCGCATCCGGCTAAGGGTGGGATAATCTGCGCCCATGGCCCCCGCCTCTCCCGATGAGCCCCAGGAAGAGCTCCGCTGCGACTTCTGCGGCGGCTCCTCGTCCCACGTGCGCCGCATCGCCCTCGACGACGGCTACGACCGGCTGCACCGGCCTCACCAGGAGCAGTACGCCTGTCCGGACTGCTCCCGGGACAAGGAGGCGCGGCGCCAGGGAGGGGCCTGAACGGGCTTCCCGAGGCCGGATCCGGGGTTGGCGTCGCCGTTGCCTCCCCCGCGGGTGTTTCCTACCCTACGGCGCCTTTCCCGGGGGCCCCAAGCTGGCGCGCCCCTGAAACGAACCGGGCCGGGTCCGGTTCCTGTCCCGACCCCTTCCTCCGACCCCGCCACCTTCCTCTGACCCCCCAAATTGGGAGTCCATTCATGGTCAAGATCCGCCTGCAGCGCGGTGGCGCCAAGAAGCGCCCCTTCTACCGACTGATCGCCATCGACGAGCGCAAGCAGCGCGACGGCCGGGCGCTCGAGTTCCTCGGGACCTACAACCCGATGACCAAGCCCGCCGAGATCAAGCTGCGCTGGGATCGCATCGAGGCCTGGCAGCAGCAGGGGGCAAAGCTCTCCGACGCCGCCCGCGGCCTGATGCGCCGCGCCCGCAAGGCCGGTGACGCCGCGCCCGCAACCGAGGCGCCCGTGGCCGAGGCTCAGGCCTGATCATGGGTGAGACCAACAAGAGCACCGAGCTGGTCGAGTTCCTGGCCAAGGCCATCGTCTCCGAGCCCGAGGACGTGAAGGCCAAGGTCAGCGACGACGGCGTGATCGAGCTGGAGACCGACGACGACGATCGCGGTCGGGTGATCGGCCGCCAGGGCCGGGTGGCCAAGGCCCTGCGCGCCGTACTCGGAGCCTCCCGCCATGGACGCGACGCGAGGCTCGAGATCGTCGACTAGCACGCCGCCGAGCGCCCAGCGCGTCGTGCTCGGACGCGTGACGGGCGCCCACGGAGTGCGCGGATTCGTCCGGGTTCGCATCAGCGGAGATGACCCGGGCAACCTGCTGTCCCTGTCCAGCGTGATGCTGGCCCGTGCGGAGCGGGGTCCCGAGGACCCGAGCCCGCGGCACCATGAGATCGAAGAAGGAGGACGAGGGAGACCTGGTGAGGCCCGGATCCGGCTGCGCGGCGTCTCCGATCGCGACGCGGCCGAGGCGCTTCGCGGGGCGTGGGTGCTGGCGGCACCCGAGGCGCTGCCGAAGCTGTCTTCCGGCGAGCACTACTGGTTCGAGCTGATCGGATTCGAGGTCGCGACCCGCGAGGGAGACCTCGTCGGGTCCGTGGCGGAGATCTGGGACATCGGCCCCCACGACGTGCTGGTCGTGCGGGACGAGGCGGGGCGGCAGAGGCTGATCCCGACGGCCGGCCCCGCCATCCACGAGATCGACGACACGCACCGCCGCATCACGATCGAGGCCCTGCCGGGCCTGCTCGACGACTGAGCGACGCACCCGCGACGACCAGGACTCCGACCTTGAAGCGAAGAGAGAATGGAAGAGGAGAAGGCGCGTGTTCCGGATCGACGTGATCACGATCTTTCCGGAGCTCTTCGAGACGTTTCGCCAGACCAGCCTGCTCGGGGCCGCCCGGGAGGCGGGCACGCTCTCGATCGAGACCCACGATCTCCGCAGCTATACCGAGGACGTGCACCGGAGCGTGGACGACGAGCCCTACGGGGGCGGCCCCGGGATGGTGATGAAGCCCGAGCCGCTGGTGCGGGCGATCGAGGAGCTGGCCGGCGAGAAGGGGCCCGATCGCGAAGCGCGGGGCGCCTTCGTCGTGTTGCTCTCGCCCCAGGGGCGACGTCTGGATCAGAAGGAAGTCCGCAGCCTGGCCGGCAGGAGCCACCTGGTGCTGGTCTGCGGGCGCTACGAGGGGATCGATCAGCGCGCGATCGATCTCGCAGTGGATCAGGAGTTGTCGATCGGCGACTACGTGCTCTCGGGCGGGGAGGTCCCCGCCATGGCCTTGATCGAGGCCACCACCCGGCTGGTGCCGGGGGTGATCGGGAACCCGGAGTCGCTGGTCGTGGAGTCATTCGAGAAAGGCATGCTCGAAGGGCCGTCCTACACGCGGCCGGCGCAGTTCCGGGGTCAATCGGTCCCGGAGGTGCTTCGGTCGGGAGACCATGGCAAGATCTCCCGCTGGCGTGAGGAGCGGGCCCGGGAGCGGACCCAGGAGCGGCGGCCCGACCTGCTCGAGCAGCGGCCGCCGTCAGGAGAGAAGCGATGAACCGGACCGACATCATCGAGCGCGAGCTGCACCGCCGCGACCTGCCGCCCTTCCGGCCGGGCGACACCGTGCGGGTCCACGTGAACATCCGCGAGGGCGACAAGCAGCGCATCCAGGTGTTCGAGGGCGTGGTGATCCGCCGCCGCGGCGCCGGCTCCTCGGCGACCTTCACCGTGCGCAAGCTCTCCTACGGCGTGGGCGTCGAGCGCATCTTCCCGGTGGAGTCGCCCATCGTGAAGAAGGTCGAGATCAAGAGCCGCGGCCACGTGCGCCGCTCGCGCCTCTACTACCTGCGCGAGCTGCGCGGCAAGAAGGCGCGGCTGCGCTCCAAGCTGCGGGACCTCTCGGCCCTGATCTCCGAGGAGGAGGCCGAGGCGCTGGCCCGGGGCGAGGATCCCGAGAGTGCGCTGGCCGCCGCGCCGGCTCCGGTCGACGCCGAGGGCGAGACCGGTGAGGTCGCCGAGCCGGTGGCCGAGGCGCCCGAAGAGGGCGAAGCGGCCGAGGGCGAGGAGACCAAGGCCGAGGCCTAGCCTCCGGTGCCGGTCGATTCCGTGCGCCCGTAGTCGTCCTCGAGGCGCACCACGTCGTCGAGCTCGGGCGTCGAGACCTCGATCAGGCGGACGTGCTCCACGGCCTCGAAGCGGTGGCGCCGGCCGGTCTGGATCCGCTGGGCGCTCCCGGCCGGAAGGTCGCGGACGACGACCTCGCCCGAGTCGTCCTCCAGGTGCAGACGCAGGCTGCCTTCGAGGACGAAGATGGTCTCGTCCTTCGTCTCGTGGAGCTGCAGCGAGAGCCGGTGCCCCGGCTCGATCACGAGCACCTTGCCCACGTAGCGATCCGTGTGGGCCCAGATCTCTTCGTGGCCCCAGGGCTTGTCGACCCGCCGGATCTCGGACATGGCCGGCAGTCTACCGTTGTTTCGCCGTAGGGACCCCACCTGCGGCGGTCCATGGCGCGATCTTCACAGGTCTCCGAGGTCGAATGCAGCGCACAGGTGGCGGATGCGCAGCTCACCGGCAGCATCGGGCTCGACGGCGATCACGTCGAAGCGGACCCGTGCGCCCGGCTGCGGGTGCTCGTAGATCCAGGCGCGCGCTCCGCGAACCAGTCGAGCCCGCTTGTGCGCATCGACCGCGAGCTCGGGTGGGCCGAGGTGCCGACTCCTTCGGGTCTTGACCTCGACGATGGCCAGCACGCGGCCGCGGCGCGCGACGAGGTCGAGCTCCACGCCGCCCGCGCGCACGTTGCGGGCGAGGATTCGGTAGCCTGCCGCCGAGAGCCAGGCAGCGGCCAGGTCTTCGCCCATCGCGCCCAGGGCGCGGCGAGGGGACGGTCCATCGGACACGGGATCACTCCGAGGGACCGCGGGCGGGATCACGCTCGAAGCTAGCGGGTCGGGGGAGCACAGGGATGGGCGAGCTCTATCTCGTGGCGACTCCGATCGGGAATCTCGAGGACGTGACCCTGCGGTCACTGCGCCTGCTCGCCGAGTGCGACGCGCTGCTGGCCGAGGACACGCGCCGCACCCGCGTGCTGCTCGACCGCCACGGCATCGCCCGGCGGCCCGTCTCCCTCCAGCGCCACAACGAGGCGAAGCGCACCCGCGAGGTGCTCGAGCGCCTCGCCGGCGACGCCCGCGTCGTGCTCGTGAGCGACGCCGGAACGCCGCTGGTCTCCGACCCGGGCGGGCGACTGGTCGCGGCCGCGATCGAGGCCGGCCACCGCGTCGTGCCGGTGCCCGGCCCCTCGGCGGCGCTCGCGGCGCTGGTCTCGAGCGGCCTCCCCACCGAGCGCTTCACCTTCATCGGCTTCCCGCCGAGGCGCGCCGCCGCGCGCAAGGCGCTGTTCGAGAGCTACGCCGGGCGGCCCGAGACCCTGGTGCTCTTCGAGTCGCCGGTCCGCCTCGGCGAGACGCTGGGCGAGCTGTCGAGCGCTCTCGGCGAGCGGCAAGCCTGCGTCGCGCGCGAGCTGACGAAGCTCCACGAGGAGCTCCGGCGCGGCTCGCTCGGCGAGCTGGCTCGCGAGCTCGCGTCGGGGGTTCGCGGCGAGGTCACGCTCGTCGTGGCGGGGGCCCCGGAGACCGAGGCCCGCTACTCCCCGGCCGTGCTGGACGCGGCGATCGCCGAGGGGCTCGCCGGCGACGAGTCGCCCCGGGACCTGGCGCGCCGGCTGGCCGGCGAGGCTGGCTGGCCCCGAAGAGACGTCTACGCTCGTGTGCTCTCGATCCGCGAAGCCGGCGCCGAGAGTCCAGAGGACGAAGAGGGCGAAGTGGACGAGGAACGAAGTTGAAGCGGTCGATCGCATGCCCCCCGGAGCCCGGCCCGTGCCGTTGAGCCAGCTGCCCCGCCTCGCGCGCACGCTCTGGTACACGAAGCCGATCCAGCTCTTCGGAAAGCTCCGCTGGGCGCTCGGGCGCGGTGCCCGTCGCGTGCGACTGAGCGATCCCGCCCCGCGGCTCCGCGTCCCGGAACCCGCCGTTCCGTGGCTGCCCGCCACGCCGCACACGGCCTGGGACGGTCGACACCTGCGGCTGATCGGCACCGAGGTGCCCTTCGGCCACGCGTTCGACTGGAGCGGGGGCTCGGCGGGCCGGCTGTTCGCGTTCCACCTGCACCAGTTCGATTGGGCGCGGGGCAAAGGGGCGAGCCCGGAGCTCCTGCTCGCGGCCCTGAACGACTGGGTCGCGAGCGTCGAGGGGGGAGACGGCTGGCATCCGGCCCCGACGAGCCTGCGCACCTTCGCCTGGATCAAGCTGTTGACGACGCCCGGTCTCCTCCCCGAGGAGGCCGACACCGAGCGCGTGCGCGCGGCACTCGCGGAGGGCGTGGCCACCATCGCCGCTCGTCCCGAGACCCACCTGCTCGCCAACCACTACCTGTGGAACCTGCTCGCGCTCGTCTTCGCGGGCGTGTGTCTGGACCACGCGAAGGCCGACGAGTGGCTCGCCTGGCAGACGCGCCTGGCAGCGGAGCTCGACGAGCAGTTCCTGCCCGACGGAGGGCACTACGAGCGCTGCCCCACCTATCACGGCCTGCTGCTCGAGAACGTGCTCGACCTCCTGAACGCGGCACGCGTCGTCCCGGGCCGGCTCGACCCGGGCTTCCAGGCGCGGCTCGCCGAGCAGGCCGGCCGCATGGTCGCCGCCCATAGCGTCTGGCAGCACCCGGACGGCGAGATCGCCCTGTTCGGCGACTCGGCCTTCGGGATCGCCCACGCGCCCGACGACGTCTTCGCCTACGCCGAAGCGCTCGGCGTCTCACCCGACGGCCCGGGCCTCGAGGGTGCGCTTCCGGACACGGCGATCTTCCGGCTCGCCGCCGGTCCCTACGTGCTGATCGCCACGGCCGATCGCCCGACGCCCGAGTACCAGCCCGGGCACTCCCACTGCGATGCCCTCTCCTTCGAGCTGTCCATCGACGGCGAACGCGTCGTCACGGATACGGGCGTATGCGAGTACGAGCCGGGGACGCGTCGCGACATCGCCCGGGCGACCCGCTCCCACGCGACCATCGAGGTGGAGGGTCGCGAGCAGGCCGAGTTCTGGCAGAGCCACCGCTTCGGGGGGCGGCCCGACGTGGGCATCGTGCAGGCCGATCCGCCCGGCTTCCTCGAGGCCGTGTGTGCGGGCTACGCCACGCCGGAGGTGCTGCACCGTCGCCGCTTCGAGGTCGACGCCCAGGTCGTCCGCATCCACGACGAGATGGACGCACCGGCGCGCAGCGCGCGCATCCACCTGCCGCTGGCTCCCGGCCTCGAGCCCGTCCTCGACGGCACCAAGGCGCGGGTGCCCCTGCACGACGGCGCCGGCCTCGAGATCGAGCTGCCCGAGGAGGTGAGCTGGCGCGTCGAGCGGCGCCCCTACTACCCGGAGTTCGGTCGCGAGGAGCTCCGGGCGGTGCTCGTCGGCGACGCGAGCCCCCTCTCCTCGGCGACGATGCAGCTGCGGGTGGTGTAGACCGGGCTCCGATCAGGAAGGCGCGTCGGCCTCCTCGGCCGCCTCCTCCTCTTCGAGTGGCAGCTCGCCCGCGAGCAGTGCAAGGAGCCCCTCGAGGTCGAGGACGCGCACGCCGAGCTCCTCGGCCTTGCGGAGCTTGCTCCCCGCGGACTCGCCGGCGATCACGAAGCTCGTCTTCTTCGAGACGGCCGAGATCACCTTGCCGCCCGCGGCCTCGATGCGCGCCTTCGCCTCGGAGCGCGACAGGCCCGGGAGGGTTCCCGTGAGCACGAAGCCGTGCCCCGCCAGGCGCCCCTCGGGCTCGGCGCTCGGATCGCGCGGCTCCGAGACGGGCCAGCGCACGCCCTGGCTGCGGAAGCGTTCGATCTCGCTGCGGACGGATTCGTCGGCGAAGTGGCTGGCCACCTTCTCGGCGATGATCGGCCCCACGCCCTCGATGGCGGTCAGGGTCTCCGCATCGGCGGCCATCAACGGCTCGAGGTCTCCGAAGCGCGTCGCCAGGAGCTCGGCGACGCCGGCGCCCACCTCGGGGATGCCGAGGGCGATCAGGAAGCGGGGGAGGGTGGTGTCGCGGGCCTTGTCGAGCGCGGCGATCAGGTTGTCGGCGGACTTCTCGCCCATGCGCTCGAGGCCGAGCAGGCTCTCGCGGGTCAGTGCAAAGAGGTCCGGCGGCGTCTCGACCAGCCCCTGGTCGAGGAGCTGCTCCACGAGCTTCTCCCCGAGTCCGTCGACGTCGAGAGCCCCGCGGCCCGCGATGTGGAGCAGCCGGTTTCGCAGCTTGGCGGGACACGCGGGGTTGGGGCAGCGGGTGACGGCCTCGCCTTCGGGGCGCACCGCCTCGGTGCCGCAGACCGGGCAGTGCGAGGGCAGGACCCAGCGCTTCGTGCGCTTCGGGCGCAGGTCGAGCACGACGCTCACGACCTGGGGGATCACGTCGCCAGCCCGCTGGATCACGACCGTGTCGCCGACGCGCACGTCCTTCCGATCGACCTCGTCCTGGTTGTGGAGCGAGGCGTTCGAGACGGTCACGCCTCCCACGAACACCGGGCGCAGCTTCGCGACCGGCGTGAGCGCGCCCGTGCGCCCCACGCTCGTGAAGATGTCCTCGACGACCGTGTGCTCCTGGTGCGCGGGGAACTTGAAGGCGATGGCCCAGCGCGGCGAGCGCGACAGCATGCCGAGATCTCGCTGGATCGCGAGGGAGTCGACCTTGAAGACCGAGCCGTCGATCTCGACGGGCAGATCGGACCGCTTCGCGCCGAGCTCCTCGTGGTAGGCGATGGCCTCCGCAACGCTCGCGCAGACGCGGCTCTCGGGGCTCGTCACGAAGCCGAGCTCGGCGAGGAAGGCCATCACCTCGCGCTGGGTGGCGACGCCGTCGGGGAGTCCGACCCCGACGGCGTAGGCTCGGAACTCGAGGGAGCGCAGGCGCTCCACGTCGACGTCGTGGAGCTGGCGCAGGGAGCCCGCGGCCGCGTTGCGCGGGTTCACGAAGAGCTCCTGCCCGCGCTCGCCCCGGTTGCGGTTCAGCCGCTCGAAGGCCTTGATCGGGAGGAGCACCTCGCCGTAGACCGACAGCGTCTCCGGGGCGCCGGTGAGCTCGAGGGGAACGCTCAGGATCTGCCGCGCGTTGGCGGTCACGTCCTCGCCCTCGCGTCCATCTCCGCGCGTGGCGGCCACCGAGAGCGCGCCCCCCTGGTAGACCAGCTCGAGGCTCGCGCCGTCGAGCTTGGGCTCGCCGTGGAACGCGACCGGGTCCTCGCGGTCGAGCATCCGGCGGATGCGCTCGTCGAAGCCCTGCATCCCCTCCGCGTCCATCACGTTGTCGAGGGAGAGCATCGGCCGCAGGTGCTCGACCGTGGTGAAGCCCTCGGCCGGAGGCGCCCCGACCCGGCGGGTGGGGGAGTCCGGGAGCACCCACTCGGGATGTTGCCGTTCGAGCTCCTCGAGCTCCCGGAACCTCCGGTCGTACTCCGAGTCACTGATGAGCGGAGCGTCTTCCACGTGATACAGCCGCAGATGCCGGTTCAGGTCCGCCACCAGTTCCCGGATCCGGGACGGGACACCCTCGGATGCCTCGGGAGACGGGGGCTTGCGGCGGGAAGTCACGGTCAAGTGGGTCCTTTGCCTCGGCGATATACCACCGGAGGGTTTCCGGCAGCCCAGGATGCCGGGAATCCCTCTCGAATCAACTCGCCGGCGCGGGGCCTCCAGCAGGGAGACCCGGGTCGCGAGATGCGCCGGGAGACGCCCCCCTTGTCCCTCGCCGATGTCGGCACGCCCACGTCCCTCGCAGAGGCCGTCTCGGTCGGCCTGTTCACGTGTCAGGACGGCCGCATCACCTGGGCCAACGATGCCCTGGCGGATCTGGTGGGTGCGCGGGCCGGGACCGAGCTGATCGGCTCCTCGCCCGGGAGCTTCGTGGCGGACGGCGGACGCGGCATGCCCGACTGGCCCGGCTGCGAGCTGAACCGCAGCGTGGGAACGCCGCTCGAGTGCGAGCTGGTCCGCCTGGACGGCCAGGGACGCCGGGTGCGGGTCCGCCCGCTCGGCTGCGGCGCCTTCGAGGTCCACGAGGGCGGCGGGATGTCGCTCCCGGAGTCGCCGCTCCCCCGGACGGACCCGGCCGAGGTCGATGCCCTGCGCCGCGAGGTCGCCCGCCTGCGCGAGGAGCGCGGGCGCCTCGAGCGTGAGCGGGCCGAGCTGTTCAGCGCCGCCAGCCACGAGCTGCAGACGCCGATCGTGGTGATCTCGGGCTTCCTGCGGCTGCTCCTCTCCGAGCGCCACGGCGACCTCTCGGACGAGCAGCGTCGCTACCTGCGCCAGGCGGAGCGCGCGAGCGGGCGCCTCGGGAAGCTGGTGGACGACCTGCTCTCGGTCCATCCCGAGGGCTCGGCGGGGGAGGGGGCGATCCAGGCCCAGCCCGGCGACCTCGCGAGCCTGCTCACGGAGATCGCCGCCGACTTCGAGGCCATCGCGCTCTCCCAGGGACAGCCGCTCCGGCTCGACCTGGCACCCGAGGCCGGGGAGGCCGGCTTCGACGCCATGGCCCTCGGCCGGGTGGTCACGAACCTGCTGGCCAACGCCTTTTCCCACGGGCGGGGTGAGAGCGTCACGCTCTCGAGCCGCCGGACGCCGGACGCCATCGAGATCGCGGTGGAGGACCGCGGCCCGGGCGTCCCCGTGGCCGAGCGCGAGCGGATCTTCGAGCCCTACGTGCGGGGGGCGGCCGCCACACCCGGCAAGGGCATCGGGTTGGGACTCGCCATCTGCCGGCGTATCGTCTGGAGACATGGGGGGGACTTGGAGCTGCGCCCCGGGGCGCAGGGAGGTTCCCGATTCGTGATCCGGCTGCCGCTGATCCCGCCGGCCGCTTCCCAGGGCTCGACCCGAGCCGCAGGGAGCACGCGGTGAGCGCGGCTGTGGGTCGGCCCCGAGCCCTCGTCGTCGACGACTCCGAGGGCATGCGCGAGGTGATCGTCGGCTTCCTCGACGCCGCCGGCTGGGATGCCGACACCGCCGAGGACGGCCGCCGGGGCCTGGCGCTCCTCGAAGCGGGCGCGGCCCCGGACCTGGTGCTCCTCGACGTCATGCTGCCCGAGCTCGCCGGTCTGGAGGTGCTGCGCCGGATGCGCGAGTTCGCCCCGGATCTCCCGGTGGTGATGCTCTCGGTGGTGGGCACCGCCAGCACCATCGTCGAGGCCATGCGCCTCGGCGCCCTCGACTACCTGAACAAGCCCTTCGACGAGGACGACCTCGAGCAGGTGCTCGAGCGCGCGCGCAGCCGACGCAGTGCGCAGAAGGCAGACCCGGGGCTCGAGGGGCCGCTGCTCGAAGGCGCCGCGTGGGACGACATCCGCGCCGTGCTCGAGCAGATCAAGGACACCGACGTGAGCGTGCTGATCCAGGGCGAGAGCGGCGTCGGCAAGGAGGTCGTGGCCCGCGCGATCCACGAGAGCTCGTCGCGTCGCGGTGCCCCGTTCGTGAAGGTCAACTGCGCGGCGCTCCCCGGCGGGCTGCTCGAGAGCGAGCTCTTCGGCTACGAGCGCGGCGCCTTCACCGGCGCCAACTCGCGCAAGGCCGGCAAGTTCGAGGCGGCCGACGGCGGCACCATGTTCCTCGACGAGATCGGAGAGATGAGCCCGGAGGCCCAGGCCAAGCTGCTCCACGTGCTGCAGGACGGCACCTTCACCCGGCTCGGCGGCAACAAGGAGATCCAGGTCGACGCCCGCATCCTGAGCGCGACGAACCGCCCGCTGGACAAGGGCGTCGCCTCGGGGAGCTTCCGGGAGGACCTCTTCTTCCGCCTCAACGTCGTGGGCGTCACCATCCCGCCGCTGCGCGAGCGCCGCGACGAGGCGCTGTCGCTCCTCCACCACTTCCTGCGCCAGGCCTCGGCCCGCTACGGCCGACCGGCGCCCGATCCCTCGCCGCGCCTGCTCAAGCTGCTCGAGCGCTACCCGTTCCCCGGCAACGTCCGCGAGCTCGAGAACCTGGTGAAGCGCATCGTGGTGCTGGGCAGCGAAGAGCCCGTCATCGAGGACCTGATCCAGCGCGAGAGCCGGCGCCGCGCCCGGGGAGCCGCGCTCCGCGAGGTTCTCGACGAGGTCGAGGAGTCGGCGGGCGACCTGCCGCTGCGCGAGGTGGGACGGCGCGCCTCGATGGAGGCCGAGCGCGAGGCCATCGAGCAGGTGCTGATCCGGACCGGCTGGAACCGCAAGGAGGCCGCGCGGATGCTGAAGGTCTCCTACAAGACCCTGCTCCAGAAGATCCGCGACACCGGGGTCGCGCCGCTCTAGAGGCGGCCCGCTCCAGAGGCGGCCTTCCGGATACGAGAAGGATACGAGAATTGGCTACGGCCAGTCGAACCCGAAGTGGCGGTTCGTCTGGCCGGCGACGCGCTGGATGATCTCGAGCTGCGCGTCCGAGAGGCGCGACTTCCACGACACGTCCTCGTGGACCTGCCCCGGGCCGCCCATGCGCATCTCGTTGCCGATGATGTGGTTCTCGACGGCGCGAAAGTCCTCGGGCATCGGGGCGCGCGACACCCCGAGGAAGTCGGAGATGCGGTCCAGGGTGCCCTGGAGGTCGCCGCACAGCTCGTCGTAGCGGACGGTCAGCCACTTCTCGGGCGCGTGATGCTTGCGGCCGGCGTCCGCCTGGCGATTCGCGCGCTCCCAGATGCGCGCGGCCTCGGCCGTGTCGTCGGTGGTCTGGTGCTTCAGGATGCTCGCGGTGTTGGCGCGCGCGTCGCGCACCAGATGGATCACGCGTACGTCGAGTCGCGGCGAGGAGGCGAGCAGCTTCGGGCGCTGGTGGTCGCGGGAGGTGTCGACGAAGACCCGCTTGCCCGTCTCCTCGAGGATCGCCTGGGCCAGGGCGCGGGAGCACTCGGCAGGCTTCTGCACGAGCGCGCGGATCGGGGGCAGTCCGCCGATCAGCCGGTCGCGCAGGTCCTCGAGGGGCGCGTTGCGCAGGTTGCGCACCAGGAGCCCGTCCAGATAGCGGTTGCGGGTCGGCGCGAAGTGGGTCGTCCAGTAGTTGTTCGCGAGAACGTCCACGGGATGGCCCAGCTCGACCGTGCGGCGTCCCACGCGCTGCCAGAAGCCGCAATCGGCGAATCGCTCGCCGCACGAGCAGTGGTACGTCTCGACCTCGACCTTGGGCGTGAGCCCGGTCGCGGCGCCGATGGAGGCGCACTCGGGGTGCGCGTTCATCAGGAAGCCGAGCAGCGTGGATCCCGTGTAGGCACAGCCGGGAACGCAGACGTAGGTGAGCGCGCCCTCGGCGTCGCGATCGAGGTCGGGTGCCATGGTGGGCCGGGATGATACCGGCCGCTCGGGGGGCGGCCATCGCGGGCCACGGCCCGGCACCGAACGGGCATCTCGCCGGCAGGCCATCGGCAGAGAACCCGTTGCGAAGCAGGCCAGCGGGTGGGCGCGCGTGCATCCTGCTAGAACCCCGGCGTTGAAGATCGTCTTCGCCATCGACCACCTCGGCCCGGGTGGCGCACAGCGCCAGGCCGTCGAGCTCGCCATCGCCCTGCGTCACCGGCTCGGCGTCGATGCGCGGCTCGTCACCTACCACCCCCACGACCACTACGGGGAACGCCTCGCCGAGGCCGGAGTCGAACGCGAGCTGCTGCCCCGGCGCGGACGGCTCGACCTGCGCTTTCCGTCGCGCCTCGCGGACTCCTACCGGCGCACCGGGACGGACGTCGTGCACGCCTTCATGCCGGGCCCTGCCCTGTGGAGCGCGCTCGCCGTCCGTCGGATGGGCGCCGACCGACCGCTCCTGCTGGCGGGCGAGCGCACCGGGCGGCTGGCCAGCGAGCGCGGCAAGGGGCTCGCCGAGGCCGTCTCGTACCGGCTCGCCGACGCGGTCACCGCCAACGCGCGGCCCATGCTCGACACCCTCGCAAAGAGCGGAATCCGCCGCGATCGCCTGCACTACCTGCCGAACGGGATCGACGTCGAGGCCTGGGACGAGGCGAGCCGTCGTCCCTGCCCGGTGGCACTGGACCCCGCGCACTGGAACCTGGCGCTCGTGGGCAGCCTGCATCCGCAGAAGAACCACGAGACCCTGATCGACGCGCTGGCCGCGGTGCCCGCCGAGCGAAGGCAGCGCTGGCGTCTCTCCTGCTTCGGCGCGGCGACGGCCGGCGAGGCCTTCGCCGCGGGACTGCGCCAGCGGGTGGCCGAGCGCGGTCTGGCCGACGTCGTGAGCTTCCACGACCCGGTGAAGGACGTGCCCGCACTCATGAGCCGGCTCTCCGCCCTCGTGATGCCGTCTCGCTGGGAGGGCTTCCCGAACGTCCTGCTGGAAGCCATGACGTCGGGCCTCCCGAGCGTGGTGACGCCGGTGGGAGACGTCCCCTCGATCATCGAGCCGGGCGAGACCTCGCTTCTCGTCGAAGACCCCGAGGACGTCCCGGCCTTGACCCGGGCCCTGATCGAGCTCGACGAGATGGGGCCCGAGGCCCGGGAGCGGATGGGGCGCGCGGCCCGGGCCCGGGTCGAGGAGCGCTATCGCGTCGAGGTCGTGGCCCGGCAGCACCTCGACCTGTACCGGGAGCTCCTGGGTCGACGCGCGCCGCGCCAGCCCGGATAATCCCTCGCTTCCGTCGCCCGGGCGGCCGATGCACGATGGACGCCCGCGTCCGATCCCGGGACACGGCACGAACCATGTCGACGACCCGCAAACGCAGACTGCGCCTGGCCCGCGTGGGCCAGGAGTTCACGATCCAGCGAGACCGGCTGGGTCGCTGGCTCTCGGCCCGCCGCCGCTACGGCTCCGACGCCACCCGGACGCCGCTCTTCCTGGTCGGCTGCCAGCGTTCGGGCACCAACATGGTGATGTGGACCCTCGAGAAGGCGCCGGAGGTCTGGCCCTACCACGAGCACCTCATCAGCCCGGCCTTCCGCAACTACCGGCTGCGCGAGACCGCCGTGATCGACCGCCTGGTCGCCCGCGCGCCGAGCCCGGTGGTCGCCTTCAAGCCCGTCTGCGACTCGCACCTCACCGACCGGCTGCTCGACCGACACGAGGGGGCGCGGGCGGTGTGGATCTACCGTCGCTTCGCCGACGTGGCCAACTCCAACGTGGCCAACTTCGGCGAGCACGTGCGCGACATCATGCGCTGGATCGTGCAGGGCGACACCGACTACCTGGACTGGCGCGGCGAGCGCCTGTCCGCCGACGCCCAGGAGCTGGTGCGACGCTGCTACCGGCCCGACATGTCGCTGTTCGAGGCGGCGTGCCTGTGGTGGTGGCTGCGCAACCGCTTCTTCTTCGACCTGCGTCTCGCCGAGGATCCGCGCGTGCTGATGGTGCGCTACGAGGACCTGGTGAGTGGGGACGCCGAGGCCTTCCGCGAGCTGTACCGCTTCGCGGGCTGCGGCTTCGAGGAGCGCTACCTCGACGACGTGTTCTCGAGCTCGATCGGGAAGCAGGACGTGCCCGAGCTGGCCCCCGAGATCTCGGATGCCTGCGCGGCGATGCAACAGGAGCTCGACGCCACGTACGAGAAGCTGCGGGATGCGCGCCGCGGGGGCGCTCAGAGCTCGTAGCCGAGCCACTCCGCCGTCGGGCGGACCATGCCGCGGATGCAGGCGAGATCCTCGGCCGAGGCTCCTTCCCGGCGCGATCCGGCGCGCGCCCGATCCACGTCGCTCTCGAAGCGCTGCCAGAGCGCCTCGTCCGACGAGAGCGCGCAGAAGTCGAGCACGCGCTGCATGGTCTCCCGGGTCAGCTCCTCGAGCGGAATCTCGAGGTAGCGCTCGGCCGGAAGCGCCCGGCCGTACTGGCAGGAGATCTCGACGCACGCCCGCCACTGCAGGCAGGCGACCTCCAGCACCGAGAGCTCGACGAGCAGGCCCTGCATGCCGGGCAGGCGGGGCCCCCACTCGGGTCGGCCGACCACGCCGGCCAGCGGCGCGGGCAGGGTGCGTCGCATGAGCTCCTTGGCGTAGTGCGGCGCGCGGCGCGGATCGAGCTCGCGGAAGCGATTGCGCCAGCGGTTGACGCGGATCCCCTTGGTGCCGGCCGCCTTGCCCTCCCAGCCCGCACGGATCGAGAGGATCGTGTCGTAGGGATGGCGCAGGATGTTGACGAAGAGGCAGTCGGGAAAGACGGCGTCGACGAATGCGGGGCGCAGTGCGTTGCTCGGCGTCTTCTCCACCAGCCGGCGGCCGCCTCCTTCGCGAACCCGGGCCGCGAACTCCCGGCGGATGTGCTCGCGGACGGCGGGGGTCGCGTGCTCCGGCCGGAGCCAGTCCGAGCGCCCGTCGTTGCCGTAGCGCCAGGTGAGGCGCGGCTCGTTCACGTGGACGACGTCCGCATGGACGCCGAGCACGTTCATCAGGAGGCTCGTTCCCGAGCGCGGCGGCCCGATGATGACGATCGGGCGCTCGAGGACCTCGTTGTCGCTCGCGGGCACCGGGGGCCTCAGGAGACGGCGCGCACCGGGGTCTCCACCTCGGGCAGGTGGGAGTAGCCGGCGTGCCCGGGCCCGATCGGGAGCTGCACGGTCTCGCCCGTCTCGGAGGAGTGGTAGAGGCCCGCGGCCAGCTCGACCGAGCGGCGCGCCTCGCGCGGGGGCACCGGTGCGGGCAGGCCGTCGCGGATCGCGGTGAGGAAGGCCTCGGCCATGGGCCCGTGCCACCAGCTCGCCGGCGGTTGCCAGCCCCGGCGTCGCAGCCGCGCCGCGAGCTGCTCGACGCGGTAGCGCAGGGTGCCTTCGGCCCATTGCTTGGGGAGGTCGGCCAGGGGCTCGGTGGCGAGCGCCATGCGGTCACCGCGGCGGTTCGACGTGAGCTCGAGGCGGCAGGTCTGGGGCGCCGGCGGCCGGCCGCGGCGGGCCCCGATCAGGCGGCCGGCGCCGCGGTCGCCCACCACGTGGAGCTCGAAGTTGGACTCGTGCTCGCACACCGAGCAGGTCACGGTCACCAGCGCTCCGCTCGCGAAGCGCACCCAGCCCGCGATGGAGTCCTCCGCTTCGGTGGGCTTCAGGAAGGTGGCGCGCCGGGCCGAGCACTCGACGGGGTCGCCGAAGAGCGAGATCAGGAGGTCGAGCTGGTGGATGCCCATCACCATGAGCGCTCCGCCGCCGTCGAGCTCCCACGACTCGCGCGCGGCCTCGTAGTGCTTGGGCGAGCGGTTGGTGCGCACGTGCACCGAGCCCATGATGAGGCGGCCGAGGTCGCCGCGTCCGACCACCGCAGCCAGACGCTGGTAGGCGCGGTCGTGGCGCCATTGGTAGACGGCCGAGACCTTCTGCTCGGCGGCCAGGGGCTCGGCGGCCTCGATGATCGCGTCGCAGTCGGGCAGGGTGTGGGCCAGCGGCTTCTCGCACAGCACGTGCTTGCCGGCGTCGAGGGCGTCCTTCACCAGGCGCGCGTGCAGGTTCGGGCGCGTGCACACCACGGCGACGTCGACGTCCTCCCGCGCCAGCATCTCGCGGTGGTCGGTGAGCGCCGCCTCGTAGCCGAAGCGGTCCCGGAGCGATTCGGCGCGCTCGGCGTCCAGGTCGGCGACGGCCACCACCCGGGCGAGGTCGGGGAGGGCGCGGAACGCCTGGGAGTGCAGGGTGCTGATGCCGCCGGCGCCGATCAGGCCGATGCCGAAGGGGGCGGACGAGGAAGCCATGGGGATCTCCGTTTCGGGTGGGCCGGGTCTCCGCGCTCAGGCGGAGAGGTGGTCGCGGTCGATGGCATCCGGGTAGCGCTTCAGGCGCTCGACGAGATCGGCCAGCGCGCTCTCGATCTCCTCGGCCTCGCCGGGAGCCAGGCGCTCGCGAGAGCGTCGGTTGGCGTCCGTCACGTAGCCGATCTGGTTGCCCTTCACGTTGCGGATGCCCATGCCCTCGACGTTGGGGCTCTCGATGAGCTTGCGGTCGCCGCGGGCCGCGCCCATGCCCATGCGCTCGCGCAGGGCGGCCAGGGCCGCGTCCGGGGCCTCGACGAGGGCCTCGTACTCGAGCACGATCGAACGGTCCGGGTGCTCGGCCGCGGCATCGAGGAACGCCTCGTGGATCTCCCGCCAGAAGCGGATCGTCTCGGAGAGCGGATCGCTCCCGAAGGTCTTCCACTTGCGGCGAAGGCCCTCGACGTTCGCGACCGGGTCGCGGTAGATCAGCACGAGCCAGCCGTCGGGGAAGCACTGCATCAGGTAGCCGGCGCGAAGCAGGTTGATGTCCGGGCCCTTGTCGACCACCACGCGGCTCGAGCCCCAGCAGTAGCGCCGGTAGCAGTCGAGCAGGTCGCGACGGCCCGACTCCACCGTCCAGTCGGCCTTCGGCGTCATGAACTCCTGATACGCGGCGACGCTCTCGAACTCGTCGATGTCCGGCACGTAGAGCGGCGAGCTCCTGGCGACCTGGAAGTTGGTCTCGTAGATCACGCCCGCGCAGTCGAGCGACTTGCCGAGGGACAGGGCGAGCAGGCTCGTCCCGCTGCCCGAGGCGCCGGCCACGAAGATCGGCTGATACGTCCGCTGGCCGTTCAGGAAGCCCCGAGCCGGAGCCTTGACCTTCGCCTCGAAGGGCTCGGTCACGTGCCAGCGGACGCGGCGCTTGATCCGGTCCAGGACGGTGCGTTGGGCCACCGGATCAGCCGTGGGCTTCGAGGCCGGCCGTGTCGGGGCGCGCCTTCTCGGGCACCCGGGCTCCCGACGGCACGAGCCCCGCCGCGACCTTCGCGATGGCCCGGGCGCAGCTGCGCACGTAGTCCTCGGGGACCGCGTAGAGGTACAGCGGGAGCTTCACCAGGCGGTCGATCAAGTCCTCGCTCACCGGGAGCTTCGTGTCCTTGGAGAGCTGCTCTTCGTAGGGGCGCGTCGGGTCGTAGCAGCCCCCGCCGATCGTCCGGCGATCGAACTCCGAGAAGAACATCGTCTGGTGGAGCAGTCGCCCGCGGAACTGGTCGAGCTGCAGGGGCGAGCCCTCCGCCTCCACGGCCGAGACGAAGGTCTCCGTGTCCGGGCCGCCCATGGCCTCGCCGCGGTACTCCATCGCGAACGCGTAGTATCCGCCTCGCTTGGCGGCCGGCAGCTCGGCGATCGGCCGGATCGAGGGCGTGTCGGCGAGCTCCTCCTTGATCCACTTCCAGGCACGCGCGGCCCGCAGGTTGCGGTCGGCCAGCCGGCCGAGGGAGGTCTTCGCGAGATACATGGCGGCCGGGTGGGGCCGGTACTTCACGCCGAGGCTGATGTCGCCGAAGTCGGGGAAGGTGTTCGCCCGCTGTCCGCGCCACACGAGCACGTTTTGCCCGAGCAGGCACATGCGGTCGAAGAGCTCGGGGTCGTCCGTGGTCGCCACGCCGGCCTCGCCGCCCTCGACGACCTTCGAGCCCTGCAGGCTGAAGCAGCCGACTTCGCCCCAGGCGCCGATGCCGCGGCCCTGGTACTGGCCGCCGTGGGCGTGGGAGCAGTCCTCGATGAGCGCTACGCCGCGGCGGTCGCAGATCTCGCGGATCCGGTCCAGGCGCGCGGGGTTGCCCCAGATGTGCACCACGCAGACCGCGCGGGTGCGCTCGTTGATCTTGGCCTCGATGTCGTCGGGGCAGGCGGTGAGCGTCTCGGCCTCGATGTCGCAGAAGACCGGGGTGGCCCCGCACTGCACGATCGGCGTGGCGCTGGCGTGCCAGGTGTAGGCCGGGACGATCACCTCGGTTCCGGGCCCGACGCCGAGCGCCACCATCGCGCTGTGCAGGCTGGCGGTGCCGCTGTTCATGGCGAGCGCGTGGTTGCAGCCCGTGAGCTGACACATGCCCTGCTCGAAGCGACCGACGATGCCGGATCCGTCCTGGATCGAGGTGATGCCGCGCGCGGTGAGCGGGAGCATGTGCAGCAGGTCGATCGAGCGGGTGAGGCCGCGCCGGAGCCGATAGATCTGGAAGGGCCGATGGCTCTTGACCGTCTTCGGCCCGCCATTCACGGCGAGTTCCTGGGCCGTCATCGTTCTCCTCGTCGCCTTCTGTGACCGGGCAGATGTGACCGGGCAGATGTGACCGGGCAGATGTGCCCGGGCAGATCTGCGTGAGCCGGGGGCTGGATCGGGCTTCTCCGGGACCGGTCCCCGGCGAGCCCGGCAGTATACGGAACCGTCGCCGGGCCTGTCACAGCCGGACTCGGGGTCACGACCTGCCGATCCGCTGCTTATCGGGCCCTCCCGGAGCGGGCTTTACCGGGCCTCGGGAGGGTCGGAAGGAGCCTCGAGCTCGAGGCTCGTCACGAGAGCGTCCACGGGGCTTCCCTGTCCCGATGCGAAGCAACGGACGAAGCCATCGGCGGTCCGCTCGTACACGGCTCCGTCCACGGTGGACCCGGCGTCGGCGTTGGAGCCGGTCACGAAGAGTCCCCCCTCGCGCAGCGTGGCCGCCACGTTCGCGACCGCCTGCCCGAGCTGGCCTTCGTCGAAGTACGAGGGGTTCAGCACGTTCATGGCGCGCACCAGGTCGTAGCGGTCTTCGCTCGGGGCGAGGAGATCGCGCCGCGCGAAGTCGAAGCGCGGATCGCGCTCCCGAAGCTCGGCGCAGCGCGGGTGCAGCAGCCAGACGTGCTCCCACGGGCCGGTGTCCTCGCCGCGCTCGGCGCGCTCGAGCAGATCCGGGACGCGGGAGCGCAGGAGCCAGCCCCGGATCAGGTGGTTCAGCGGGTAGAGCACCGGGCTCTCGGCCTGCTGCACGTTGAAGACGAAGGGCGGCCAGATCACCTGGAGCAGGGTCCCGGTGACCGGGTCCCGTGCGACCTCGAGCCGGCTGCGACGGTCGGCCACGATCTCGACGTCGGGGGCGTAGTCCGACGCCAGGGTCTGGAACGTGCATCCCTCGATGCCGTCGAGGAGGGCGAAGAAGTCGACCGCCGTGCGGCCGTCCGACACCGCGGCGTCGTGGACCTGCCAGGTGCGCCCGGGATGGCAGCGCTCGCGAACGAGGTCGGCCACCGCGGCGTCGAACTCCTCGAAGCGCCGGCTCTGGGTGCGCTTGAGGCTCGCGTTGCGCGTCGGGAAGCGGACGAGGATGCGCTCGAGCAGGGCGTCGCGGTCGGGACGGTCGCTGGCCGCGACCCGGGCGTACAGGGAGACGGCGGCGAACTTGCGCAGGAAACGGGCGTCGCGGCTGCCGCTGTCGGTGGTCGTCTCGTCTCCGAAGCCTTCGGCCAGCGCATCCGCCGTGCAGATGCCAAACTTCAGCACGGGGGACGGCTCCCGGGCCCGGAGCCGCGCGCCGCAGAAGGCGCACGGGCCTCGAAGCAGCGGTGCGACGCTCCCGGGTCCGGCATGGCGCGGACGGTAGGAGATCGGCCTGCGAGCGGCCAAGGCGAGCGGCCGAAGCAGCGGCGAAGGCGAGCGACCGAAGGCAAGCGGCGAAGGCGAGCGGCCGAAGGCCAGCGGCGAAGGCGAGCGGCCGAAGGCAAGCGGCGAAGGCGAGCGGCCGAAGGTAAGCGGCCAAGGAGAACGAAGCGCAATGAGAGGGTTCGGCCGCGCGCTGGCGTGCATCCTCCTCGCTTCGGTCGTTCTCGCCGGAGCCCGAGCTTCGGGAGCGGAGCCCGGGGCCACCGGCGTCCGCATTCCGCTCCGGGTGGTGCCCGCGACGGACCCCGCAGACGGTCCCCCGCGCGACCCGTTCTCCGCGCCTTCGCTGCCGATCCCGGGTGGGCCGCTGCTCTCGGCCGGCGTGCCCTTCGCCCGCGGCGAGCGGGCGGGCCTCGAAGGCCTCCGGGTGGTGACCGCCGACGGGCGGCCCGTCCCCGCGCAGCTCGAACGTCGGGGCTCCTGGCCGGACGGCAGCGTGCGCTGGCTCGGGGTTTCGCTGCTCTCGGAGCCTGGCGTCGGCGGCTATCGGCTCGAGAGGGGGGTCGCGCCCCCGATCCCGGACGCCGTCGAGGTCGAGACGCGGCCCGACGTGCTGGTCGTCGAGACCGGACGGTTGCGCGCCGAGGTGATGCGGCGTGGCGGGAGCCTGCGTCGCGTGTGGCTCGACGGCGACCTGGTGCTCGAGCAGTCCGAGGTGCAGTTCGCCGCCTTCGGGCCCGGAGGGCCGGAGATCGGCGAGGCGGCCTTCGACTCCGCCCCGGCGACGGTCGAGCGGGCCGGGCCCCTGCACACGGTGATCCGCACCGAGGGCCGCTACGCGATCCCGGGCCGTCGCGCCCGGGCGCCGCGCTGGATCCTGCGCCTGCACTTCCACGCCGGCCGGCCGAGCATCGAGCTCCAACACACCTTCGTGTGGGACTCGGGCGCGAGGCTTCCGGTGCTCCGGGAGCTCGGGCTCCGCTTCGGCGTTCCGGGCGGCGTGAGTCGGGCGAGCGCTTCGCGCTCGCTCGACGAGCCGGGTGGCGTCGAGCAGCGCCTCGGCCGCGGGGAGAGCCTCGCGGTGCTGCAGGATGCGCATCCGCGTCGCGGCGCCGGGAGCGCCCATGCGGCCGTGGTGCATCGCCGCCCGGACGGGCAGCGACCGCTCTTCGAGTCCGCGCGCTCGGCCGGCCACGTGTCGGCGCGGCTCGCGGGTCGGGAGGCGGGCGGCGGCCACGTGACGCTCGCGCTGCGCGACTTCTGGCAGCGCTTCCCGTCCGAGCTCGCGGTCGATGGCCGCTCGCTCGTCGCGCGGCTCTACACCGACGCGGGCCGTGCCGGCCCCCTCGATCTGCGGCCGGCGGGCATCGCCGATTGGATCGGCGAGCCCCTGATGGCCCAGCTCGGCTCCGGACGCATGCGGGCCCAGTTCGCCAAGGCGAGGGGGGCGAGGAACCTGGACCCGAGCGGCCTCGCACGCACCCACCGGCTCTGGCTGCACTTCGCCGGCGACGGCGTGAGCGAGAGCGATCGGGTGGAGGCGGCCCGCGCCTTCGAGCTCCCGCCCGTGCTGATCGCGGATCCCGCGTGGAGCGCCGGCACCGGTGCGCTCGGTCTCGTCTCGGCGGTGGACGACGCGCGCTTTCCGGAACGGGAGTCCGTCGTGCGGACGGCCTACCGCGAAGTCGCGAACCTGATCGACGAGTGGGGCGACTACGGATTCCTCGACCACGGTGCCGGCCCCCATCACGCCTACGAGCTCGACGACGAGGGGCGGATCCGTGCGCTGCCCTGGCGCTACTCCGGCGTCGACTTCGGCTTCACGCGAGCCACCTGGATCGCCTGGCTGCGGAGCGGCGAGCGTCCCTACCACGACCTCGCGAGCACGCGCACCCACTTCAATGCCGACGTGCTTCGCAGCCACGTCGACGCCCCGGACCGGCGCCTCGGAGACTGGCGCTTCTGGGCCTCGGGCCCGACCGTCGTGCCGTGGCAGTCGCCGGGGAAGGGAGAGCCCGCCGAGAGAGAGGGGCTCGCGCCGGCCCTGGGGCTGGGAGGGGGCTTCGGGCTGGACGTCGAGTCCCTGCTCTTCGACTACTGGCTCTCGGGTGACCTGCGCTCTCTCGAAGTGGCGCGCGAGGTCGCATCCGCACTGACCCGGCTCGTCACCGACCCGGAAGTGCCGATCGAGCGTTGGGCCGCCGAGGCCCACACCAACCGTTCGCGCTGGGTGTTCCAGACGATGGTGGATCTGGCCGTCCTGGGAGAGCAGCTCGACGACGCGACCCTCTCGGGCGCGGCGCGGCGCATCGCCGCGACCGCACTCGACCCGGACGCGCCGGGCGGCGTCGCGCACCATCCGGCGCCCCAGGGCGGGCCCCGGCTCGGGCATCCGAGCTACCTGTTCTACAAGGCTCCCTGGATGCTGCGCTACGCCGCGACCCAGACGGGAGACGAGGCGGAGCGGACCCGACAGGCGCTCGTGCGCGGTGCCGAGTACGCGTTGCGGACGCGGAGCCGCGAGGGCCGAACGGCCGGGCTGCGGCTCGGTCTCGGGACGCGGTGGAGCGGCGACGCCCGCTACCTGGCCTTCGGGATCGAGCGCGCCGACGTGTATCGCGACCTCCAGAACCGCGAACCCCAGGGGCGGCGCGGCTACACCCGAAGGCTCGGAGGTGTGCTCGGAAACGCCGCGGACCTCTTGATCAGCCAGGGTGCCGTGATGGCCTCGCTGGCCGAGCGGAAGGGGACGCTTCCGGCGGTTCCGAGTCTCTGGAAGGATGCCAAGCGGCCGGCGGCTGCCGTGCTGCTCGCGAAGCGGCCCGGCGAGCCGCTCTCGGTGGAGCTCGTGCACGGCGCGGTCCGCTTCGAGCGGCCCGACGGCTCGGGCTGGCCGGCGAGCTGGCTCGGTGCACCGACCGACTACCTGCCGGAGTGGGGGACGGAGACGGTCCGCCATCGACGCGTCGTGATCCCGGCCGGCGCCGCCCCGGGCCTGTACCGGATCCGGGCGCCGTGGGGCGCCGAGCTCGTCGTGCTCGGGATCGAGGGCGGCGAGACGCGGCTCGAGGCACCGGAGGGGTTCCATCTGGGCGGCGCGGGCAAAGCGGCCTGGTCGTTCCGCTTCGCGCCCGGTCCGAAGCGGGTCTTCACCAGTGCCTCGGGGAGCGTCGAGCTCCTCGACCCGGACGGCAGGCCCGTGACCCTCCGCGGCAAGCGCGGCTGGACCCGCGTCCGGGGCGGCGACGGGGTGTATCGGGTTCGGGCGCTCGCTCCGGCGTTCTTCTCCGCGTCGGCGCTGGGCAGCCGCTACGCCCACGCAGAGGCGTCGCCCGCTCCGCTCGGCGGAGTCCCGACACCGGCGCGGCTGCCCGAAGAGGACGCGCCCGAGGTTCGCGTCGAGCGGGGTGCCCTCTCGTTGCTGCGGAAGGGCACGCTCGAGCTCGAAGCCGACCGCGTGCGCACCGACGCGGGCAGCATCGAGTGGTGGTGGCAGCCCGACTGGGACTCGGGCGTCCTCGGCAAGGGCGAACGCAAGGGCCTGGTCGCGGTCGCGGGGTCCGTCGGCGAGAGCCAGCTCTACTACCGCTACTCCACGACCTCCAAGGGGGTCGACGTGTTCGAGCTGCGCTTCGAGGTGAACGAGCGCGTGCCCGCCGGGAGCCGGAAGGCGCGCCGGCGCCAATCGCCCTGGCTCGGGCGGCAGCAGCCCATTCGCTGGCAGCGAGGTCAGCGCCTGCACGTGGCACTCGAGTGGTGGTCCGAGGGCGAGCGTCGCCACATGCGCCTGCTGGTCGACGGCGTGCCCATGACCGGCCGCGCCGGTCGAGGGGAGAGCCCGGTGTGGCCCATCCCCGAGCGACCCCGCTTCGTGCGCTTCGGTCCCGGTGGCTCGAGACGGGGTCTCCCCTTCGACGGAACCCTGCACGCGGTGCGGGTCTCGACGGCTCCCCGCTACCGACGGGCGGAGATCGGCGCCCCGCCCCTTCCCGACGGTGTCGACGCGACGACCTCGCTCCTGTGCCGCTTCGCCGATCGAGAGGGAGCCTGCGTCGACGCGGGCGGACGGCCGGCGTTCCGGCTCTCCGGCGGCTGATTCCGCGCCTCCCTAGACGGCGCCCGTGAGCGCGTACCAGACGCTCCCGAGGATCTCCTTCCAGAGCTTGCGCGCGTGCAGCAGCCAGATCTCGCTCGGCATCACCGCCCGTGGCCCAAAGCCGACCCGGCGCGCGATGTGGTCGACGGGGTGGGGCACCACTTCGAGGCCCGCCTTCTCGAAGCAGCCCACGGCCCTTCGCATGTGCAGGGCGGAGGTCACCAGCACGACCTTCTCGATGCCGAGGCCCGCGGCCAGACGAGCCGTCTCGGTGGCGTTCTCCGCGGTGCTGCGCGAGACGCTCTCGAGCACCAGGCGGTCGCGCTCGATGCCGAGGCTCTCGAGCCAGCGCGCGATCCGCCTCGCCTCGGGCTCGTCGCGCTGGACCACCGCCGAGGAGGCCCCGGAGAGCACGAGCCTCGGTGCGGCGTTCCGCGCGAGCAGGTGGATGCCTTCCACGATGCGGTCCGTCGCCGTGTTGAACTCCGGAGGACTGTCCGGGTACAGGGCGGGCGCGCTGTAGCCACCGAGCACGACGATGGCGTCGCCCTGTGGAGCGCTCGTGCGCAGATGGGTCGACTCGATCCGGGCGATCACCGGACGGACGACGATCTCCGCGCTGTGGACCCACAGGAGCGCGAGCGTCGCGAGCAACCACGGAGCGGCCGGGCTGCGGCGGCTCCGCCACAGGGAGAAGAGCCCGAGGGCGAACACCCAGGTCAACGGTGTCGTCAGGGGGGCCAGCCATTTCGTCACTGCGTACATGCTCGTGTCTCTCTCGCGCCCCGGCCGTCCGGGCGGCTCCAGTCCGAGTCGGGTCCGATCGATGATAGGGACGGTCGAACCCGAGGTTGGTAGGATGCCGGCCCCGGTCTGCTCCCGGCCGCCCGTGAGGTTCCATGGCCCTGATCCGGAACGCCGTCGGAGTCCTGGCTACCTCCGTCGTCGGCATCCCGCTCCATCTCCTGACCAGCATCGTGCTGGCGCGATTCCTGAGTGTCGAGGATCGGGGCGTCTACGGGGTCGCGATCTCGATCATCACGATCGGTTCGCTGGTCTTCGAGCTCGGGTGGGGGCCCGCCACGATCTACCGGCTGAAGCGGCTCGGCCTCCCGCCCGCTCGCATCGCGGGCACCTCGCTCTGGTTCTGCGTGGTGATGGGCGGGATCGTCTGCCTCGGTGGCGCTCCCCTGGCGTCCTTCGTGAACGAACGCTTCATGTCGGGCGCTCCGTCCGCGGTCTACACCCTCGCGCTGATCACCATCGCGATCCACTTCTTCTGGATCCTGTTCGCCAGCATGGCCCGGGGGATCGACCGCTTTCCGCTTCAGAACGGCGGGCACGTGGCGATGAACCTCTCGCGGCTGCTGGGGACGGTGATCGCCCTGGTCCTGCTCGATGGGAGCGTCGTCGCCGCCGTCGTGGCGTATCTCGTGTCCCAGCTGTTCGGCTCGCTGATCGTCTTCGTCGGCGTCGTGCGACAGACGGGCGTGGACCCGAAGCTGCGCCGGCAGGACCTGATCGATACCCAGCGCTTCGGGCTGCAGAGCTTCCTCGCCCGCATCGGCGTCCGCCTCCACGAGCGCATCGACGTCTTCATGATCGCCTTCCTGCTGGACGACCCTCGCGAGATCGCGTACTACGCCGTGGCCGTGGCCGTGATCGCCCAGCTGAAGCTGATCCCCGAAGCGATCTCGGGGGCCCTCTATCCCGAGCTGGCCGCGACGCCCGAGGAGGACACGGGGGTGCTGGCCGCGACCGTGGCGCGCCACACCCTGCTGTGGGTGCTGGTGACGGCGCTCCTCGCCGGGCTGTCCGCGCCGCTCCTGATCCCCCTCGTCTACGGGGATCCCTACACGGCCTCGGTGCTGCCCTTCCTGGTACTCCTGCCGGGAACGGCGCTGTTCACGCGGTACCGGGTGCTCAGCAACTACTTCACCTCACTGAACCGCCAGCGCGTGAACGTGCAGACCCAGGTCGTGACCCTGGTGCTGAACATCGGGCTGAACTGGTTCCTGATCCCCCGCTACGGGATCCTGGGCGCCGCCCTGGCCAGCCTCGCCTCCTACTCTGCGGCGGCCTTCTGGATCAACGTGGCATTCGTGGCCGACTCGGGCGTGCCGCTGCGGCGGACCCTCCTCCCGGGAAGAGGGGATTGGGGAGCCTACCGGCGCCGTCTGGAGCCAGCGCTGCGTCGCTTTGGGTGGGGGGCTTAAACCTCACTAACCCCCTGGGGGCCAACCGGAGGCTCCCGAAAGCAACGGAGCCGCAAAACTTCGGGTTTCGCTGCCACTTAGATCGCCGCTCGGCCACTTACCCTACGTGGGCGGACCCCTCCGTCCACGAGAGGGAGGGACCCCCCGATGGCGATGCCGCTGGAGCACGGAAGCTCCGCGTACCCGCAGCCGCTTCCCGAGCCGAGCTCCAGGCGCTCTGTCCGCGGTCCCGACTTCTTCCTGGTCGGCGCACCGAAGTGCGGCACCACCGCCCTCGACCACTACCTGCGCCAGCACCCCGAGATCCACATGGCGCGGGTGAAGGAGGCCCACCACTTCGGGTCGGACCTCACCATCGATCGGCGCACCCAGTACGACGACGTCGAGCGCTACCTCGAGCTCTTCGACGGCGCGACCCACGAGCGTCGGGTGGGCGAGTCGTCGGTCTTCTACCTGTACTCGCATGAGGCCGCGCGCGAGATCTTCGAGTTCAACCCGGAGGCGCGCATCATCGTGATGGTGCGCAACCCCGTCGACCAGATGCACTCCTATCACAGCGAGCGCCTGTTCCGCTGCACCGAGGACATCCGGGACTTCGAAGAGGCGCTCGCTGCCGAGCCCGATCGCGCCGAGGGCCGACGCCTGCCGGAGAACCGCGGCTTCGTCGACGGCGTGTTGTACCGCCGCCTCGCGTCGTACTCCGCGCAGATCGAGCGCTACTTCCGGCTCTTCGGCCGTGAGCGCGTCCACGTCATCGTGCACGACGACATGGTCGCCGACCGCGAAGTGGTCTGGGAAGGCCTCTGCAAGTTCCTCGACGTCGACCCGACCTTCCGGCCGGACATGAAGCGCGTCAACACGAACAAGTCCGTCCGCAGCCGCAAGCTCCGCAACCTGATGCGAAGCGAGCCCCTGCGTCGCCTGACGCGGGCACTCGTGCCGGCGGGGTTGCGGTTCCGGCTGTTGCGCGGCCTGAAGGCCATGAACCGCCGCGAGGAGGCGCGGGTCCCGATGGATCCCGCCCTGCGCAGCCGCCTGCAGAGCGAGTTCGAGCTCGAGGTGCGGCGTCTGTCGCAGCTGCTCGACCGTGACCTCATGCACTGGGTCCGCGACTAGACGATTCCGAGATCCGCGTCGATCGCGGGTCTTCGCGAAGCCCGGCTGTGTCCCCGGCCGGGCTTCGTTTCGTCTGGGCCTCGACGCGAATTCGGCCGCGGGCCGATTTCCTGGAAGCCCACTTGCCGGCCGGTACCCTATGCGCCCCATGGAAGGCGGCTTGCGAGCGGAACGTTTCGGATCCCTCGAGGAGCAGGAACGAGCGCTCGAGGCGCTGCGGCCCGGCCTTCCCTGGCTCGCCTGGTCTCCGGCGCGGGGCAAGAGCACCCTGCGAGAGCACGAGCCGTGGCTGCTCGCGCCGGAAGGCGCCCCGGAGGCCGCGGCTGCCGCGATCGTGCGCCGGGGTCGCCGATTCTCGGGCCTCGACGTCGCCTGGGCGGGCCCGGACGCGCGACCCGAGGCGCTGCTGCCTCTCCTTCCGGAGTTCGCACGCTCGCGCAACGCGCCGCGCGTGATCCTCGAGGCGCTGGGCACCGGGCGGCCCCTCCCGGAGGTATCGGGAGAGACGTCGCGGACGAGGACGGCCGTCTACTGCGTCGACCTGTCCGGTCCCGAGGATCCGGAGTCGCGGCTGGGCAAGAACCATCGGCGCAACCTTCGGCGCGCCCGGAAGGAGGGCGTCGCCCGCATCCAGCAGGACGACGCCGAGGCGGTCGCGACCCACGCACGACTGTGCCGGTCGTCCTTCGATCGTCGGGAGCAGCGGGGCGAGAAGATCCTCTCGGACACGCCCAGCGCGACCTACGCTGCTGCGCTTCGCTCGGGCCATGGCCGCATCCACCAGGTCGGTCGCGACGGCGAGGTGCTCTCCTCGAACCTGGTGATCCGGGTGGCCGACTCCGCCTACTACGTCTCCGGGGGGACCCACCCCGACGGCATGAAGATCGGCAGCTCCCATCTGTTGATGCTCGAGATCCTGGAGGAGCTCCGGGCCGACGGAGTCCGGACGCTGAACCTCGGCTACACCGACACGGAAGCCCTGGCGCGCTTCAAGGTCGGCTTCGGGGCCGAACGGGTCGAGGTCGAGCGCGTGTTCGCCGACCTGGGTCCCTTCTGGGCGCGGACCGTGCGGCAGGTGATCAAGCGGGTCCGTCGCATGAAGGTCGACGCCGACGCCTGATCGGGCCGGGTCTCAGGCGGGCTCGGGGTCGGGCTGGCGCGGCGGTGCCGCCGGAGCCGGCGCCCCGGCGAGACGCGCGACGGGGTAGGCCAGGGTGCCGATCACCAGCACCGCCACCAGCAGGACCAGCTGGTTGCGTCGCCGGGCGTAGGCCTCGAAGTAGAGCGTGACCTGGTCGTCGACGAAGCTCTTGACGCGCGGCACCCGCCCGGTGACGAGGCCGATGCCCTGGCGCATGGCCTTGGGCAGCCCGGCGAGCTGCGCATCGAAGCGATCTTCGGCGAGAACGTTGTTGCCGAAGGTCATGCGCACGTCGCGGAACTCGTGCACGTCGTCGTAGAGGCGGCTCGTCGACGGATGGCGGTGATGGAACCTGTGGGCAGGAGTTCCGATGAACTCGTAGACCACGGGGCTGCCGGCCAGGAACGCCGCGCGCAGCTCGAGCAGCGAGAGATGGCGACCCGCCCGTTCGGGATCGCGAGCCATGATCGCGTAGTGCGGGTCGACGAAGGCCCAGCCCTGCTGCTCGGGGAGCCACACCTCGTTGAAGGTGTGGCGCGCGTGGTGGACCTGGCGTGCGAAGACGCCGCGGGTTGCGAGCAGTGCGATCAGCGCCTGGGCGTGGTCGGAGCAGCAACCCTGGCCACCGCCTCGTGGCAGGCGCTGCAGCTGGTGCATCAGGTCACGCGCCTCGCCGCACAGGGCGCCGCCGTTCTTGGAGAAGCGGGGCACCAGGGTGCGCACCCAGGTGAGGGCGTCGAGCTCCGCATCCACCAGGTCGGCCATGTAGGGGACCTCGGCGTCGATGCGGGCCTTCCAGGCCTCGATGTCCTCGTCGCGGTCGATGAGGAACCCCTGGGCGACGAGCTCCTCGGGCGGCAGCTCGAGGAGCGAGAGGTCTTCGCTCGTCTCCAGGAAGAGGGCCTCGCGGGTGTGGACCAGGAATCCGCGTTGGAAGCCCATCGCCCAGCCGATCCGCACCAGGACGGCGAGGTCGACGACCAGGCACAGGAGAAAGATCCAGCGAAGCGTGCGCATGAAGCCTCGGAAGTTACCAGATGGTCCCGCGGGGTCTCGGGGCGGTCCGGGGAAGCCTTGACGGCACTCATCGGTCGGATTCGCGATGAAGTCGAGCCCGCGATTCCCCCCTGGGGTGCGGGACCCCGCGCGCTGCTACCGTCCCATGTCCCGAATGTCTCCTGAAGCCGCTCCCGCCGCCGAGCCCGCCACGCTGGCCCTGACCGACCGGGGGCCCGGCCGAGCGCTCTACGTGGAGCCCGACGGCCGCCTGTACGTGGGGCGGGGAGGCTGGATCGGCACGAGCGAGGACGGCGGCCGCAGCGTGACCCCGCGAGCCCGCCTGCCGATGCCCTGGAAACGCGAGGTCGGTCGCGTGCATCGCCTGCTCGGGCGCCTCGTCCGCCACGAGGTGCGCGCCCTGATGCCGCTCTCCGACGGGAGTCTGGTGGGTGCCAGCCGCGACGGCCTCTTCCGGGCCGCTGCCGGTGAAGTGCACATGACGGCCTGCCGGGTCGAGCTCGCCACGAGCGCGATGCCGGGCCTCTCCGAGCAGGCCCTGACGCCGCCCTTCTCGATCGCGCGAGGGCCGGGCGACCGTCTGCTCTTCGGTGAGTACGACGCGCGCACCGGCCACGGCAAGCCGGTGCGCATCTTCGTGTCGGACGATGCGGGGCGGTCCTTCCAGGTGGCACGGGTTCTCGAGGCGGGGAGCGTCATGCACGTCCACGGCCTGCGCTTCGACGCGGGCCGCGACCACTACTGGGTGTTCGCCGGAGACTACGACCACGAGCCCGGCATCGGCATGCTGTCGGCGGACCTGCTCCGCTTCGAGTGGTTTCGCCGCGGCGAGCAGCGCTACCGGGTCTGCGAGGCCTTCGACTTCGGCGAGCGGCTGGTCTACGCCACCGACTCGAACGTCGAGCCCAACCACATCCTCTCCCTGCACAAGGAGAGCGGTGCCGTCGAGGTCCTCGCCGACATCGAAGGCAGCTCCCTCTACGGCTGCCGCTTCGGCGGCGTGCACGCGATCAGCACGGCCGTCGAGCCCGGCGGCGGCTCCCTCTCCGACCGCGTGGCGCTCTGGATCTCCCGCGACGGAGCCCGCTGGTGGCGCGTGTTCGAGGCGCGCAAGGATCGCTGGCCGGCGATCCTGCAGTTCGGCTGCCTGGTCCTGCCGAGGGGGGAGAGCGAGCAGGACACCTTGTTCGTCAGCGGTCAGGCGCTGGCCGGCCTCGACGGACGGCTGCACTCGGCACCCCTGTCCGAGTCGGCCGCCGACGCGAGGCTCTCGGCCTAGCCGTGGCGGGAACGACCGCACGCTTGAAGGCGGCCGCGGCCGGGGCAGCGGAGATCGCCGCGCGTCAGGTGTGGTTCCGGATTCCGGAGCCCGTGCAGGACCGGCTGCTGCAGCGCCTGCGCCGCGGGGGCGCAGGGCCCGAGCCGGCGACCATCACGGCCGACCAGCTCGCCAGTGGCCTGCGCGCCCTGCACCCCGACCCTCCGAGGCTCTTGCTGGTGCACTCCTCGGCCGATCGGCTGCGCCTGCTCGGAGCGGACGGGGAGCCGCTCTCCGGGCCGAAGGCCGCGCTCGCGGTGCTCGAGATCCTCCTGGAGTGGGTGGGCCCCGAGGGCACCCTCTGCATGCCGACGCATCCGCTGTACAAGGGCGAGCCGGGGTTCATGGTCGACAAGCGCGACCTCGTCTTCGAGTACCGCCCCGACCGGACGCCCTCGAGCGTGGGCCTGCTCACCGAGTTCTTCCGCCGCAGCGAGGGAACCCTGCGGAGCCGCCATCCGCTCTCGTCCCTGGCGGCGCGCGGGCCTCTCGCCGAGTCGCTGCTCGAGGACAACCTGAACGATCGCGAGCCGTTGCCCCACGGCATGGACTCCGGCTACCTGCGCCTGTGCCAGGCCGGTGCCTCGGTGCTGGGAATCGGGCTCGAGCCCCAGCGCTACATGACCATCCTGCACGTTCCCGAGGAGGTGCGGGACCAGGACTGGCCCGTCCCGGACTTCTTCCTCCGGCGGCGCTTCCGGCTGACCGATGCAGAGGGGAGCCGGGAGGTCGTCGTACGGGAGCGGAGGCCCGAGTTCGTGCGGGCGCTCTCCATGGGGCGCCTGTGTCGGGACGTTCGGGAACGGGGCATACTCCGCGAGTCCGAGATCGGTGGGATTCCTGCGGGAGTCATCGATGCGCGCGCGATGTGGGAGATGATGGTGGAGCGCCAGCGCACCTCGACCTATCCCTACGCGTTGGCCCGGCTCGCGGGCGTCGGCCGGGCGCCGCGCCCGCGCATGGAACCGAGCCCGCACAGGGAAGCCAACCCGAGCAAGGACTCCTGAGCATGGCCAGTCTGCGATTCCGACTCACGAAGGTGTTCCGCGAGGTCCTCGACGAGGACGATCTCGTCCTGCCCGAGGATCCGACCGAAGAGATCGAGGGCTGGGACTCCCTGGCCCACGTGGAGCTGATGATGGCCCTCGAGTCCGAGTTCGACGTGGCGCTCACGAACGAAGAGACGGCCGAGATGACGAGCATCCCCGCCATCGAGCAGGTGCTCTCGGGCCACGGTGTCGAGGTGGGCGGGTGAACGACACCGCTCCGGGCGCGGCCCTGCGCGCGGCCGACGTCGAAGCCGCCCTGGCCCTCACAGCCGACGGGCCGGCGCGACTCGAGGCCGTCTCGCGGCTCGTCGAGCGCGTGGGCCGGCGCTTCGATGCCGGCGCGGCCGAGGCGCTGGTCGACGGGATCGAGCTGGTGCGTGGATCCCTCCCGCCCGAGGCGCTGTCGGAGGGGCTCGACGCGTGGGCTCGGGCCGCGACGCCCACCGGCCTGTACCTGGTGGCCCGGCTACGGGGGACCGGTGCCGAAGCGGGGCCGGCCTGGGACGCCTTCCTGAGCGCCGCACCGGGCGTCGTTCCCGAGGCGCTGCTCCACCGGGCGCGGGTGCGCATCAAGGCGGGCCGGGCGAGCGAGGCCGTGGCCGACGTCCGGCTCGCCCTGCACGAGGGAGCCGCCTACGAGCTCTGGTCGCGCGCCGAGAAGACCCTGCGGCGGCTGCGCGAGATGCCCGAGGACGTGCGCGGGAGCCGCGCCCTGCGACTGGCGGTGCTCTCGGGTCAGGCCTCCACGGCCCTGCTCGTGCCGCTGCTCCGCGCCGCCTGCGTGCGCGACGGCATCGACGTGACCCTGCACGTCGGCGAGTACGACGCCTGGCAGAGCGAGATCCTCGACCCGGCCGGCGAGCTCGCGCGCTTCGAGCCCGACGTCGTGCTGCTGCCGCTGCACTGGCGCGACGCGGCGCTTCCCCCGACCAGCCCGGATCCCGAGGCGGCCGCGCGCGACGTGGCCGATCGCGTGCAGAACGCGTTCGCCGCCCTGCGGGCCCGGCGCGAGTGCACCCTCGTCGTCCACGCCTTCGACCTGCCCCCCGACGAGCCCCTCGGTCATCTCGCTGCGGCGAGCCCCGGCGGCCGGGCGGCGGTGCTCCGGCGCGCCAACGAGCTGCTTCGTCGGGAGGCGGGCACGGGCCTCCACCTGATCGAGCTCGAGCAGGACGCCGCCGAGGTGGGAAGGGCGCGCTACGAGGATCCGCGGCGCTGGTACGCCGCGCGCCAGCATCCCGCCGCGACGGCGCTCGTGCCCCTCGTCGAGCGGCAGGTGGCTCTCCTGCGCGCGCTGCTCGGGCTCTCGCGCAAGGTCGCGGTGCTCGACCTCGACAACACGCTCTGGGGTGGGGTGGTCGGCGAGGAGGGCGTGGAGGGCATCCAGCTCGGTGCTCCCTCGGCCGCCGGCGAGTCCTTCCTCGACTTCCACCGCTGGCTACGCGAGTGGAAGGAACGCGGCGTGCTGCTCGCCGTCTGCAGCAAGAACAACGAGGCGGACGCGCGCGAGCCCTTCGAGAAGCACCCGGAGACGGTGCTCCGCCTGGACGACTTCGTCGTGTTCAAGGCGAACTGGCAGGACAAGGTCAGCAACCTGCGCGAGATCGCCGACGAGCTCTCCCTCGGTCTCGACAGCTTCGTGTTCGTCGACGACAACCCGGTCGAGCGGGCCTGGGTGCGCGAGCAGCTCCCGATGGTCGCCGTGCCGGAGCTTCCCGAAGACCCTGCGCTCTACGTGCCGGCGATCGAGCGCCACCGCTACTTCGAGCCGATCGCCCTCTCCGACGAGGACCGTCAGCGGCACGAGAGCTATCGGGCCGAGGTCGAGCGCGGGCGCCTGCGGGAGTCGTCGGGCTCCCTCGAGGACTTCCTGGACGGGCTCGCCATGGTGGCCCGCGATGCCGGCTTCGACGCGCCGAACCTGCCACGCATCGCCCAGCTGGTGAACAAGACCAACCAGTTCAACCTCACCACCCGCCGCTACACCGAGGCCCAGCTCCGCGAGCAGGCCGAGGATCCGGCATGGTGGACGCGCTGGTTCCGGCTGCGCGATCGCTTCCGCGATACGGGGCTGATCGGCGTGATGAGCTGCAAGCCGCGAGAGGGCGAGCCCGGCGCGCTCGAGATCGATCAGTGGCTGATGAGCTGTCGGGTGCTCGGGCGGCAGATGGAGCGCTACATGCTGCGCGCGCTGCTGCTCCACTGCCGCGAGGCGGGCGTGCCCCGGCTCTACGGCCGCTACCTGCCCACCGCGAAGAACGCCCAGGTGGCGGAGCTCCTGCCCGCGCTCGGCTTCGAGCGGATCGAGGCGCAGGACGGTGGCGAGGCGCTCTTCGCGCTCGAGCCCGCGAGCATCGATCTGCCGGACGTGCCGATCCGTCGCGAGGCCGACGAGGTGGGCGAAGCCTCGTGAGCCCGCTTCGCATCCTGCTGGTCGGTCCGCTGCCGGGCCCCATCGGCGGAGTGGGCCGTTCCTTCCAGCAGCTCGTCGACGAGCTGC
>JAAUYD010014479.1_pt1 | contig 37127 bp, 31 predicted proteins | sample 7278101 | NCBI WGS metagenome assembly JAAUYD01 (sample SAMN14350128, study PRJNA611818) | marine sediment metagenome | isolation source: surface marine sediment (0.6m) | place: French Polynesia: Moorea | collected 2018-08
ATCGGGACTTCCTGGGCCTGTCGCTGAAGGAGCAGGGTGCCGTCAGCGCCGACCAGGCCCGGGCCTGGGGTACGCCGGATATGGCCGGCGCCGCCTGTGCCGTGCTCAGCCCGGCGGCGAGGCCGGGCCATGAATTCCGCATGGTGGAGCGCGGCAGCCGGGATGACTTCGTGCCCTTCCGATTCCACGGGTGGAACGCCCTGGAAATCGTCGTGCAGGATGTGGACGGCCTGGCCATCGAGCTGGCGGACTCTCCCTTTGAAATCCTGGGGCCGCCGGACGATCTTTCCATTTCCGACCAGATCCGGGCCATGCAGGTGGTGGGTCCGGCGGGTGAGCTTTTGTACCTGACCCAGATCAAGGGGCCGGTGCCGGGGTTTGACCTTCCCATGGCCCACACCCCGGTGGAGCATACCTTTGTCACCATCCTGGGTGGCCCCGACATGGACGGTATGAAGTCCTTTTATTCCCGGCGTTTCGGCCTGCCGGACGCACCGGCGGTGGAGGCCCGGGTGACGGTGCTGTCCCGGGCATTCGATCTTCCCCGGGAACATTATCATCCCATTGCGGCCGTGCCTCTGGGCAGCCCGGGCTTCCTGCTGGAGCTGGACCAGATGCCGGCGGAAGCGGGGCCGCGACCGATCAATCCCGGGCAGCTGGCACCGGGGATCAGCATGGTGAGCTACGCCGTGGATTCGCTGGAACCCTGGTCCGATGACCTTCTGGGCCCGCCCGCCGGCCGTGCCGGCTGCATGACAGGTGCCGTGGGTGAGCTGATCGAACTGGTGGAGACGCCGGCATGATCAGCCTGTGGACAGCGCCCACCGCCAACAGCCAGAAAGTGACCGTGCTGCTGGAGCTGCTGGAGCTGCGTTACGAGCTGATCTGGGTAGACCTGGCTGCGGGCGAGCACCTGGCCCCGGACTTCCTCGGGATCAACCCGGTGGGCCGGGTCCCGGTCATCGCTGAGCCGGATCTGGATCAACCCCTCTATGGCACCCTGGCCATTTCCCAGTATCTGGCGGAAAAGACCGGGAGGCTGATGCCGAAGGGTTTGCCGAAGCGCGCGCGGGTCCAGCAGTGGGCGGCCATTCTGGCCTCAGACCTGAGTCCAGCGCTGTCCGGCCAGTATTACTTCTCCACGCTGTATCCAACAACCGATGCCTCGGTGGTGGATCTGTTCGTGCAGACCAGCCATCGACTGCTCGAGGTCATGGACCGGCAGCTGGCCGCCAGTGACTTCCTGGCCGGCGACGCCCTGAGCATCGCTGATACCCTGGGATACCCCGTGGCGGCCAACTCGGTCCAGCGGCTGGACGGTGGACTGTCCGGCTATGACCACATCCGGCGCTGGTGTGATGCCCTGTCCGGCATGTCGGCGGTCCAGCGCGGCATGGCAGCCGGCCTGGGGCAGTCGGAGGACCAGGCCGCGTCCTGACATCCCGTTACTGTTTATGAGTGGCGACGGCACGGGGGACGCGATTCCTCCGCCAGCAACGGCCGGGCTTGACGATAATCAGGCCGCGCTGGCCGACCGGAAGCCCTTTGGTAAACCTGCGTCCGGCGTGAAGCCGTACAGCGGTTCCCCGTCCAGGGACTGCTCCAGGATCGCGCGAACCTGCAGCAGTTTTTCCAGGTCGATGCCGGTTCGCAGTCCCATGGCTTCCAGCATGAACACCAGGTCCTCCGTGACGATGTTGCCGCTGGCGCCCGGTGCGAACGGGCAGCCGCCCAGCCCGCCCAGGGAACTGTCGACCGTGGTGATACCGGCATCCAGCGCCGCGATGACGTTGGCCAGCCCGAGCCCCCGGGTGTTGTGCAGGTGAATCCCCGTCAGCCGGTCGTCTCCCACCGCCGCCTTGACCTTGCCCACCAGGCGGCTCACCTGGGCCGGATTGGCGTAACCCGTGGTATCTGACAGGCCCACTTCATCACAGCCAGCCTGCATCAGTTTCTCCGCGCTGCGCACGACCAGGTCCTCGGAGATGGGCCCTTCCAGGGTGCAGCCGAAGGCCGTGGACAGGCCGCCCTCAAAGTGCGGTTTGTGTTCCTGTTGATCGATGAGCTCACGAATGCGGCGGACTTCTTCGAACATCTGCTCGTGACTGCGTCTGACATTGCGCAGGCTATGGGTTTCGCTGACCGAGAACGGGATGGAAATCTTATTGGCCCCGGCCGCCACCGCGCCTTCAGCGCCGCGCAGATTGGGTACCAGCACCGCCACGTCCAGGCCGGGAAGGGACCGGGCATACTGCACGATCTCCGCGGTGTCCGCCAGTTGAGGCAGAACCTTGGCCGGGACGAACGAGCCCACCTCGATTTCACGCACGCCGGCGGCTGCCTCGGCTTTTATCCAGCGCTTTTTGGCCTCGGTGGGCATAATGGCGCCGGCGTTTTGCAGGCCGTCCCGTGGCCCCACTTCGCTGATCAGGATATCGATTGTTGGCATGGTACTGTGCTGAAGATGCTGTCCTAATGATATAATGATATAACATTTATCAGGCAGAACGGCCGCTGGTTGGGGTATCGCCCGGACCGGTCGGCGAAATCGGGAGCAGGTCAGGGAAAGAGATGGTGGAACAGGAACTACCCCTCAGCGGCATCCAGGTGGTGGAGTTTTCCCATATGGTCATGGGACCCAGCGTGGGCCTGGTGCTGGCCGATATGGGCGCCGACGTGGTGAAAGTTGAACCCAAGGGCGGCGACAAGACCCGTCGGCTGCTGGGTTCCGGTGCCGGCTACTTTGCCATGTACAACCGCAACAAGCGCAGCATCTGCGTGGATCTGAAATCCGATCAGGGTCGCGAGCTGGCGTTCCGGCTGGTACGCAAGGCGGATGTGCTGATTGAGAACTTCCGACCGGGTGCAATGGAAAAGCTGGGGTACGGCTACCCGGCCATGTCAGCGCTCAACCCGCGGCTGATCTATGCCTCCTCCCGGGGGTTTCTGGCCGGCCCTTACGAGCATCGAACCGCCCTGGACGAGGTCACCCAGATGATGGGCGGCCTGGCCTACATGACCGGCCCGCCGGGCCGGCCGCTGCGGGCCGGTGCCTCGGTGATCGACGTGATGGGGGGGATGTTTGGCGTAGTGGGTGTCCTGGCCGCGCTGGAGCAGCGGCATCGGACCGGCAAGGGCCAGCAAATCACCAGCTCGCTGTTCGAAAGCACCGCCTTCCTGATGGGTCAGCATATCGCCCAGTACGCAGTGACCGGTGAGCCGGCCAAGCCCATGCCGGTACGCATATCGGCCTGGGCGGTGTATGACGTGTTTGAGACCGCCGACCAGGAACAGCTGTTCGTGGCGGTGGTCAGTGATACCCAGTGGGGTCAGTTCTGCGAAGCCTTCCAGCTGACCGAGTTTTCCCAGGACCGGGGTCTGGATCTGAACGCTGACCGGGTCAAGCAGCGCGACCGGATCATTCCTGCGGTACAGGCGGTGTTCAGGCAGTTCTCCAAGGCGGACCTGATGGACAGGCTGGAACAGGTTGGCCTGCCATTTGCGCCTATTTCCAAGCCCCAGGACCTGATCGATGATCCGCACCTGAACCATTCCGGCGGCATGATCGAGGTGTCGGTGCCCGGCGGCGGCACGGCCAGGCTGCCGGCCCTGCCGGTACAGATGGGAGCGCAGCGGTTCGGCCTGCGCCATGACCTGCCGGAGCCGGGTGAACACACCCACCAGGTGCTGCGCGAAGCGGGCTACAGCGAGTCGGAAATTGAAGCCCTGCTGCAGGCGGGTGTGGTGGAAGGCGAGCTGGCTGCGTCAGCCCAGGCCTGAATCATTCAGGCCACAGCGAGGCCCAGGCGCGCCGCTGCCGGTCCGCTGCTTTGAAGGCCTGAATGGCGTCGTCATGTCGCAAGGTCACCTCGATGGCATCCAGGCCGTCGAGCAGGGTCTTCCGGGCGGCCTCGTCGATGGAAAATTCCAGGGTCCGACCATCGGCGGTCTCGATGACCCGGGCTTCCAGGTCCACCTTGATCCGGCGCTGCTGGGGATCGGGCTGTAGCGAGTCCGCCAGGGTTTCCACCTGCTCCGCCGGCAGGGTCACCGGCAGCAGACCGTTTCGAATGCAGTTGTTGCGAAAGATACTGCCGAAGCTGGGGGCAACCAGTACCCGGAAACCATACTCCGCCAGCGCCCACACGGCGTGTTCCCGGGATGAGCCACAGCCGAAGTTGGCGCCTGCCAGCAGGATGCTGGCTCCGGCGTAAGCCGGCTGGTTGAGTGCAAATTCGGGTTCCGGACCGACCTTTTCGTCGCCTTCATAACGGTAGCGCCAGCCGGCAAACAGGCCCTGGCCCAGGCCTTTCTTGGACACACGCTTCATTTCCCGGGACGGAATGATGGCGTCGGTGTCGATGTTGATTCGCAACAGCGGCACCGCCACACCCTGGTGTTGTCGCAGGGGCTTCATGGGCGGGCCGTGGTTTCCCGGCAGTCGGCGATGCGGCCGGCAATGGCCGAGGCCGCCACGGTTGCCGGGCTGGCCAGGTGGGTGCGCACGCCGCGGCCCTGGCGGCCCTCGAAATTTCGGTTGGTACTGCTGATCACCCGCGCACCTGTCGGAAAACCCTCGCCGCCGGCATAAAAGCACAGTGAGCAGCCGGACTCGCGCCACTCGAACCCGGCTGCCCGGAAAACCTCGTCCAGCCCTTCCGCCTCGGCCTCGCGCTTGATGGCGCTGGATCCCGGGACACAGATGGCCGTGATGCCGTCGGCAACCCGATTGCCGTCAAGCACCGCGGCGGCAGCGCGCAGGTCGGGCAGGCGGCTGTTGGTGCAGGAGCCGATAAAGGCCCCGTCAATGGCCAGATCACGCACCGCCGTTCCCGGCGCCAGGTCCATGTAGGCCATGGCCAGTTCGGTGGTGCGGCGCTCCTGCTCATCGGCGATGTGTCGAGGGTCCGGGACCCGGCCGTCAACGGCCACGGCGTGCTGGGGGCTGGTTCCCCAGGTGACCGTGGGTGCCACGTCGGCGGCGTCTATGGTTAACTGCAGATCAAAGCGGGCGCCCGGGTCGGTGTGCAGGCGCTCCCAGTACTGGCGCGCGGAGGCCAACTGGTCGCCGGCTGGCGCCAGCGGCCGCTGCTCCACGTAAGCCAGGGTCTTCTCATCCGGCGCCACCAGAGCCGTGAAGGCGCTGAACTCCACCGCCATGTTACACAGCGTGGCCCGACCCGCCAGGGGCAGACGCTCCACGGTACTGCCGCAGAATTCTATGGCGAAGCCGCGCCCGCCGGCGGCAGAATGCCGGCCGATCAGGTGCAGCGCCAGGTCTTTGGCGGTAACTCCCGCAGGCAGTTCGCCATCGCAGCGAACCTGCATCTGGCCCGGTTTCTTCAGCCTCAGGGTCTCGGTGGCCATGGCGTGCTCGCACTCGCTGGAACCGATACCCCAGGCCAGCGTCCCCAGGGCCCCAAGGGTGCAGGTGTGGCTGTCCGGACAGACCAGCGTCAGTCCGGGCAGGGCAATTCCCTGTTCGGCGGATACCAGGTGGGAGATGCCCTGGCGGCGGTCGTGTATGTCGATAAAGCGGATGCCGGCCTGCCGGGACAGCTCACGCATGGCCCGGACAAAGGCCTCGCCGCCGGGCATGCGGGTCCGGTCACTGCGACCGGGGGTGGTGTCGATGATGTGGTCCACGGTGCCAAACACCTGGGCGGGGTTACGCACCGCCCGTCCTGACTCGGCCAGGCTGGACAGGGCGACGCTGCCCGTCCGTTCGTGCAGAAAGACCCGGTCGATGTATACCAGGAACGACCCATCATCCAGCTCAGCCACCTGGTGGTCGTTCCAGATCTTGTCGAAAAGGGTCTGTTCCATGCTGTTCGCCCAGGGTGCTGCCCAGGGTGCGGCCCGGGGAGGCGGTTACGGCACCTCGTCAGGCCCGCCAAATATGACATAACATCATATCATTATAGTTTTTCGCGCAGTACCGGGAAGCTGCGTGGCGGGAGAGCCATGTGGACGTGAGACGGACCGGCTCCACCGGGGTCGTGTGGGGCGCCCGGCCCGACGCCCGGACACTGTGGGCAGGCAAGTGGCCCGGGGTCAGCTCTGGAAGGAGTAGTACTCGATACCCTGGTCGATAAAGGTGCCCTCGGTACTGTCGCCGATTCGATCCAGGAAAAACACCGCGTGGGCAGGCTCGGGCAGGTTCTCGCCCAGCCCAAAGTCGTGCAGATCTTCATACTCCTGCTGGGCAAGATTCAGACCGCCCTCCAGGGTTCGGGCCAGATCGATCTTCTTGGCCGCTTCCTCCCAACCGGGAACCAGGGAGGCAGGGATCGCTTCGGCGGCGTCGCCGCTGCCATACCCCATCAGCAGGATCTCCCGGCCTGCCAGGTCAGTGCCGTCATGAGCGGCCTGCTCAAGACCCGCTGCCATCCAGGCCGGCAGCGCCGCGGTGTACAGGTTGCCGATGTCCATCATGGTGTTGGCGCCGAAGCTCAGCTTGTCCATCAGGTTGGTGAATTCGTGGTGAGTGCGCAGGGCTTTCAGCAGGGTGTTGGCCTTGGGGAACGCCTCGTCCATCAGCCGACGGTCATCCACCATCAGGCGGACGTCCGGGGAGCTGGTCACTTCTTTGATCACCTCCTCGGCTGATACCTGGGCCTCACTGGCCAGCTCGGCCAGGCTCTGCTGGTCCTGCTCATCGCCCCGAGCCAGCGCCAGCAGGTATCCCATGGCCAGGCCGGATTCCGGCATCTTGCGATAAGGCCGGTGCATGAACACCGCGGCCAGGTCACGCAGGTACTGCCCGGCACTGACCCCGCGCCGCCGGAACAGGTCATCCAGCGCCTTCAAGGTGGCGTCCAGGTAACAGGTGGTGGAGTACTTGCCGTTGAACACCGGAAAGTCACGGATCTGGCCGTTGGCCCGCTGGGCTTCACTGTGGACCCGCGACATGGGCTTGCGAAAATCCACGATGCGGTAATCCGACGCGGTGCCGGACCAGGGCAGGTGCAGGCTCAATATGCTGGGCTTCTTTTCCAGCAGCACTGCAACGGCACCGGCGCCCTGGGTGGGTTCACCGGAGCTGCCCCGGGCATACTCCGCCACGTCGCTGGACACTACAATGGCGGCGGTGTCCTCGGGTTCGCAGGCCAGGAAGCGTGCTGCGTTCTTGATGCCGTAGATCCCGCCCAGGCAGGCATGCTTGAACTCCGGCACCTCACAGTGGCGGCCGATGGGGTTGCGGCCGTAGTCGGGCAGGATCTCGTTGAGCATGCCCTTGATGACCACGCTGCCGGCGGAGTTGTCAGTGCTGGACTCCGTGCCCAGGGCCAGGAACCGGATTCGGGCCGGGTCCACGTCATACTGTTCGATCAGCCGAAGCACCGCCGTGGCGGCCATGGTGTAAACATTTTCCCTGGGACCGCGCATGCGGAAGCTCCGGCCCACCACGGCCTGGATTTTTTCTGAAGACTGGCCGTACCACTGGCACCAGTGATCCAGTTTGACCCTGTGCGAGGGCACGTACATGCCAAATCCGCTGATGCCGGCTGTTTGTGTAGGGGTCATGGCTGACCTTCCGCTGACCGAAAGCCAGATAGTATGCGCAACCCCTCGCCCGGGTTCCAGCGCCGGGCGGCGCCGATCAGATAATGCCGTTCTCGGCCAGCTGGTCGATCTGGTCCTGATCCATCTCCAGCAACTGCCCGAAAACCTCCTGGTTGTGCTCACCCAGCTCGGGTCCTACCGTGCGCACGCTGCCGGGGGTCAGGGACAGCTTGGGCACCACGTTCTGCATGGACAGGTCCCCAATGGTTGGGTGTGGCACCTTGACGATGGCTTCGCGGGCCTGGAAGTGCGGGTCCTCCAGCATTTCCGGTGCCCGGTAGATCTTGCCCACCGGCACGCCGGATTCTTCCATCAGGTCCACCAGCGCATCAGCTTCCATGGTGGCGGTCCAGGCCGAGACCAGTTCATCCAGTTCCGCCTGGTGATGGCCGCGCGCGGCGTGGGTGGCGTAGCGCTCGTCCTCGGCCAGTTCCGGTCGGCCCATGGCCGCCGACAGGCGCTTGAACACGGTGTCCTGGTTGGCGGCAATGAGTATCATCTTGCCGTCGCTGGTGGGGTACACGTTGGAGGGCGCCACGTTGGGCAGGATGGCGCCCGTGCGTTCCCGGATGTATCCGGTCTGGTCGTACTCTGTGACCAGGGACTCCATCATGGCCAGCACGGCCTCGTAAATGGCGGAGTCCACCACCTGGCCTTCGCCGGTTTTCTCCCGATGGTACAGGGCGGACAGGGCGCCCACGGTGGCGTGGGTAGCCGCAAGGGAGTCGCCAATGCTGATTCCCATCCGGCTTGGCGGCGTCGACGGATCGCCGCAGACGTAGCGCAGTCCGCCCATGGCCTCGCCGATAGAGCCGTAGCCAGCCCGCTTGGAATAGGGGCCGGTCTGACCCTGGCCTGACACCCGCACCATGATCAATCCGGGGTTGATGGCCTTCAGGTCTTCATAGCCGAGATTCCAGCGCTCCATGGTTCCGGGCCGGAAATTCTCCAGCACGAAGTCTGCCTTGGCCACCAGCTGCTTGACCAGGGCCTGGCCCTCGGGCACCCGCAGGTTGATGGTGACGGACTTCTTGTTGCGCGCCACTACCGGCCACCAGAGGGATTGACCGTGGGCCTTTTCCTGGCCCCATACCCGCATGGGGTCGCCCATCCCGGGGGCTTCGACCTTGATGATTTCTGCCCCCATATCGCCCAACAGCTGGCCGCAGAACGGTCCAGCCAGAAGGGTGCCCATTTCGATGACTCTCAGGCCCGCCAGGGGGCCGTGGCTGTTGGATTGCTGGTTCATGGTGGACTGCTGGGCGGTGGCTGAAGGGGGCCCAATGTATACAATTTAGCGGTGTGGCAGTCAACTTTTGGGGATTTTGTTTGGAGCGGCCCCCCGGGTTGTATACAATTAACCGTCAACTCGCCCACCTTGCGTTGGTATCGGCCAACCGGGCAATCCACGCGGCATGAAAGCAGCAGAAAAGGCGTACCAGGAACTGCGATCCAGCATCATTGACGGGTCCCACCCGCCGGGTTCCCGCATCATCGAGCAGGAAGTGGCGGCGGCGGCCGGCGTCAGCAGGACACCGGTCCGAGAGGCGTTGCGCCGGCTGGAGGCCGAGGGCCTGCTTCGATTCGTTCCCAATCAGGGCGCCTTTGTGCGTTCCTGGAATGCGCAGGACGTAGAGGACATATTCGAATTGCGCGCCATGCTGGAGGGCTACGCCGCCCGGCTGGCAGCCCGCTCCGCCAGCGACGCCCAGGTGGCCGAGCTCCAGAGCCTGGCTGAGCAGCAGCGCGACGCTGCCCGCCGCCGATCCCGCGGCTGGTTGAACCGGGTGGCCGATCTCAACGCACGTTTTCATGACCTGCTGCAGGAGGCGGCCCAGTCGGAGCGGCTGGCGGCGACCCTGGCCACGCTGTCCAACTTGCCGCTGGTGCTGCAGACCTTTCGGGATTACCAGGACGAAGATCTGGAGCGCAGCGCCCATCACCACCTGGAGCTGGTGGAGGCGATCAAGGCCCGTGACCCGGTGTGGGCGGAGTCGGTGATGCACGCCCACGTGATGGCGGCCCGCAGAGTGTTCCGGACACTGCACTCCAACGGCAAGGACTGAATCACAGCCGCTGGCTTGATGAGGCGGCAAGACAGTCCCATTTATAAGCAGGGTCTATGAAACTGACCGGCATGGATTCAAAACCGACCATCGATCAGATCCGACAGACTGCTGATCGGCTCCGGCCGCACCTGCTGGAGACGCCGCTGCTGCCCTGGTGCGGCCAGGAATTACTGCCCCGGCTCAGCGCCGACACCGAGGTGCTGGTCAAACTGGAGCTGTTCCAGCATTCCGGTACGTTCAAGGCCCGGGGCGCACTGGCCAACATGCTGGCACTTTCCCCCGATAAACTGCAGCGCGGCGTGACCACCGTCAGTGCCGGCAACCACGCCATCGCCGTCGCTTACGCCGCCAGGGCCCTGGGGTCAAATGCCCGGGTGGTGATGCAGAACAACGCCAGCCCCGCACGGGTGGCTGCGGCCCGCGCCCTGGGAGCCGATGTGGTGATGGCTGAACCGGGCCCGCCGGCCTTTGCGCGGGCCGAAGCGATCGCCCAAACCGAGGGCCGCAGCCTGATCCACCCGTTCGAAGGCCCGGGCGTGGCGCTGGGCAGCGGCACCCTCGGCCTGGAAATGATGCAGCAGGCTCGCTCTCAGTCCACGGCGCTGGACGCCGTGATCGTTGCCATCGGCGGTGGCGGGCTGGCCGGCGGCGTGTCCACGGCCGTCAAGCAGCTGCAGCCGGATTGCCAGGTATTCGGGGTTGAGCCGGAAGGCGCCGACACCATGCATCGCAGCTTTGCCGCGGGATCACCCCAGACCATTGACCGAATCGATACCATTGCGGACAGCCTGGCGCCGCCCATGGCACTGCCCTATTCCTACGGCCTGTGCCGTGATCACATCGATCACCTGATCAAGGTGTCCGATGACGCCATCTGCCGCGCCATGGGCCTGATGTTTCGCGACCTGAAGCTGGCGGTGGAACCCGGCGGCGCGGCCGCGGTGGCGGCGCTGGTCGAGTCCCTGGCGCCGCGTCTGCGGGGCCGGCGGGTTGGCGTCATCTGCTGCGGTTCCAACATTGATATGGATAGCTTCACCCGGCTGATTGCCCGGGGTGAAGCAACCAGAGAAGACAACGGAGATTGATCCATGACCACCTATAGTGCCCCAGTCACTGATATGCAGTTTGTCCAGCAGGAGCTGGCAGGACTGAATGAAATCGCCACGCTGCCGGGCTTCGAGGAAGCCTCGACCGAGCTGGTGGAGACCGTGCTGGAGGAAGCTTCCCGGCTGGCCGGTGAAGTGCTGACTCCGCTGAATCGCGTGGGCGACACCGAGGGCGCCCGGGTGGAGGGTGACCGGGTGCTGCTGCCCGATGGGTTTGGTGAGGCCTACTCGGAGCTCACCGAGGGCGGCTGGCTCAGCCTGGTACACAACCCGGAATACGGCGGTCAGGGCCTGCCCCAGGTGGTCAGTATGTCCGTTGAAGAGATGTGGAATTCAGCCAACCTGTCACTGTCCCTTTGCCCGCTGCTGACCAAGGGCGCCATCGAGGCCATCGAAGCCCACGCTGAAGCGCCGCTCAAGGACACCTACCTGCCAAAGCTCATCAGCGGCGAGTGGTCCGCCACCATGAACCTGACCGAGCCCCAGGCGGGCTCGGACCTGGCGGCGGTGCGCACCGAAGCGACCCGGGAGGGCGGGCATTACCGCATCCGCGGCCAGAAGATCTACATCACCTGGGGTGAACACGAGCTGACCGAAAACATCATCCACCTGGTGCTGGCAAGGCTGCCGGATGCGCCTCCCGGCGTTGGCGGCATTTCCCTGTTCCTGGTGCCCAAGTACCTGCCCAATGAAGACGGGTCACCCGGTGAGCGCAACGACCTGAAGGTGGTTTCCATCGAGCACAAGCTGGGCATCAACGCGAGCCCTACCTGCGTCATGAGCTTTGGTGAAGGGGAAGGTGCCCTGGGATACCTGGTCGGCGAAGAGAATCGCGGGCTGGCCTGCATGTTCACCATGATGAACGATGCCCGTATTGGTGTGGGCGTCCAGGGCCTGGCCCTGTGTGAACGGGCCTACCAGCAGGCCGTGGCCTACGCCAAGGACCGGGTCCAGGGTAACCTGCCCGGCGAGCCCGAGCGGGTCGCCATCATCAAGCATGCAGACGTACGTCGGATGTTGATGGTGATGAAAGCCCAGACTGAAGCCTGCCGAGCCGTGGCCTATGCTTCGGCCGCCGCCGCTGACTATTTCAAACACCACGCTGAAGCAGACGCCCGGGCCCTCAACCGTTCCCGGCTCGACCTGCTGACCCCCATCGTCAAGGGCTGGTGCACCGAGGTATCCCAGGAAGTGACCAGCCTCGGTATCCAGGTCCACGGCGGCATGGGATTCGTGGAAGAAACCGGCGCCGCCCAGTACTACCGGGACGCCCGCATCACCACCATTTACGAGGGCACCACGGGCATTCAGGCGGGTGACCTGGTCGGACGCAAGGTCATGCGCGACGGCGGCGAGGCCATGCAGGCCCTGCTGGCGGAGATGGCGGATTGCGCAGCCGAGGGCGGTTTCGGGTGGGAAGACGCACTCAGCCAGGCGATCAAGCAGCTGGCAGAGGCCACTCAATGGCTGCTGGCCCACGGCGCTGATGACGTGCACTCGCCGGGAGCAGCCTCCTTCAACTTCCTGATGCTGGCCGGCACGGTGGTCGGTGGCTGGCAGATGGCGCGCAGTGCCCAGGCAGCCCGGCGCCTGATCGACAGCGGCAGCGATAACGCGGGTTTCTACAACGCAAAGATCGCCACGGCCCGGTTTTACGCCGACCACCTGCTGTCCAGGGCAGCTGCCTACCAGGCGGCCGCTACCGTTGGTAGCGCCAGCACCATGGCCCTGTCGGACGAGCAGTTTTAGCCGGAAAAAGGGACCGCCTGGAATGGCGCGGTAGCCTCGCAGCGGCGGGACAGCTCCTGCAGGCGCGGCCACTCCAGGCCGTGCCCGGGAAGGTACTCATCGACGAATCGGACCATGACGGCGCTGGTCAGCTGTGACTGGTCCAGCGGTTCCGAGAATGCCGGGATGTTTTCATCCAGCCAGCCCACGGCCCGCGCCAGCTGATGCTGCAGGCGGCTCAGCCAGGCCGGATCCTGGTATTCCGGCGCGCGCTTCTGGGTCTCGTAAACGATGGCAACAGCTTTCTCGCAGGCGCCAGTGGCCATGCTGCTGCGCTGCAGCACCCGGCGCCGATCAGCGCCCGAGGGTGGGGTCAGCGCGCGGCCCGGTCCGGCCAGCTCATCCAGGTAATCCAGTATGGCGCTGCTTTCCACCAGGACTTCGTCATCGCTGATGACCAGGGCCGGCACCCGGCCCAGGGGATTCATCCGCCCGACCGCTTCCTGGTTGGCGAAGACAGACCAGTTCTGGTGGTCGTAGTCGATGCCGTAAATCTGCATGCTGATGGCGACGCGCCGGACGAATGGCGAGTCGTACATGCCGACCAGCACCGGCGTCATTTGGGAACCCCCAGCTGTTTCAGGTATCCGAGCACCGCCGCACTGTCGCCACGAAATATAATGCGGTCCTGCTTACTTTCCAGCTGGTAGTCGTACATGGGATCGTAGTAGTCCTTCAGCAGACGCTGGATCCAGGCATTGTGACCCAGGTTATCGCCCTGGCGCTGGCGCCCCAGGGCATCCTGCATGGTTTTTCGTACTTCGGCGTGGGCCTTGCCGCCCAGCCGGTTGTGGATTCGGTCCAGGCTGGCCAGGAGGTGGTCCGAGAAGTTCCTGAAACCACGCTCGGCGTCCAGCTGCAGAAACTCCTGCAGGTTACTTTCGATGTAGTCGCGGCGGATGCGCTCCACCCGCCGTTCAAGGGTGTCTTCCAGCAGCACGATGGGCGACCGTTGAAAGGCATCCCACAGCGACTGGGGCAGGGCACAACGCCCGATGGTGCGGCCTTCGTCCTCCAGCACCAGCCCGCGGGCGCCCTGTTCTTCAAGCTTCATCCACTCGATAGCAAGCTGGTTTTCAAAGTTGATCGGTGTGGGCTGCTCCTCCGCCCGCCGGCCAAAGGCGGATCCCCGGTGGTGGGCCAGCGCCTCCAGGTCCAGGGAGTTTTCCGCCGCGTTCACCACCTCGGTCTTGCCGGTGCCGGTGCGCCCACCCACCAGGATGAGTTTCTGACTGATGGTCAGGGCGTCGATCTGGTGGATCAGAAACTGGCGCATGGCCTTGTAGCCGCCCTCGATCCGGGGAATGTGCACGCCAGCGTCGGTCAGCCACCGCTGCACGATCTGGGAACGCTGCCCACCGCGGAAACAGTACAGCAGGCCCTCGGGGTGCCGGCGGGTGAACGCCAGCCACTCCGCGATGCGCTGCTCCTTGATGTTGCCATGGACCAGCTGGTGCCCCAGTTGCACCGCCGCCTCGCCGCCCTGTTGCTTGTAGGTGATGCCCACCTGCTCCCTTTCCTGGTCATTCAGCAGGGGCATGTTGACGGCATTGGGGAAAGCGCCTTTTTTGAACTCCACCGGCGCTCGGACGTCCAGCAGAGCCGTGTTGCCCAGGAAGATCTCGCGGAAGTCCTTTCTCAGTTCAAACTTCATTGAAACTCGACGACCGGGCCCGGACCGTTCGGCAGCAGTTGCCCAATGGGTACCAGGGTCGCGTCGCTGGCCCCGGCAGCGGCCGCCAGCAGTTCCTCGCTGTCCGGGTCTGCGGCAACCAGCAGTCCGCCGCTGGTCTGGGGATCGCAAACCACCGCCTGCTCGCTGTCTGCCAGCGCTCCCAGGTGCTGTCCGTAAGAACGGAAATTGCGGCCGGTCCCGCCCGGCACCGCGCCGTCATCGATGTACTGGTCCACGCCAGGCAGCCGGGGTATGCGCTCAAGCTGAATCTCGGCGCGGAGACCGCTGCCCTGGCACAGTTCCAGCAGGTGGCCGGCGAGGCCGAAGCCCGTAACGTCGGTCATGGCCGACACTGCAGGAATCGCCGCCAGGGCGGTGCCAATCCGGTTGAGCTGGCACATGGTGTCCCGGGCCAGGCCCTGGTGTTCGGGCTTGAGCTTCCCCTGCTTTTCCGCCGTGGTCAGCACGCCGATCCCCAGTGGTTTGCTGAGATATAGCGTGGATCCCACCCGTGCCTGGTCGTTGCGCTTGATCTGATCCACCGCAACCAGCCCGGACACCGCCGTTCCGAAAATGGGTTCCGGCGCGTCGATACTGTGGCCACCTGCCAGCGGGATGCCGGCGTCAGCACAGGCCTGGCGCCCTCCCTCGACCACCAGCCGGGCCACGTCCACGTCAATTTTGTCCAGCGGCCAGCCCAGGATGGCGATGGCCATGCTGGGGGTGCCGCCCATGGCATAGATGTCACTGACGGCGTTGGTGGCGGCAATGCGGCCAAAGTCGAACGGGTCGTCGACTATGGGCATGAAGAAGTCCGTGGTACTGATCATGGCCCGACCGTCCCCGAGGTCCATCACCGCCGCATCGTCCCTGCTGTCGTTGCCCACCAGCAGACCCTCGAAGGTGGGCAGGGTTCGGTCGGACGCAAGGATTTTCTCCAATACATCCGGCGCTATCTTGCACCCGCACCCCGCCCCGTGGCTGAACTGCGTCAACTTGATCGGTTGATTCATTAATCCCCGCTACCTTTGATAATCCGTTATCTGCCCAGGCTCCCCAAGCCCAGCGCATACTTTACCCGTGGGGACGTAATAGTGCATCAGATGAGCTCGCTGCGCGAGCCAGGGAACGCGCCCTGCGGGCGCTGGGGAACGCTCGCTTCGCAAGCTGGGGAACGGCCCCTTCGGGCCCTGGGGAACGCGCTTCGCGCTGGGTCCTTCCGATGGAACAAAGACAATTCGCTCATGTGTCCTGACTTCGGCGAGGCGGTTTTGAAAACCCGGTGACCATCCAGGGGAGCGACCCAGCGCGCGGAGCGCGCGTTCCCCAGGCCGCGCAGCGGCCGTTCCCCAGCGCCCGCAGGGCGCGTTCCCCAGCTCGCTTTGCGAGCGTTCCCTGCGGTACCTCAGGCGTCGTTCCCGACAACTAGTGTCCTCACTTCCCCAAACCCAACACGAACCCCATCCCTTTCCCCCGCACCCCGCATAATCACCGTATCCCCATCCTCGATAAAGCAGCGTTCGCTGCCGTCTTGCATGGTCAGGGGTTTGCTGCCGTTCCAGGACAGTTCCAGCATGGAGCCGTAGCCGGATGCTTCGGTGGCGCTGATGGTGCCTGAGGCCATCATGTCGCCGACGTTGATGTTGCACCCGCCCACGGTGTGGTGGGCCAGCTGCTGGCGCATGGACCAGTAGAGGTGCTTCAGGTTTGACCGGCAGACCGCGTTCTCATGGCCGTCGCCGGTATCGATGAACACATCCAGATCGATATCGTAGTGGCCGGGACCGGATTGCTGCAGGTACGGCAGAACCTCGGGATCCTGCTGGGGGCTGGGGACGCGGAACGGTTCCAGCGCGTCCAGGGTCACAATCCAGGGTGAGATACTGGAACCGAAGTTTTTGCCCAGGAACGGGCCCAGGGGCACGTATTCCCAGGCCTGGATATCCCGGGCAGACCAGTCGTTGAACAGGCACAGTCCGAAGATGTAATCGTCCGCTTCGTCAATGCCAATGGACTCACCCATGGCTTTGCCCTGGAAAGTCACAAATGCCATCTCCAGCTCGAAGTCCAGGCGCCGGGTGGGTCCGAAAACCGGCTCCTCGGCCTGGGGTGGCTTGGACTGGCCGTTGGGCCTGCGAACCGGCACGCCGGACACGACGATGCTGGAGGCACGGCCGTGGTAACCCACCGGCAGGCGCTTCCAGTTGGGCAGCAGCGCATTGTCGGGATCCCGGAACATGCTTCCCACGTTGAACGCATGCTGCTCGCTGGCGTAGAAGTCCGTGTAGTCCCGCACCCTGACCGGCATCAGCAGGTCCACATGCTCGGTGGGATACAGCGCCGCTGCAACGGCCGAGTGGTCGCCGGACAGCTCGTCGTTATTCGCGTTGAGCAGGTCCGAGAGGCGCTGACGCAGCTGCCGCATGCCAGCTTTCCCGGCAACCTGCAGCAGGGGATTGAGGTGTCGGGAGCCGTAGCAGGCACGGGGAAATCCCAGACGGTCCAGGAAGCTGCGTTTGGACAACTCGTGCAGATCCAGCACGTAGTGACCGATAGCCACACCAACCCTCGGGGTCTTGCCCACCGGGCGAAAAATGCCGAATGGCAGGTTCTGAATGGGAAAATCACTGGCGCTGGGCACTTCCACCCAGCTCTTCAGTTCGGGGTCGTTGGCAGCGATCATGCAGGCTCCAGGTCTACTGTTGGTGGCTATGATACCGGCGGGACCATGACCGGCCCAGCGCGATGGCGCGTTTTTCTACGACCTGATAAGTCAGCATGGCCAGCAGCAGTGTCAGCGGAGTGACCAGCAGACTCAGCATGCCCAGACTCAGCAGCGGGTCGGCGTTTTCCGGTAGCAGCGGCCGCAGTACCAGGATCAGCGGCAGGTGCCAGAGGTAGATACCGTAGCTGACCTCGCCGAGCCAGACGCCCACCCGATGGGTAAGCCAGCTGGAGCCGGCCGGCAGCCGGGCCAGCGCCACGATGATCAAGGCGAACAGCGGCGCGTTGATGCTCTCCCATGTCCACAGCAGCAGACTTCCCTGCCAGTAGCCGTCGAGCTGCCACAGCAGCACCTGAATCCAGCCGCCGCACAGCACCGCCGCGACAAGGGCCACTGTCCTGGGAGGGAAGGAGGGAATCCTGCCCTGGGCAGTCAGCCACGCCGCCGCCAGACCACAGGCGAAAACCGTCATGACGCCAGGCAGTTGGCCAATGATACTCGCGATGGCGGGGATGGGCTGGTCCGACATGGACTGGAACACCAGCCAGCGGTAGCTGATGGTCACCGCCACGGCGAGCAGGATGAAAGGTATCAGGCCGAAGCGCATTATCAGCCTTCCAAGCACCGGCAGCAGCAGGTAGAAGGCAAACTCGATGGGCAGGGTACACCTCACGCCATTCAGGGGCTGCACGATTCCGGGTGGCAGGTGAAACCACATCACCAGGTGGGCCGCCAGATCGCTCAGGCCAGGCATCTGGCGAAACCCGAAAAAGGCAGCGGCCACCAGCAGGATACCCAGCTGAACGTAATAGGCCGGGAAAATCCTCAGGGTCCGTCGCAGCAGGAAACTGCGGTAGGTCCACCGCCGCCCAGCCAGTTGCCGGGAAAAGAAATGCAGCCCAAGCAGGAAGGCGGAAAGGGCGTAAAAAAGGTGTACCCCCAGCCACCCGACGCTGAACAACCAGGAAACCGGCGTCGGCGGATAGCCGGCAAAACCCCAAAGGTGAAACAGCATCACCCAGATCGCCGCAATGCCGCGGAGGGTATGCAGGGCGGGGAACCAGGAGTCTCCCGGTGCGGGTACTGGGGGCTGACTGGTCATTGACCGTCGTCCGGCGGCGCCGGTTTGTCCTTGCGCAGACTGGCCAGTGCGGCGGCGGCGACAGCCAGCAGAATTTCATCAAGCCAGGGCAGCGGGTCCGGGATGGCCAGGTTGAGGATCAGCAGGACGGCGCCCAGCAGCAGCAGGCCGGGAAACCGCAGGCCGTCGATCCAGCGCTTGATCAGCAGAACCATGGGTGCCGTCAATCTCCGAAAAGTTTCTTGAGCTCGTCCGGAATGCCGTCCGACTCGGCCTGGCCGGTTGCGGGAGCGTCACCGAACAGTGCGTCCAGTTGCGCCCGGGCCTTGTCATCCGCGGAGGCATCGGCCGGTTGATAGGCATCGGGGTTGGGCTCGAAGTAGTCGCAGAAGTTCGCCAGCTCGGTTTCCCTGGGTGGCTCAGCCCGGTCCTCGGCGCACCAGACGGCGCGACCTGCCCGGAAGTGGGTACACATGCGGCAGACATGGATTTCCGCCCGGCAGTGGCGACAGGCTTCGCGCCGGGACACCGGGAGAATCAGGTCTTCGAGCTTTGTTCCACAGTTCCAGCAGTCCATGGGCTGCCATTGTAACTCGCCGGTTCCACCACCAGTTAGAGTCGATGGAATTTAGAATCATCCCCGTCACGCCGTTTGCCCAGAACTGCTCGCTGCTCATCTGCGAGCAGACGCGCAAGGCGGCTCTGGTAGATCCAGGTGGTGACCTGGACCGGCTGCTGGCCGTGGTCAGCGACAGTGAAGTCGAGCTGGAAAAAATACTGCTCACCCACACCCACATCGATCACGCGGGCGCCGTTGCGGAACTCGCGCGGCGCGAAAAGTTGCCCATCGAGGGTCCCCACAGGGAGGACCAGTTCTGGATCGACCTGTTGCCCCAGCAGGCCGCCATGTTCGGCCTTCCCCCGGCCGACAGTTTCGAGCCCGACCGGTGGTTTGAAGATGGCGACACCGCCGTTGTGGGTGAAACGGAACTGCTGGTGCGGCATTGCCCGGGCCACACCCCCGGCCACGTGATATTTTTTGAACCGGGTTCCCGGCTGGCGGTGGTGGGAGACGTTCTGTTCTGCGGATCCATCGGCCGTACGGATTTCCCCCGGGGTGATCACCAGACCCTGATTCAGTCCATCCGGGAGCGGCTGTTCCCCCTGGGTGACGATGTCCGCTTTATTCCCGGACATGGGGAAATGTCCACCTTCGGCCAGGAGCGCCGGGGTAACCCGTTTGTCAGTGACCTGGCCCTGGGGATCGCCCGGTAGCCCACTTGCCGCCGGCGGCGTTCATGGCCCGGGCTACAATGGCACATTGACTCCAGCGTGAGGGGCAAGCCATGCTGTCCATGATCCTGTTGCCGGCCCTGCTGGCGCCGGCCCAGGCGGATAATCCGCCGGACCTTGTGGCCATCCAGCAGACGGCCCGCCAGTACATCGAGCTGAACCAGCAGCAGATGCTGGACCAGTTTTCCGACCTCTTGTCCATTCCAAACGTCGCTTCAGACCTCCCCAATATCCGCCGCAACGCGCGCCACATCGTTGGATTGATGGAATCCGCCGGTTTCGACATGCAGCTGCTGGAAGTCGAAGGTGCGCCGCCAGTGGTTTTCGGGGAACTGAATGCCGGCGCCGAGCAGACCGTCATGGTCTATGTCCACTACGACGGCCAGCCGGTCCAGCCCGAACTCTGGAGCAGTGATCCGTGGACGCCAACGCTTCGAACAGACCTGGTGGAGCGCGGCGGAGTGACGGTCCCCCCGGAGGCGCCATTCGACCCGGAGTGGCGCCTGTTCGGCCGCTCTGCGGGTGATGACAAGGCCCCGGTGATTGCCATCGCCCACGCGCTGGCCGCCATGTCCCGGTCGGGGGTCCAGCCGTCGGTGAATATCAAACTGTTCTTCGACGGAGAAGAAGAGGCCGGGTCGCCCCACCTGGCCCAATTCCTGGACCGCTACGAGCACCTTCTGGGTGCTGACCTGTGGCTGTTCTGTGACGGTCCGGTACACCAGACGCGCCGCCTGCAGCTGGCCTATGGCGTGCGCGGCCACGTGGGCTTCAACCTTCGGGTATATGGGCCGCTGCGGCCGCTGCACAGCGGTCATTACGGCAACTGGGCACCAAACCCTATCGCTGACCTGACCCATCTGCTGGCCAGCATGCGCGGCCCGGACGGCCGCGCGCTGATCGACGGGTTCTACGAGCAGGTGCGTGCGCCAACCCCGGCGGAGCTGTCCGCCCTTGACCGGATCCCACGGGTGGACATAACGATGCGCCAGGAGCTGGCGCTGGGCCGGACCGAGATCCCGGAACAGCGGCTGGAGCGCCGGCTGCTGGAGCCCGCCCTGAATTTCCGCGGCATCCAGGCCGGCGGAACGGGGGAGGGCAGCCGAAACATCATCCTGCCGTCGGCCGATGCATCGGTGGAAATCCGCCTGGTGCCGGACCAGACGCCGGCGGCCATTCGCGAGGCGGTGGAACGTCATATCCGGGAGCAGGGCTACGAACTGGTCGAGACAGAACCAACCCCTGAACAACGTCAGGCCCAGCCGCGCCTGGCCAGGATCGACTGGGGTGACGGCTACCCGGCCTATCGCAGCGACATGACCCAGCCCCTGGTGGCCCGGCTGGGCCAGCTGATGGACGAGATGACCAGCGGCGAACTGGTCCGCCTGCCCACCATGGGCGGCAGCCTGCCCCTGTACATCATTGGTGAGCGGATGGGTGCACCCATCGTCATCCTGCCCGTGGCCAACCACGACAACAACCAGCACGGCCGGGACGAAAACCTGCGGCTGCAGAACCTGTGGGATGCGGTGGAGATTTATGCGATGGTGTTTTCGATGATGGGCCGCCTGGACGGCGGTCCATGACTCGCTTTGCTCGTCGGGGAACGCGCCTTTGGCGCTAGGGAACGGCCGCTGCGCGGCCTGGGAAGCGCGGCTCGCTTCGCATCGCGGTGAGCGACCGGCGTTCAACGTGGCAGGGCGATGAAGGACACTACCCCCGGCACAGGGATGTGCCGGCGGCCGTAGGCCGTGAGCGGAGCAAAATCGCATTTTGCGTAGCGCCCGCGAGCGGACGTAAGCAACTATTGGCAAGGCATTAGGAGTCCCTAAGCCTTGCTATCACCCGCTTCGGATGGTCCGTCTTGCGGATAAAAAATGACCCCCCAGGCGGGGACCTGGAGGGTCGAGGTGGCAATCCTTTGCCTTGGTATTTTCCCTGCGACGCGGGTCTCACAGAGAGGGACGGGACCCGCGGTTTCGCAAATCCTTGCCCAGGGGCTCAAGGACATATGGATTCGCGATTCTGGACCTGGCGTGCCGTAGCCTCACCAGGTATCCAGCTCCGTCTTCGACGACGGCTTGCAGTTAGCGCTAAAGCGCCCTACAGAATTAAAGATCGGCCGCCAGCTGCGGGAATTGAGTAACGAAATGCAAACGGATGTTACGGTTTTTTTTGTTGAAAACATCCAGCTAGGTGGCTTCGAGCGGCTTTGGGCCGGGCCGTGGATGAGTGCCCCCATTGGTGAAAAAAGGGAACGCTCGCTGCGCGAGCTGGGGAACGCGCCCTTCGGGCGCTGGGGAACGGCCCCTGCGGGGCCTGGGAAACGCGCTTCGCGCTGGGAATCTGGACAGCGGTCAGGTTTCTACCATGCGACGGTGTGGGAACCTGTCGTGTTTTCCCAGCGCACGAAGTGCGCGTTTCCCAGGCTGCTTCAGCAGCCGTTCCCCAGCACGCTTAGCGTGCGTTCCCCAGCGCCCACAGGGCGCGTTCCCTGACCCAAAAACAAAACCGCCGGCACAGAGGCCGGCGGTTTAATTGGTTTTGTGCGGGCTGAGCGCTACGGCGCCGCGTTAGCGGCTATCGCCTCTTCCAGCTGGCGAATCCTCGCCTGCTCCCGCTCAATGAAATTGATCCACTGGGCAGCCATTTTCTGGTTGCGCTTTTCCTTGATGTCGCGGAAGGCCTTCTTGGCGGCGTCCAGCTTGTCCTGCTCGTACAGGGCCATGCCCAGGGTGATGCGGGCCTCGCTGGGGCGTTTCAGGCCCTTGCGCAGTGCTTCCCGGGCGGCTTCCTCGGACTGCTTGAACCGGTTGAGGTTGTACAGGGAGTTGGCCAGGTGCATGTACAGCTCGCCGTCCTCATCCAGCTCGGCCGCGGACTCCAGGGGTTTCAGCGCCTTTTCATCTTCCTGGGCCATCACGTAGGCCTGGGACAGGAGACGCAGGTTGTTGACCTTCTCGTCCACGTGGCCACGCTGGAAGCCGTCTTCCAGAATCTGTGCGGCGCGGTAGGGTATCTCTTCCTGCAGCAGCAGCTGGGCCAGGTTGGTGTACTCCGACGACTTGGAGAAGTAGCCGGCGCGGTAAGCCAGGTCCAGCACGACCATCTGCTTATCGGACTGCTCCATTTCGCCGTACATGCCGGCCAGCTGCAGCCAGTATTCCTTCTTGGGATACAGGCGCACCAGGGTTTCCAGGACCTGGGCCGTTGCCGGGTAATCTTCGAGCTCATAGTGAAGTACCCGCAGCAGGGAATACCAGTTTTCCTCTGCCTTTCCTTTCTCGGTCTCTGCCATGTTGATGGCGGTGTTCATGGGCTCCAGGGCTTCCCGGAACTTGTCCATGGAGTAACGGCACTGGGCGAGCATGACATAGGACTGGGCATTCGGCGCCGCGACCTTGTCAAACCAGTCCAGCAGCATCTTCTCGGACTCGGTGTAGTTTTCCTGCACGAAAAGCAGCTGGGCCAGGCTGAACAGCGTGCCGTTCTGCAGCGCCTCAGGCAGATCCGGTTGGGCCAGTACAGTCTTGTAGGACCGGATGGCGCCGTCGTAGTCGTCCTGGGTGTAGTAGATGTAGGCGTAGAAGTTGTGCAGCTGGGCCATTTCGTAGGGTGACAGGTTCTTCACCTTCTCGATGCCCCGCAAAGCTTTCAGCGCGGTGTCGAAATCTTCAGCCTCCGCCGCGGTCTGGGCTTCGGACAGTTTTTTGAACACCTGCTCCCGCATGGTGGCCGTACGCTTGGTCTTGCGACCCTTGGTCGGGTCCTTCTTTTGGTCTTCCTGGGCCCAGATTGCCCCGGACAGGCTGCTGACGGCGCTCGGAACCTGGGCGCCAGCCATGGGGATAACCAGCATTAACAGAAGTGGCGCTAATCTCATGGTTTGTCTCCGCATCAGTCTTCGATCTCGAACCGGATGAGGTTTTGGACCCCGTGAACGGCAATGGGTTCGCCGTCAACCACCCGGGGCTTGTACTTGAACTTCAGCGCGGCCTGGATGGCGGCCCGGTTGAAGATGTTCGGCGGCTCTGCTTCGATCACCACCGGGTTTTCAACAGTGCCCAGTTTGGTCACGGTGAATTCCAGCAGCACGTAGCCGGAAATGCCGCGCTCCTGGGCGCGCCGTGGATACACCGGCGCCACTTTCACGATGGGCAGGTATTCCCCGTCGGCGCTGCCGAAACCGAAGTTGCCGGTCAGGTTTATGTTGGCGTCTACCGAAACCGGCGCAATGCCGACGGTCTCGGTGGACATGTCCATGTTATCCATCTGCGGCTGGGGCATGTCCGGTGGCGGCTGCTCCGGTTGCTGGGGTTTCTTGGGCTTGGGTTTCTTCCGTTCTACGGTTTCATCCCGCTTGACCCGAACAAAGTCCACGATGCGGCCACCCTTTGACTCGCTGAAAGCCTTCTGGCCCGTTGCGATCAGAATGTGCATCAGGAACAGCAGCCCGAAGGTCACTGCAATGGACAGGAAAAAAGCGATACCTGATCTAACCATGGCTTTCTCCGAACCCGTCGCGCGCCGAATCAGTTGTCGGCGGCGATGGATACATTAAACACGCCGGCTTCACGGGAAGCGTCCATCACGTGAACCAGGGTTTTCGTTTGGGAAAGTTCGTCGGCCTGGATAATCACCGCTCCCTGGGGATTTTCCGCGTGCAGACGCTCGATGTTTGCGCGAACGGCTCTGGGGTCGACCCTGCGGCGGTCGATCCAGATTTCGTTACGATCATTGATGGCAACGAGGATATTGGCGTTCTCCTGTACCACCGCCGTCGGCGCGTCCGGACGGTTGACGTCGATACCGGCTTCCTTGACGAAAGACGCGGTCACGATGAAGAAGATCAACATGATGAAAACCACGTCGAGCATCGGAGTCAAATTGATCTCCGTCTCTTCTTCCTGCTGCACCATCTGTGTCATTTGACGCATATCAGTACCTATAGTTCGATTTGTTTAATGGCTGCTCGCCAGGTGATCTTCGAATTCACTGGTTCGCCGCTTGGCCTGCCGTTCCAGGTAGATAGCCGGGAACATGCCGGACAGTGCTGCCACCATGCCACCCATGGTGGGAATGGTGGCCTGGGAAACGCCGGCCGCCATGGAGCGGGCGTTACCCGTTCCCGAGACGGCCATGACGTCGAACACGGTGATCATTCCGGTCACCGTGCCCAGCAGGCCCAGCAGTGGACACAGGGCCACGCAGGTATTGATGATGTCCAGGCCTTTGCGTGAGTCCCAGGCGATCTCGGCTACCAGCGAATCACGGATCTGGTGAGCTTCCCAGCTGGAATGGTCCGCCCGCTTGTGCCAGACGTCCGCCAGCTCCCGCATCTCCTCACGCAGCCGGGTCCGCAGGAACATGATCCGCTCCAGGATCATGATCCACATGAAGAACACCAGGATCGTGATGAGGACGAGGACGTTACCGCCCAGTTCCAGGAAATCCCGGACAGCCTCAAAAGCTTCTTGGATTTGAAATAGCATGGTCCGACCTTACTTGGTCCGTTCCATGTGCTTCGCCACCAGGCCTGCGCCCTGTTCCTGCAGCACGTGTATCACCCGGCGGCTGCGGCCGTGGACGATGGTGTGCAGCAGTACCGTGGGAATGGCCACGCACAGGCCCAGCACGGTGGTCATCAGGGCCTGGGAGATACCGCCCGCCATCAGCTTGGGATCGCCGGTGCCGAACAGGGTGATGGCCTGGAAGGTTTTGATCATACCGGTCACCGTACCCAGCAGACCCATCAGCGGCGCCACCACCGAGATGATCTTGAGGAAGGTGATCCCGCGCTGCAGCTTGGGCATTTCCTTCAGGATGGCCTCGCCGAGCTTGACCTCGATGGCGTCCTGGTCCAGGTCGGGATTGTCCTGATAGACCTTCATCACGCGGCCCAGCGGGTTGTTTTCGTTGATGGCGTCGCTCTTGAGCTGCTTCGTCACCTTACCGCCGATCAAGGACAGCGAGACCAGTCGCTCCAGGGCGATCAGCAGGCCAACTATGCCCAGGGCGATGATGAGGTAGCCCACCAGGCCACCCTGGTCGACGCGTTCACGGGGCGTGGGTGACTGGATCAGGTTGGACAGCAGGGATCCGCGGGTGGGGTCCATACCGAACATGGTCAGGCCGGAAGAAGCGCCCACCAGGTCGGAGGTTGTGCCGACGTAGCGGCCCTGGGGCTGACGGGGCAGTTCCACCACCGTTCCGGTCTCGGCCACGTAGCTCAGGTAGTTGCCGTCCGATACCAGGTTGAAGGCGCCAACCCGCACCACCTCGCGGGATTCCTTGTTACCGTCGGCCGCGGTGACCTCGGCGGTGAACCTGGCAATAGAGCCGGTTTCGGTCATCTCCCGCTGAATCTCGAACCACAGCCGCTCGATCTCCTCGATGGAGGCCAGCTGGGACGAGGTGCCCATCTTCTGGGCCAGCTCGGTCAGGAAGTCACCGCGGTCCTTGTACTGGGCGCTGGTGATGGAGCTGTCGAACAGGCCCCGGGTGTCGCCGGCCACCTGCTGCAGCACACCGAACAGTTCCTTCAGTGAGCCCAGGCGCTTGGTCAGGGCGTCGGTTTTTTCAACGATGACAATCTCGTTGGCCTCGAAGGTGTCTTCCAGTTCCTGGCTGCGACGCTCAAGGGCGCTGCGCTCATTGCGGGCCTGGGTCAGAAGCTGCTGCTGCTGGCCGCGCTGCTGGGCGAAGCGCTGTTCGCGCTGGCGGGCTTCAGCCGCCTCGGCAGCCCGTCCCTCTTCCACCAGCTTGAGCAGGTCCTGCAGGCTGGCTGCCTGGTCCTGGGCGGTGGCGGTGAAAGCGAAGCCCAGCGTCAGGGCAATGGCTATGACTTTGACAATTTTCATTGTACGGCCTCCGGTGCGCCGACAGGCAGGGTCAGAAGGTCGGGAGCGGTTTGCTTGCGGGCAATCCGCAGACCGTCACGAATTTCAGCGCGGGCCGTGTTGCCCAGGTCGGTCCAGCTGCGGGCGCTCTGGTCCCAGGCACCCGAGTACTGGGTGTCCAGGGTCTGGTAGTACAGGCCAACCCTGCCAACACGCAGGTAATCCACCTCGCGATCGCCGCCGTCGATGGTCTGTACGCCCTTGTAGGCTTCGATGGTCCGGCCGTAGTCGTTTTCGATCTGGTAGGCCTCCATGACCCGGCGGAATTTCTCTGCCGCGGTGACGTCAGCCCGCTCCATCATGGCCCGCAGATCGGAGATCCGGCCGCTGCGCTCGTCCATCAGGAAGGGTACGTCCAGGCTGATGAACTGCTCCAGGCCGTCGATCATTCGGATCATCAGGGGAACAATCTGCCGCTCGATCACGGTCACTTCGTCCATGGACTCGTCAAGCTGTCTGATTTCCCGGTTCTGACCGCCGACCTGGGTTTCCAGAAGGCGGTTGTAGACCTTCAGACCTTCAATTTCCTTGACCACTGCTTTGTAGTCTCCGGCCAGGTCCCGTGTCTGCTCAACGATGTCGTTGATGCGTTCCTGGGAGGCCTGGGCCGCGGAATTGCCCTGCTGCTGGGCGCTCATGACGTCGCTGACGCCCTGGCCCCAGGCGGCAGAAGCCGTCAGTGACAGTAATACCGCGATACCCACGGCGCGAAGGTGTCTCATAATCCCCTCCGGGTTCTAATTTGATTTACGTTGTCCAAGTACCGGGTGGCCGGGCGACCAACCGCTACAACCCTCAAAAAGTCGCATGTTTGCGGCAAAAATGACAGCGCTATCATTTTGGCCCTGTTAACACAATGTACCCTCACCGCCGGAAATCGCAAACTTAATGGCGAAACTGTGCGCGATCCGGCCTCCCTCTGCAGGCCCTCAAACCAGTCCAGGCCGTAAGCGGGCTGACTATCCTAACACCTGATCTTCACCATGACACCATAGCTAAGGTCACGAAAAACCGTCACGTTTCAATCAGTTCGGTTGGGATCGCGCCGATGCAGCAAAATCCGGGACGGAGTCTCCCTGTTTTTTCGTGACCGATGCCCCCATACTGAGGAGCTGTCAAAAACATCCTGGACAACCATCATGGATAGTGAAAATCAGGCGCCCGAGCTCAAGATGGATCCTCAGTCCCTGTACCGGGAGGAGGTATTCACGGATCAGAAAATCGGCTCCCTGCGCCGCCTGCAGCCGGTTCTTGAAGACGGTTCGGACGACGGTTCCCGACCGGTGCTTTACATTGGCTCGGCCCAACTGCTGACCCCCGCCGGCCCCCTGCCGCTCAGCTTCCAGATCGAGGCCGACAGCCTGTCCGAGGCCACCGCAAAGTTCGGGGCCGCGGCGGAACAGGCCCTGGCCGACACCATGGAAGAGCTGAAAGAAATGCGCCGCCAGGCGTCCAGCTCTATCGTGGTGCCCAAGGGTGATCCCACCACCGGGGGCTTTGGTGGCATGCCCGGCGGCGGTACCATCCAAATGCCCTGACGCAAGTTTTCGGCAACGCTCCGACAGCGGAGCATCGGCGGTGAAAGATCCTCGGGGCCCGGGCGATCCTCTGTGGTGACCCAGTTGAGGACGACACGCCATGAACCTGATCCGGGCCTGCCTGCTGCTGATCTGTCTGTTGCCGATACCTGCGGCTTTTTCCGAATCACTGGTGTTCGCGGCCGGCCAGGAGAAGGTGAGGCTGCTTGAGCTTTACACCTCCGAGGGCTGCAGCAGCTGTCCACCCGCTGATCGCTGGCTGTCCCGCTGGCGCCAAAGCCCGGACCTCTGGCGAACGGTGGTGCCGGTGGCCTTTCATGTGGACTACTGGGACTACCTGGGCTGGGAGGACCGTTTTGCCCGCGCCGAGTTCAGCCAGCGCCAGCGCGCCTATGCCCGACGGGGAGCCAGCCGGGCGGTCTACACGCCGGGATTCATACTGGACGGCGCCGAATGGCGCGGCTTCTTTAAAGGGTCCTCGCTGCCCCCGGGCACGCAATCCCGGCCGGGATCGCTGACCCTTACCGTTGCCGCCGGAAAGGCAACAGTGAATTTTGATGCCGCGGAGATGGCCGACTACTCGGTGTGGGTGGCGGAATTGGGCACGGGATTAACGAGCCGGGTACGGGCCGGCGAAAACCGGGGGCGCAGCCTGACCCACGATTTTGTTGTGCTCAACCTGACCGAGGGCCCGCTGGAGCGCGTTGGGCGGGTGCTGGAGGCGCGGATGGAATTGCCTGCTGACCCGCGTGCCGGCGCCATCGCGGCCTGGGTCACCGGAGTGGACGGACTTGAGCCGGTCCAGGCGGTCGGTGGCTTTCTGGCGGCTGAACCGCCGTAGCCGGCAGGCCCCAGCCCAGCTTTACTTTCTCGGCAGCCTCCCGGTTCGACAGGTTTTTGCCGGGAAATCCCCCATGGATTTGTGCAGCCCGGTGCTGACGGTCGTTGTATGACTGTAATCCAGGCAAAAGGCACACCGAAAATGACCAGGCAGCACAGGCAGTCGGCGGCAAACAGGCGCAGTGGCCGATGGCGGCTGATCACCGTTTTCAGCATTCTTGCGGTGGCCGCTTCACCGGGCCTGCTGTCGGCCCAGGGCGTTAACCAAAACCAGCTGACCGACGAATCCGTGCATGCCGGTCTGTTCTATGTTGTGAACTCGCCCGGCCGGTATTCGCCGGATGGCGGGCATTACTGCTTTCGGCTGTTCGATTTGAACGGTCAGGATTACGATCTTCGCTGTGCCGCCATGGCCAGCCCGGGACTGAGCGAGAGTGTGCTGGACTCGCCACCCCCGGGTCCCTCCCTTTTTCGGGACTGGGATTTTTCCTCGGATGGGCAGCGGCTTTACTTCGAATACGATGGCAACATCTTTCGACTGGGGCTGGACCGCGCGGCGCCGGCCCAGCCATTGACCTCGCTGGCTCCCAGTGACTTCCTGTTTGACTGGGAACTGGTCGAAGCCACCGGTCGAATCGTCTACCAGGCCAACATCAACAACCAGACGGCGCTCTACTCGCTTCCGGTGGCCCAGCCTGGACCGGCGCAGGCACTGTCCAGCGTGGACGTGGTCAAGGCGTTTGCTGTCTCCGATGACGGCCAGCGAGTGGTGTTCACCGGCCGCTCTGCGGGCAGCAACAATGACGACCTGTTCTCGGTGCCGACCGCGGGAGGTTTCCAGATCCGCCTGAACTTTCCCCTGGCCAGCGGCGACAACGTGACCGATTTCAACATCAGTCCAGCCAGCGATCGGGTGATCTATACAGCGCTGGGTCAGCTCTACTCGGTGCTTATCGACGGTGGACCAACGCTTGAACTGACCCCCACGCCATTCAGCCTCGGTGACATGATCTTCGATTATCTGCTGTCACCGGACGGGTCAACCCTGGCGTTCTCCGCCGCCATTGCTGCCTTCAGTACCGGCCCCGACACCACCAGCCTGTTCGTGACGCCAACCAACGCAGGCGGGGCCGCACAACGGGTCGAGCCTTTCCTGCAGCTTACCCCCGGGGACTATGACACGTTCTTCAACCTCAACGGTGCGCTGCTGTATCGCTTCAACGCCGCCGGGACGCGCCTTGTCTACTGGCGCGAGGTCAGCGGTGATTCCAGCCCTGTGCGGGACATTCGATCCTATCCCGTGGATGCAACGGCGGCGGCGGCGACGTTTCCCAATTCCGAAGGCAGCCCACCGCCGGACTACGAGCCCTCCATTGATCGCGTGTTCTACAACAAGGCGGGCTCCACCAGTTCCGGCCTGTACGCGGCAGATTCATCCGTCGGGAATTTCACCACCCTGTATCTCGGCAGCCCCGGTACGCTGCCCACGTATCAGGCCTACTCACCAGTGGCTCAGCGCGCGATTTACCGGGTTAACCTCGCTCCAGTCTCCAGCGATCGATTCTGGCAACACGTCAGCGTGGGGTTGGACGGTGCAGCCCCCATCGCCCTCTCTCCGGCGCCCGACGCTCTTCTGTCTACGGGAGCCCGGCCGTTTGGAACGCTCGACGCTGACGGTGGTCACTGGTTCTATGAACACTCTCGGCAGCTGTTCAATCCGATCACGGGCAATACCACGGTTACCGACCTGTTGGATCGGTCAGGTCTGGCTGATGGAACACGAACGACCATGGCCAGTTCCTCCCGGCTGCTGGGGGAGACGTCCGGCGAGATTGGCTGGGTGTTTCCCAATCCCGCCAACCCCATGCGGCCCGCGCAGGTGCTCTATAACATTCGGACCCAGGGAGTTGCCGCTGACCTTTTCGTCAGCGAAATCCGCGAGGATGTCTTCGCCAGCGGCTTCGAGACCGGCGAAGCGACCCCATGAGGGTGGCCGGCCGGGACTGCGGCGCCCTGATGCTCGCAGCCCAGGCCGGCGAGCCCGCTGGATCTCATCGCCTAGAGGGAATGGATCCAACCGTGGGGATCCGGGCGCTCGCCGCTCTGGATAGCGGTCAGCATGGCCCGGAGCTTTTCGGTATTGGGCCCTACTTTTCCGCCATACACCGGGTAGTCCCGTCCTTCGTATACGAGTGTTCCGACACCGGTCAGCACGGCTGCAGTCCCGGACAGGGCAGCCTCACCGTGTTTGGCCCACTCCAGCACTTCCGACACGGTCAGAAATCGCTCTTCGACGCTGTAGCCGCTGTCACGCGCCAGGGTCAGGATTGAGTCCCGGGTCACGCCTTCCAGGATTGATCCGTCCAGGGGCTTGGTAATGATGCGCTCGTCATCCAGCAGGATGAAGTTGGCGGCGCCGGTTTCCTGGACATCGTCGTCGGGACAGAACAGGACCTGGTCAGCCTGGAACTGCTCCCGGGCGCCGACGACCAGTCTCAGCGCCGCCGCGTAGTTGCCCCCGGTCTTGGCCTTGCCGAAATCCGGTGTGGAGCGCATGCCGGGCTCGATGACCACGCGCAGGGGCCGCTGGCCACCGGCGAAATAGTCGCCTACCGGAGAGGCCAGCACATACAGCAGGGCCTGCTGGGAGGCGTGGGCCGCCGCGCCGATGTTGGGCTCCGTGCCCACCAGGGTCGGTCTCAGGTAAAGCGCACCCGGAAAATCCGGGATCGCGTCCCGGGCTGCGTCCACCACGCTCCTGATCAGCCCGGCCAGCAGGTCCTGGCCAGGGACCGGCAGGCACAGCAGGCGGGCGCTGGCCTGCATGCGCTGGACGTGGCGGCCCAGTCTGAAAATCCGGGGCTCGCCGTCGCTCCACCGGTACGCTTTCAGTCCTTCAAAACAGCTGCTCGAGTAATGCAGCACATGGGCGGCCGGGTGGAGCGGGATCGGGGCTACTGGCTCCATGGCGGGCGTGTCCCAGGCGCCGTCCCGGTATCGGCAGGTGCCCATTTGAGCCGCGAATTCAGTGCCAAAGGCGGCCATAAAATTTCCTTAACGCTGAGGTGATTTGAGGTTACACCAGCACGATGGTGCTGGCACCCTCGGATGAGACAGGCGACATGGTGGAAATCCACGGTTCCCACGCCACCGGGCCGCGCGGTCAGGTGGTGGCGGTGACCTGTTTCAGGGCGTCGGCCACCCGGGAGTACTCGCTGTCGATTTCGCGGGTGAGACCCGGAAACTCCGTGAGGTCCTCGGACCGCACCGCGTCCTCCAGCTGCTGGCACAGGGTGGCCAGGTGGCTGCCGCCAACGTTGGCGCTGGAGGACTTGAGGGAGTGCGCAGCTTCCCGCATGGCCTGGGGGTCATCGCTGGCCAGGGCCCGGTTGATGCCCTGCACCAGGTTGTCCCCGGTTTCCAGGTATTTGTCGACCACCCGCTGTACCAGGCCTGCAGAGCCGCTGCTCTCCAGTTGCCGCAGGGTGTCCAGCGCCGAGTGATCCAGGGGGTCTGAGGGTTTGTCGGTCATTTCATCGTGGTTTGGCACGTCGTCCTCCTCACCTGTAGCTTCGGGCTCAACGGCCTGGTCTGACGCGACCCAGCGGCCCAGGATGGACTGCAGCTGGGACTTGGTAAAAGGTTTGGCCAGGTAGTCATCCATGCCGGCCTCCAGGCACCGTTCTCGGTCTCCCTGTACTGCGTTTGCGGTCAATGCGACCACCGGCGTGCGGGACCCGTTCTGCTGCTCCCAGCTCCGAATTCGATCAGTGGCGCGGAACCCGTCCAGTTCCGGCATCTGGCAATCCATCAGCACCAGGTCGTAGTGGTTTTCGCAGACCCGGAAGAAAGCCTCCAGGCCGTTCTTGGCGATATCGACAGTACAACCCAGGTTCTCCAGCATGGATTGCGCCAGTTCCTGGTTGACGTCGTTGTCCTCAGCCACCAGGACGTGGGCGTTCACCGGCTGGCATGGCTCGGGCCTGGTGCGGGGCCCCATATTCAGTTCAGGCAGATCGACGTCCGCGTCGGCCATGGCGCGGACCAACGCCCGATAGAGCTGGGACCGGCGGATGGGTTTCGACAGGTTGCCGCAGATGCCCGCGGCGGCCCGGTCGGCATGGGTACCGGAATCCAGCACGGAGCTGAGCATGATCATCCGGGTGGACTGGAGCTTCGGATCGGCGTGAATGGTTCGCGCCAGCTCCAGACCATTCATGCCGGGCAGTTTGCCGTCGATGATGGCCAGGTCGAAAGCAGACTCCTGGCGGGCGGCGCGACGCAGGACCTGCAGCGCATCGGTAGCGGTTACGGCCATCTCCGTTCGCAGGCCCCAGGAACCGAGTTGATGGATGAGGATTTCCCGGTTGGTTTCACTGTCTTCGACCACCAGCACACTCAGGCCATCCAGTTCCACCATGCCGGAAACGCCGCGAGACGATGTTCCGGCAGTCTTTTCAAAGGTCAGGTCAACGTTGAACGTCGAACCCAGTCCCGGACTGCTGTCCACGGTGATTTTGCCGCCCATCAGGCTGATCAGGCGGCGGCAGATCGCCAGTCCCAGCCCCGACCCTCCGAAGCGCCGGGTGGTGGAGCTGTCTTCCTGGGAAAAGGCCTCAAAAATTTCGTCCTGCTTGGCCCGGTCGATTCCGACGCCGGTGTCGGACACGGAAATCGTCAAGCGTGTAGCGGAAGGAGAATCTTCCTGCTGGGCCACGCGTATCACGACCTCGCCCTTCTGGGTGAACTTCAGCGCGTTGCCCGCCAGGTTGATCAGCACCTGGCGGATGCGAGACGGGTCTCCCCGAAAGGCCGTCGGTATGTCGGGCGGGTAGACGCAGGCCATTTCCAGGCCCTTCTTGTGGGCCTGCTCGGCCAGGAGGTTCACCACCTCCTCAATCAGCAGGCGCAGGTCGAAAGACACCTCTTCCAGTTCCATGCGGCCAGCCTCGATCTTGGAAAAATCCAGTATGTCGTTGATCAGGTCCAGCAGGGTCTCTGCCGACTGGGCCACGGTCCGGGCGAAGCGGGTCTGATGGGAGTTGAGCTCGGTTTCCAGCAGCAATTCGGTCATGCCCACAACGCCGTTCATCGGCGTTCGAATCTCGTGACTCATGGTGGCCAGAAAATCACTCTTGGCCCGGTTGGCCTCCTCGGCACGCTCCTTGGCCGTCTGCAGTTCTTCGATGGTGGACTCCAGCTTGGCATTGGCCTTGGACAGGGCCTCGGTCCGCTCACTGACCTGGGCCTCCAGACCCTGGCTGTAGCGTTCGAGCTCGGCATCCCGGGACTGGATCTGGCTCAGCATGGTATTGAAACCGTTGGTCAGAACGCCCAGCTCGTCCCGGCTCGCCGGCGCCTGCGCCCGCAGCGAGTAGTCGCCCTCCCGGGTGACCTGCCTGGTCAGGTCGGCCAGCTTGCGCACCCGGGTCGACACCAGTCCCTGCAGGCTGGACGCCAACAGCCAGGCCAGCAGGATACCGCCCCCCATGACTGACAGAGCGGTGACGATGGACCGGGTGACTGCCTGGTTCATTTCCCCCAGGCTGTTGGTAATCACGATGGTGCCCATGTTCTCACCGTCAAAGCGGATCGTGGTGGAAATCTCCAGCAGGCCATTGCCGGAACGGTATTGCTTGCCGGAAATCTTGAAATCGGACGAGGTCTCGTGAATCTCGAAGGCGGTGGGATCTGCCTGGAAGGCAACATCCTGGTAATCGGCGAACAGCTCACCTTCCTGGTCGTACACGCGGGCCGCCACGATGTCCGGCTGGGAGCGAAGGGACTGCAGGGTACTGCGGGCGTCCTCGCGATCATTGAACGCCAGCGCGGCGGTGACGTTGGCCGCCAGCACGTCGGCCATGGTGGCCAGTTCCCGGGTGGACGCGTGGTTGATGGTGGTACGCAGCTGGTAAACCTGGATGGCCGTGGACAGGCCCAGCACCACCCCGGTGACGCACAGCATCATCACCAGCAGTTTGCGGCGGATCGAGATATGTCGGATCAAGCTTTTCATAAGCACTATTGAGTACTATCGATCACAGAGGTCGCCAGCTTTAGCAGCTGTGAGCTGGCTTCCAGGGTTGCTGCGCTGGCAGCGGCGGTATTGATCTCGAACCGGACCTTGTTGCCCACCTGTTTCAGACCGATGACACCGCCGTTTCGGGCGAAGTTTGGAATGTCGCTGACGGTGAGCAGGGGCTGCTTACGAACCTCCGCCAGCAGCTGCTGGACGTACAGTTGTTCCGAATCGCTGACGTAGACCACCTGGCAACCCGCCAGCGCCTCGCCTCGCCGCAGGTGGGTGACACCCAGGGGACGCCCGCGCACCAGTTTCCCGGCGATCCTGTTGAGGGCACTGCCGAACGGGTCTTCGCCGTAGATGCATACCGAGAGTTCAGCGTCGTCATCGGTAAATGCGGAACCGGGCCACTCGAAGAAGCGTGCGAAGTTGTACAGGTACACCGCCTTGACTTCGTACTCCCCGGCGTGCTCGGCTGCCTGAACGTTGCAGCACAGGAGCAGTGCGGCCAATGCGCTGCCCAGGAAATTCCTGATTGTGCTGAAGTAGTTCAAGTTACGGTCCGATGCGTAGTTTTCTCAGAAGCTCCAGCTGACGCTGGCGTAGTAACTGCGCGGCACTTCGATCCGGTCGGCGGCAAAAGACTCCTGTAGTCCTTCGAGACGGCGACTCTCCAGCAGGTTCTGACCCACCAGGCTGATCCGCCAGTTCGGGGCCGGCCTCCAGCTGAGTTGAAAGTCAAGATCCCAGTAGTCCGGAAGAAGCGGGGGGGTGACCCCGGCTACATTCGGCGGCGCCACCGCGTCAACATAACGCGCCCAGACGTCCAGCCGCAGATCTTCGGATACCTCCAACCCGGAAATCACCGATAGCTGGCGCTTGGGACTGGCCCTTTCGAGACTGCCATTCTCCAGGTCCGTGACACCTGGGCGAACTCGGAAATCCACGTCCAGCTCGCTGTATGCGAGCTGAATGTGCACCGCCTGGACCGGTCGCCATTCGGCGGCCAGTTCCAGACCGCTGGTCTCCGCATAACCGTCATTGGTCAGGTGCAGCGTCGTCTCCACGTAGGAAAAATCCACCAGCGCCGGATCGCCCTGGACGACGGTGCGCAAGGCACTGTAGCGGTTATGAAAAATCGCAAAGTCGAGGTTGAGGCGCGGCGAAAAGGCAAATCGGTATCCGGCCTCATACGCGGTCAGTTCTTCCGACGCGAATTCGGGATCTCCCTCCACATAGAGTGCTATCGGAAACGGAATCGGATTGGTGATGGTGTTGGGTTCGAGGACGCCGACAATGAGACGGGAATCAAGTTCCGCCCGAGATGGTGTCCTGGATGCCTTTGACACCGCAGTCCACAGGGACTGCCGATCCCCGGGTGTCCATACGAACCGAAGATTTGGCTGCACTTCGGCGCCAGTGAACTCATTGTGTTCCACCTTGGCCCCCACGGTCACCTTGAGGCGGTCCTTGATCGCCGTGATGTCATTCTGTACGAAACCGCTGACCAGGCTGTAGCTGCGTCTTTCCGGACTGAACTCGACCTGCCTGGATTCGAATTCATTGGTGATGTACCGGTAGCCCAGCCCCCAAAGGATGTCGTTGCGTTCACCCCAGGCGAATCGGTGCTGAAACTCCAGGTCCGCGGTTTTCAGTTCCTGCCCGAATAACGCCTCGAATCGTTGGACGTGGTCCACATAAAACTGCAGGCTGAAATCAGAACTGACTGACAGGGGTCTTTGCCAACGTCCCAACAGGTTCCAGGTCTCGGTATCCAGCCGATCATTGATGGCAACCTGGTACGGGGCGGTCGGGTATAAGAGGGAAAGATTCTGATTGATGCGGCCCTCAAGATAGTCGCCCTGGACGGTCAACTGGTCGCCGCCGGGGCGTTCTGAGTCCATGCGGAAGGCCAGGTGGCCAATCTGCCAGTCATCGCCGCCGGGGCGCCCGTCTGCGGTTTCATATTCGTCACGATCGACGTACTTGAGTGAGGTACGGACAGCCGTGTTTTCGCTGATGCTGCCGCCGTAGCGCAATGTCCCCTGTTGGTCGTCGGTGCCGAGGCTGGCGTTGACCATGCCGCCCGTGGTTTCCCGCGCGCTGCGGGTGATGATGTTGATCACGCCGTTGACGGCGTTGGCCCCCCACAGGGTGGCGCCGGGACCACGGATGACCTCGATCCGATCGATGTCATCCAGCACCAGGTCCTGGACCTCCCAGTACACCCCGGAAAAGCTGGAGGTGTAGATCGAGCGGCCGTCAATGAGCACCAGCAGCTTGTTGGCAAACCGGCTGCTGAATCCCCGGGCGGAGATGGACCACTTGTTGGCGTCGATCTGTTGTACCGAGACGCCGGGCACCATGCGCAGGGCTTCGGCCACGGAGGTGGCGCCGCTGCGGATCAGGTCTTCGTTGGTAATGACAAACACCGCGGCCGCGGCGTCGCTGAGTTTTTGAGATTTCTTGCCGACACTGGTGACCTCGAGATCCAACAGCTCCTCGAAGCTCAGGTCGAACAGATC
>JAAUYD010120989.1_pt1 | contig 37113 bp, 35 predicted proteins | sample 7278101 | NCBI WGS metagenome assembly JAAUYD01 (sample SAMN14350128, study PRJNA611818) | marine sediment metagenome | isolation source: surface marine sediment (0.6m) | place: French Polynesia: Moorea | collected 2018-08
ACGCTGAAGCAGGCCCGCCTGGCACGCACGCTCGATCACGACGCCTACACCGAGGTGCGCGAGCGCATCGAGGATCGCGAAGCGATGGCCGACGCGTTCCGCCGCTACCAACCGCAGCGGGTGATCAACCTCGCGGCCCAGGCCGGTGTGCGCTACTCGATCGAGAATCCGGAGGCCTATATCGACAGCAATGTGGTCGGATTCGGCAACATCCTGCAGGGCTGTCGCAACCATGGAATCGAGCACCTGGTGTACGCATCGTCGAGCTCGGTGTACGGCTCGAACACCAACATGCCGTTCTCGGTCCACGACAACGTCGACCATCCGGTCAGCCTGTACGCGGCGACCAAGAAGGCCAACGAGCTGATGGCGCATACGTACAGCCATCTGTACGACGTGCCGACGACCGGGCTGCGCTTCTTCACCGTCTACGGGCCGTGGGGACGACCCGACATGGCGTTGTTCAAGTTCACCAAGAACATCCTCGCCGGCGAACCGATACCGGTGTTCAACTACGGCAAGCACCGGCGCGATTTCACCTACATCGACGATATCGTCGAGGGCGTGATCCGCGTGCTCGACCGGCCGGCCAGCCCCAATCCCGAGTGGAGCGGCGATACGCCGGATTCGGCGACCAGCCAGGCACCGTACCGCCTGTACAACATCGGCAACAACAGTCCTGTCGAGCTCATGCACTACATCGAGACATTGGAGAAGTGCCTCGGTATCGAGGCCGACAAGGAAATGCTGCCGCTGCAGCCCGGCGACGTACCCGACACCTACGCCAATGTCGACGATCTCGTCGCCGACTTCGACTACAAGCCGGCCACGTCGGTCGAAGACGGTGTCGCCAACTTCGTCGGCTGGTACCGCGACTACTACAACCTCGGCTGACCGCGCGCTGCCGGACCGGCTTGCGCAGCGCCGCTCGTGCAGCCGGGGCGCTTCGGCGCCACGCCGATCAGATGAACGCGAGCACCTCGCGCTCGATGTCCTGCTTGTCGATGACCTTGTCCTGGGCCACCGGCCGTTCGAACAGCGCCTCGATCATCGGCGGTATCGGCGTCGCCGCGATCGCCGAGATCGATTTCAATGCGTCGATATCGTGGCTGTCGGCCTCGCCGGTCAACGCGTGCGCGATCGTCGGCGAGAACTTGGTCCACTCGGCCGTCGAATAGACGATGCCCGGCAGCGGTTTGTCGCGGCACGTCGCGTGGGCCTTGAAGCAGGTCGCGGTGTGCGGATCGACGAGATAGCCGCGATCGCGAAAGGTCTCGCCGATGAAAGCGGCGACCTCGGCATCGTCGGCATAGTCTGCCGCGAACACCGCCTGCAGCGCCGCCAGCTCCTGCGCGGTCAGCCGATAGACACGCGCCTCGTCCAGCTCCGCCATCAATTCGCGCGTGCGCTGCGGGCCGAACAGGTCGTAGAGCACGCGTTCGATATTCGATGACTTCAGGATGTCCATCGCCGGCGAGCTGGTCGCGATCACGTCACGGTCGCGCAGGTCGTAGACCCCGCTGCGGATCAGCTCGGTGAGTACATTGTTGCTGTTCGACGCAATCAGGATCTTCTCCACCGGCAGACCCATCTTCATCGCGTAGTAGCCGCCGAGCGCGTTGCCGAAATTACCGCTGGGCACGTTCAGGTAGACCTTGTCACCGATCGCGATAACGCCCTGGCGGACCAGCTCCAGGTAGCTGTGGATATGGTAGATCTGCTGGAAGATGATGCGGCCAAAGTTCACCGAGTTGGCCGCGGACAGGTGAGTGTGGCGCTGGCGCAGCGTTGCCTGGAAGGCATCGGACGACAACAGCGACTTGAGCGCGGACTGCGCGTCGTCGAAATCGCCGTGGATGCCGATCACCTTCAGGTTGTCGGCGTCCTCGGTCACCATCTGCAGGCGCTGCACGTCGGACGTGCCGCCGTCGGGGTAGAGGCAGGCCACCTTGACGTTGGCGCGATCCTTGAACGTCTCCAGCGTCGCCGGCCCGGTGTCGCCGCTGGTCGCGGCGAGGATCAGGTACTGCTCGTCGCGTGCCTGGGCGAGGCTCGACAGCACAACACCGAACGGCTGCAGGGCCATGTCCTTGAACGCCCGCGTCGGCCCGTGGTAGAGCTCGGCGACGAACAGGTCATCACGCACCCGCACCACCGGCACCGGGTGCGCCGGGTCGTCGAAGCCGTCGTAGAGTGCGAGCGCGCGATCGATGACGCCCGGCTCGACGTCGAGTTCGAAGGCGTCGAGCACGGCGCGGGCCAGCGTCTTGTAGTCGCTGTCCAGGTGGGCGCGCAGAAACGGCTCGCCGAGGTGCGGGAGCTCCTCGGGCACGTAGATGCCGCCGAACGACGACATCGGCGTCAGAATGGCCTGGGAGAAGGTGACGCACGACGGGCGCTTGCCGTCATTGCCCCGGGTTTCGACGAAATTCATGCTGCGTGCCGGATGTTGGACAAGGCGCGTGATTATAGCGCCGGCGCGGCGATTGCTGCGCCTTCGCTGGCGCACGGTTCTGGACAGCGCCGCCGTGCGCCCTGTCGCGCGGCGGCGGCACGGCGCGGCGCCACGGGCGCACGCGGTGTCGACGCCGCGGCGCCGGCGGCCGCCGGTCAGCCATCGGCGACGCGCGGCGTTGCCGCCACCGCGTCGAGCTGGTCGCGCAGCGGTCGCCGCCGGCGCCACCAGCGCCGGGCATGGCGCGGTTGCCAGCGATAGACCGTGCCGTTGCCGACGTGCACATGCAGTTCGTCGCAGTCGCGCGCGAGCGCCGGCACGCCGCGGTCGAGTTCGACGAGCGCCTGCAGCCAGGCATGCGCGTCGGCGCGCTCGACCGCCCGGCGCGGTGCGTGCTCGACGACCAGTTCGGTATCGCCGCTGCCGGGTCGCAACGCCACGAGCCCGCGCGCCAGCGGGCAGTCACCGAGCTGGCGGACCACCGGGCCGCGCCCCGGCGACGGCAGCCGGCCCGCACCGCTGAACCACAACCCGCCCAGCGTCGCCCTGCCGCGCGCTTCGCGCTCGTGATTGCCGGTCAGCGCGTGGCACAGCATCTGCGTCTCGTTGAGCAGACCACGCCAGCGCCGCCGGTCGTCGCCGGACGGCAGGAAGCGGTCGAGATCGCGCCCGATCACCGTCGACAGCGCGTGGGTGCGGATCGCCGGCGCGGTCTCACACTGCAGGTAGAGACGCCCAGCGGACGTTGGCTGCAGGCGCAGACCCTGGTCGGCGAAATGGTCATTGAAGGCGGCGACCAACTGCGCCGTCTCGGTGTCGTCGAGCGGGTCGTCGTCGAGGCCGAACGCCAGCAGCGTGTCGCGATCGGGGACCAGCTGCAGCGGATCGGCGTGCAACAGGCAGGCCGCGGACGCCTCGCCGGTATCTGCGAAGTGGCAGACCGCGGCCGTCGGCAGGTCGGCCCCGGGCGGCGTCTCGATGCCGAACAGCGCGAACAGACCGGTCGCGTAGCCGGCGGGCTCGGTCAGCCGGTCGGCACGCGTCAGCAGCGCTTCCAGTTGCGGCATCGGTGGCCAGTCGTGACCTGCGAGCCCCGCCATCGGGCCGAGCAGGCCGGGCACGAACAGGTGCCGGACCAATGTGTTACTTGAGCTGCTCGACGCGGATCCGGACCACCGCGCCGGCAACCGTGTCCAGCGCCTCGATCTGCGCCAGCGCGGCCTTCATCTGCGACTCGCGCACCGATTGCGTCAGCATGACCAGCGGGACCTGGGCCGCGCCCTCGGCCGGCTCCTTCTGCTGCATCGCCTCGATGCTGATGCCGTGCTCGCTGAGGATGCCGGATACCGCGGCAAGCACCCCCGGGCGGTCTTCGACCGTCATCCGCAGGTAGTACGCCGTGAAGACGTCGTCGATCGGCAGGACCGGCATGTCGGACAGCTCGCCGGGCTGAAACGCCAGGTGGGGGACCCGGTTCTCGGGGTCCGTGGTCAACGTCCGGGTCACGTCGATGATGTCCGCGACCACGGCCGACGCGGTCGGCAGTGAACCCGCACCGGCGCCGTAATAGAGGGTCGGGCCGACGGCATCGCCCATGACCAGGACCGCGTTCATGACCCCGTCGACGTTGGCGATCAGACGCCGCTCCGGGATCAGGGTCGGGTGCACGCGCAGCTCGACGCCGTGTTCGGTGCGCCGGGTGACGCCGAGGTGCTTGATGCGATAGCCGAACTGCTCGGCATAGGTGACGTCCTGCGGCTCGATCCTGCTGATGCCTTCGGTGTAGCAGCGCTCGAACTGCAACGGGATACCGAACGCCAGCGACGCCAGGATCGTCAGCTTGTGTGCGGCGTCGATACCCTCGACATCGAACGTCGGATCGGCCTCGGCATAGCCGAGCGCCTGGGCCTCGGCGAGCACATCGGCGAAGTCGCGGCCCTTGTCCTTCATCTCGGTGAGGATGAAATTCCCGGTGCCGTTGATGATGCCGGCGATCCACTCGATGTGGTTCGCCGCCAATCCCTCGCGCAGCGACTTGATGATCGGGACACCGCCAGCGACGGCGGCCTCGAACGCGACCGTGACGCCCCGGCGTTGAGCGGCCTCGAAGATCTCGTTGCCATGCAATGCGATCAATGCCTTGTTGGCCGTGACCACGTGCTTGCCGTTGGCGATCGCCTGCAACACCAGCTCGCGCGCCGGCGAGTAGCCGCCGATCAACTCGACGACGATGTCGATTTCGGGGTTGTTGACCACGGCAAACGCATCGTCGCCGACGGTCACGCGGTCGATTCCCTCGAGGCCAGCGGCCGAGTACTCGCGCGCCGCGGCATGGGTGACGACGATCTCGCGACCGGCCCGGCGCGCGATCTCGGCGGCGTTGCGCACCAGGACGTTGTGTGTGCCGCCACCAACCGTTCCCAGCCCCAGCAGCCCGACTTTCACAGGATTCACTTGTTCCACTCTCCCAATTACACCGGCGGATGGCGTCGGACACGCGCTGCGCCGGCCAATGCAAGCGACCGGTGCTACCCCGGCGCGTTGACGACACCGTCGCGGCGAAACATGTCCCTGATGCCGCGCAGCGCCTGCCGGGTACGGTGCTCGTTTTCGATCAGGCCGAAGCGCACGTGATCATCGCCGTACGAACCGAAACCGATCCCCGGCGACACCGCGACCTTGGCCTCGCGCAGCAGCTTCTTGGCAAACTCCAGCGACCCCATCTGGCGGTACGGTTCCGGAATCGGTGCCCAGACGAACATCGTCGCCATCGGCTTGCTGACCTCCCAGCCCATCGCGTTGAGGCCGTCGCACAGCACGTCGCGCCGTTTCTGGTACATCAGGCGTATCTCCTCGACGCAGTCCTGCGGCCCCTCGAGCGCCGCGATAGCCGCGACCTGGATCGGCGTGAACATACCGTAGTCGAGGTACGACTTGATCTTGGCCAGCGCCGCGACCAGCGTCTTGTTGCCGACCATGAAGCCGACCCGCCAGCCGGGCATGTTGTAGGTCTTCGACATCGAGTAGAACTCGACTGCGATGTCCTCGGCGCCGCGCGCCTGCAGGATCGACGGTGCCCGGTAGCCGTCGAACGAGATCGCCGCATAGGCCAGGTCGTGCACGACCCAGATGTTGTTGGCCCTGGCGATGTCGATGATACGTTCGAAGAAGGCGAGGTTGACGCATTCGGTCGTCGGGTTGCCGGGGAAATTGACGACCAGCATCTTCGGTCGCGGCCACGACTCCTCGATCGCCTTGTACAGTTCCTCGAAGAAATCGTGCTCCGGGGTCATCGGCACGTGGCGCACATCGGCGCCGGCGATGATGAAGCCGTAGGGATGGATCGGATAGGCCGGGTTCGGCACCAGCACCGAGTCGCCGGGCCCCATACAGGCCAGCGCGAGGTGCGCCAGCCCCTCTTTCGAACCGATCGTGACGATGGCCTGGCTGTCCGGGTCGAGTTCGACGTCGTAGTTGTCGCGGTACCAGTTGCAGACCGCGCGGCGCAGACGCGGGATACCGCGCGACACCGAATAGCGGTGCGTATCGCCGCGCCGCGCGGCCTCGACCAGCTTGTCGACGATGTGCTTGGGCGTCGGCTGATCGGGGTTGCCCATGCCGAAATCGATGATGTCCTCGCCGCGCGCCCGCGCCGCCGCCTTGAGATCATTGACGATCGCGAAGACATACGGCGGCAAGCGTTTGATTCTGGAGAAATCTTCCATTTCCGGGGTCGACACGGGACAACCTCGACTGCTTGGCGGGGCGCTGTACAAACCCGTTAAACTACAGGAGCGACGCGCAAAATGTCAAAGAAATTAGGTGATTAGCTTACCGTGGCGGGTTCGAAACGCGACCTGGCACGCAACGGGGGAGAGACGATGAAGATGGCCTTGGACGACAGCGGTGCACTCAACGTCGTACGCAGTTACGAACCCGGCCGGGTACAGATCCGCGACACCGTCCACCAGCGCAGCCTGATTGCGCTGCCCGACCGTCTGCATGCCGACTGGGAACCGGCGACCGCCGACGCGCTGCGTGCGACCCACTTCGCGCCGCTGCTCGATGCGTCGGTCGAGGTCGTGATCCTCGGCACCGGCGAGCGCCAGGTGTTCCCCGACCCGGCGGTGTTCATGACCCTCATGGATCTCGGTATCGGCTTCGAGGTCATGGACAACGGCGCCGCCTGCCGCACCTATAACATCCTGCTCGGCGAGGGTCGGCGCGCCGCACTGGCGCTGATCATCGCCGCGGACTGACGCGGCCGCTTCGGCTCCTACGCCGACGCTATGATGCAGGTCAACCAAGCCGATTTAAGTTCCTCGGTGCTGCTGCCGAAACACTACAATCAACCCCGGTCGTTTCCTCCAGCCGTTAGGTCTACCGATACCATGGATGACACACTGAAACGCCTGCTGGCCGCCGAGAACGCGGCCAGCGAACTGGTGCAGAAGTCACAGGCCGACAGCGAGCAGCTGATTCACGGCGCCAACCAGGAAGCCCGGCAACAGGAACAGCGCTTCGAGGCCCGGATACCCGAGCTGCACGCCTCGTTCCTCGACAAGTCGGATCAGCGCGCGACGCAGACCGTTGCCGAACTCGAGCGTCGTTTCGAGGAACGACTGGCGCAACTGCGCGACTCGGCCGACACCCACGAAGAGGCCGCACTCGACGCGGCATTCCGCGAACTGCTCGGTAACCCCGGAAACGCCTGACACGGTGCCGGGCGACACCCGATTAGGCCACGCCGAAATGCAGCCACAGCGAATCGAGTCGGGTTCATGAGCGGATTCGCCAGCCAGGCCTACCTGCGCACCCGCCTCGCCATTCTGGGCGCCAACCTGCTCGGCGCCGCACGCCTTGCCGAACTGGCGCAGATGCCGCTCGACGAGCTGGTCGCCGCAACCGGTTTCGATGAACTCGAGAGCGACCGGCGCACCAGCAGCCTGGCCATCTACGAACGCTCGTTGATGCAGACCTGGCTGGACGAGCTCAGCGCCTTGCTGCGCCCGCTCGGCGGGCCGGCACGGCGCCTGTTGACGCAGTGGGCGAGCCGCTACGAGGTGCTCAACATCAAGGCCCTGGTGCGCGGCAAGCTCGGCCAGTTGCCGAACGAACACATCGAGCAGAGCCTGTTCGAGCTGCCCGGGTTCCTCGGCCTCAACCACAACGACCTGCTCAACACCGACAACGTGCCGGAACTGTTGCGACGCCTGCAGAGGACCCGCTATCGCGGTCTCGCGACCCAGGCCCTGCGGCGTTTCGAAGAACGCCCCGATCCCTTTCTCATCGACGCGACGTTGGACCAGCAATTCTACGGCGAACTGATCAATCGCGCGCAGATGCTCGGTGGCGACGACCGCACCGAGACCGTCAACCTGATCGGTCGGATCGTCGACCGCCACAACCTGGTATGGAGCCTGCGCTACCGCTTCAACTACGGCCTGCAGCCCAGCGAGGTCCTGTATCTCGCGATCGATGGCGGACGGGTGCTCAACCGCCCGGTGCTGCAGCAGATCCTGCAGTCAGAAACGCTCGAGCAGGCCGTGCAGCAGCTGCCGCGCTACCTGGCCAGCCAGGATCAGCTGCCGACGCGGATCACCCATCTCGATGCCGTGCTGCGCAACGACCTGCACGACTACGCACATGGCGCAATGCGGCGCTCGCCGTCGGCCGTGACCAGTGTCCTCGCCTACCTCGTACTCAGGCACGGCGAGATGAAGGACCTGTATGCGATCGTGCATGCCCGCGTCAACGGCATTGCCGACGAGCTGCTGCAGCATGCGCTCGACCCGCTCGCCGGAGAGGCCGCATGATCCGCGCCGGTTACGACATGCGCCACATCACGCTGACGCTGATGCGCGAGGACCTGCCGAGCGCCGGCCTCGTGCTCGCCGAGCTCGCGGCCTTCGCACCCGACGAGCGCCCGTTGTTGGAATCCGAACTACCGGAGATCCCGGGCGACGCCTTCCGCACGCGCATGCGCCGCGCCTGGGGACATTTCGACCGCCTGGTCAGCCTGCTCGGCGAACTGCCACGCGATACCGCGAGCTATCCGCCGCTGGTGCCGCGCCGTGAACGACTGGTCGAGATCGACCAGTGGCTCGCGGCTGCCTGGCAGCAGTGCGCACCCTGCGAGGCCAAGCTGCACGAAATCGAGGACAGGACGCGCGAGCTCCACGAACTCGAGACATCGCTGCGCGAGTTTGCCGACTTCGATGTCGACCTCGGCAAGCTGCGTGGCGAACACCACCATGTCGACATGCGCCTCGGCTCGATCCCGAGCGACAACCTGACCCGCCTGTCCGAGGTCCTCGCGCTGTCGCAGCACGTCGTCGTCAACCTGTCCGGCGACGAGGAGAACCTGCGCATCCTGGTCGCCGGACGTCGCGAGGATGCCGATATGCTGGACGGCGTGCTGCACGCCGCCGCGTTCCAGCCACTGTCGATCCCGGAGAGCTTCGACGGCAATCCAGACGCATTGGCCGAGGAGCTGCAGCAGCGGCGCGATCAGCTGGTACGCGAATCTCTCGAACTGCAGGGACAGCTCGACAACTGGAGCGATACCAACCGCCACCAGCTGCTGCGCGCACAGCAGCTGCTCGAAGCCGCGGAACCCTACGTGAACCTGCGCGGCGCGGCGCGCACGCGCGGGCCGCTCGCCGCGCTGCAGGGCTGGATTCCGGCGCGATTCCTCGGCGCCCTGGATACCCGCCTGCGCGCCGAACTGCGCCACCCCTTCGTGCTCGACGCACGACCGCCGCGACGCGACGAACGCCACCTGGTACCGGTACCGGCACACGACAAGGGGCTGTTGCGGCCTTTCGCGATGCTGGTCCAGCAGTACGGGGTGCCGCGTTTCGGCGAGTTCGACCCGACCGTGTTGTTCGCGGTCACCTACGTCGTGATGTTCGGCATGATGTTCGGCGACGTCGGCCACGGCGCCGTGATCGTGCTGCTCGGCTACCTGCTGCGGCACAAGATCGGTGCCTACACGCGGCTGTTCGCGCTCGCCGGTTCGTCGTCGATCGTGTTCGGATTCCTGTACGGCAGCATATTCGGCGTCGAACACTGGATCGAGCCGCTGTGGATCGCACCGATGAGCGACCCGATCTACATGCTCACGGTGGCACTGATCTGGGGCGTGGTATTCCTGACCGTCGGCTCGATCATCGCGATCTCCAACCGCCTGCTGTCCAACGACCAGGGCGGCGCCCTGTTCGGTCCGGGCGGGCTGGTATCGCTGGTGTTGTACCTCGCGCTGCTCGGCGGCCTGGTCAACGTCGCCCAGGGCCAGGACTTTCCGCTGGTCGCGACCATCCTGGTGCTGCTGACGCTCGCGGTACTGATCGTGGCGCAGTGGCGCGGTGCCGAAGGCTCGATCGGCGAGCGTATCTTCACGACCGTGATCGAGGTCTTCGAGATCGTCAACAACTACATCGCCAGTTCGCTGTCGTTCCTGCGCGTCGCCGCGTTCAGCCTCAACCACGTCGCACTGTCGCTGGCCGTGTTCACGCTGGCCGACGGCATGGGCTTCGTCGGTCATTGGATCACGCTGATACTCGGCAACATCTTCATCATCGTTCTCGAAGGCGTCATCGTGACCATCCAGACGCTGCGCCTCGAGTACTACGAGGGTTTTTCGCGTTATTACTACGGCGACGGCACCCCGTTCCGGCCTTTGCGCGTCGGCCGTTCCTCGACCCGTTGAATCAGGAGCTCACATGACAACCATCATCGTCCTGCTTACCGCCGCGCTGCTCGGCATGATCGCCACCGGCATCTACCTGCATTTCCGACCGCTGCCGGCCGAGCGCGCGCGCAGGCTGTTGCGGCCGACCCTTGGCACCAACATCGCGCTGTTCGTCGGCGCCCAGCTGGCGGTCGCGGTACTCGGTTTCAACGACGCGATGGCGGCTGCCGACGCGGCCGCCGCCGGCGCCGCGGCAGTCACCGAGGGCATGGGCCTTGCGTTCATCGGGATCGCGTTGCCGACCGCGTTCAGCACCGTCGGCGCCGGCCTCGCGGTCGGACCGATCGGCGCCGCATCGCTGGCCGCGGTATCGGAAAAACCGGAGATGTTCGGCCGCACCCTGGTCTACCTCGGACTCGCCGAGGGCATCGCGATCTACGGCCTGGTGCTGTCGATCCTGCTGCTCAACCGGGTCTGACCGGCGATGGAGGAGACCCGTCAGGTGTTTCTCGGCGAGGCGTCGCTGGCAACCGGTTTCCGCCTGGCCGGTTTCGAAGTCTACCCCGATGCCGACGTCGCCCAGCTCGACCGCCTGCTCGAGCAACTCCAGGCACAGCGCAGTCACGCCTTCGTCGTTATCGACCACGAGCTCGCTGCCGCCGACAGCCGGCGACTCGACGAGGTGCGCAGCGAGGGCGGACGTATCCTCCTCACCGAGGTGCCGTCGTTGACCCACCCGGAACACATGCACAGCTCGGTCGACGGACACATACGTCTGCTCCTCGGCATGGACGGAGACGCATCATGACAGCACCCGCGAACAACCAGCTCGACGCACTCGAAGGCGCGATCATGGCGCGCGCCAACGAGCTGGCCCAAGAGTTTCACGACAAGGCCGTGCGCCAGCGCGACACGATCCTGCGCGACGCCGCCGAACGTCTGCACCTCGCCGAGGAGCGCGAGGTGCTGATCGCCAAGGCCGAGGCCGAGCGTCACTTTCGCCGCGTCACCCAGGCCAGCGAGCTGCAGATGCAGAGCCGCCTCGACCAGCTGCGCTGGGAGATGGTGCAGACCGTGCAGGCCCGTCTGGTCGAGAAGATGGCCGCGCTGCGCGCCGACCGACCGGCCTACCGCACCTGGCTGATCGAGATGATTCGTGAGGCCAGCGCGCTGCTGCCGGACGGCGAGCTGCGCGCCGAGGCGGTCGGTGACGACCTCGCGTGGCTCGGCGGTGAATGGGACGCGCTGGTCAGCGAGGCCGCAGCGCAACGCAAGATCACGTTGGCCGAACAGGCCACCTGGGGCAGTGGCGGACTTAAACTGCGCACGCTCGACAACCGCGCCCAGGTCGACAACCGCTTCGAAGGGCGCCTCATGCGCTTCGAGGCGCGCATCCAGCGCACCATCCTGCAGCAGCTGTTTCCCAGCGACATCCACGCCCTTGCGCGTAGCGGAGGTCCGCAATGAGCGAGCAACGTAGCGGCCACATCCGCGAGATCAACGGCCCGATCCTCAAGATCCATCTGCCCGGCGGTCGCAACGGCGAGCAGGTGCGCATCGGCAGCCTGGATATCGTCGGCGAGATCATCGCGCTGGAGGGAGAAGATGCAGTCGTCCAGGCCTACGAGTCGACCGAGGGCCTGCGTCCCGGCGAGGCGGTCGAAGGCCTCGGCCACCCGCTGACCGTCGAACTCGGCCCGGGCCTGCTGCAGGGCATCTTCGACGGCGTGCAACGCCCGCTGACCGAGATCGCCGAGCTTGCCGGCGACAACATACCGCGCGGCCTGCGGATCGCATCCCTCGACCGCGAACGCGAGTGGTCGTTCGTTCCGACCGGCGAACTCGAGGTCGGCGCGCAGATCGGCGCCGGCGCGCAGCTCGGCACGGTACAGGAAACCGAGACCATCGAGCACCGGGTGCTGGTTCCGCCGACCGTCAGCGGCGAGCTGATCGACCTCGCGCCGAGCGGCGACTACACGCTCGAGAGCACGATCGCACGCGTACGCGACGCCCACGGCGAGGTCCACAAACTCAAGCTCTACCACCGCTGGCCGGTGCGCCAGCCGCGGCCGTACAGCCGGCGTGACCACGGCGTCGAACCGCTGATCACCGGGCAGCGCATCCTCGACACCTTTTTCCCGCTGCTCAAGGGCGGCAAGGGTGCCGTGCCCGGCCCGTTCGGCGCCGGCAAGACCATGGTCCAGCAACAGGTCGCACGCTGGTCGAATGCCGACATCGTGATCTACGTCGGTTGCGGCGAGCGCGGCAACGAGCTGGTCGACGTGCTCGAGAGTTTCCCGCAGCTCGAAGACCCGCACACCGGTCGCGGCATGATGGAACGCACGCTGCTGGTCGCCAACACGTCCAACATGCCGGTGGTCGCGCGCGAGGCCTCTATCTATGTCGGCATGACGATGGCCGAGTATTTCCGCGACCAGGGTTACGACGTGGTCATGCTCGCCGACTCGACGTCGCGCTGGGCCGAGGCCCTGCGCGAGGTCGCCGGTCGCCTCGGTCACATGCCGGTCGAGGAAGGCTACCCGGCCTACCTCGGTTCGCGGCTGTCGGCGGTCTACGAACGCGCCGGCCGGGTCGAGACACTCGGAAACACGCGCGGCTCGGTGACGCTGATCGGCGCAGTGTCGCCGCCCGGCGGCGACTTCTCGGAACCGGTGACCAGCCACACCAAGGAGATCATCCAGACCTTCTGGGCGCTGTCGAAAGAACTCGCCGACGCCCGACACTACCCGTCCGTCGACTGGGTCGACAGCTTCTCGCAGGACGTCGACATCGCTGCGGGCTGGTGGGCGAAGAACATCGGCGGCGCCTGGGCCAACCGGCGCATCCAGGCGCTGTCGCTGCTGGCGCGCGACGCCGAGTTGTCGCGCATCGTCAACCTGGTCGGTCCCGAGGCGTTATCGTCGGCGCAGCGCTGGGAGCTCGAAGGCGCATCACTCGTCAAGGAGGCGGTGCTGCAGCAGAGCGCGCTCGACGACGCCGATTCCTACTGTTCACCGCAGAAACAGTTTCAGCTGCTCGAACTGGTCATGCAGGTGTTCGATCGCGGCAGCGAGCTGATCACGCTCGGCGCACCCGTACAGGAGCTGGCCGAACACCCGGTCATGGCGCGTATACGGCGTGCCAAGTCGACCTGGCGCAGCAACGAGACCGAGGACCTCGGCGAGTTCGCGCGCGAGGTCTACAGCGAATTGTCGACGCTGCGCAGTGAGTACGCGTCGAGCCAGGAGGCAGCATCATGAGCGATGTCGAATACCGTCGCGCCGAGGCCGCGCAGGGCGGCCTGCTGATCGTTCGCGGCGTCGAGGATGTCGCATTCGGCGACCGCGTGCGCATCCGCGACCACCGCGGCCGCGAGCGCAACGGTCAGGTGATCCTCGCCGCCGAGGGCGAGACCCTGATCCAGGTGTTCGAGGGCACCGACGATCTGGATCTCGACAACACCTGGGTACGCTTTCTCGACCAGCCGCTGTCGCTGACCGTCAGCCCCGGCCTGCTCGGCCGCGTGTTCAACGGCATCGGCGAGCCGCGCGACGATCGCCCGCCGATCGTCGACGGCGAGGCACGCGGCATCAACGGTTCGGCGATCAACCCGGCGGCGCGCAACTACCCGCGCGAGTTCATCCAGACCGGCATCTCTACGATCGACGGCCTGAACTCGCTGGTGCGCGGCCAGAAGCTGCCGATCTTTTCGGCATCTGGCCTGCCGCACAACCGCCTGGCCGCGCAGATCGTGCGCCAGGCGCGCCTGCCCGGTGAGGCGAGCAACTTCGCGATCGTGTTCGCGGCCATGGGCGTGTCGTACAGCGACGCGCGCTTCTTCCGCGAGTCGTTCTCCGACTCCGGCGTGCTCGGCAACGTCGTGATGTTCATCAACCATGCCGACGACCCGCCGGTCGAACGCCTGGCCCTGCCACGCGTCGCGCTGACGGCGGCCGAGTACCTGGCCTTCGACCTCGACCGCCACGTGCTCGTCGTCATGACCGACATGACGAACTACGCCGAGGCGCTGCGCGAGGTCGCGACCGCAAAGGGCGACGTGCCGGCGCGCAAGGGCTATCCCGGCTACCTGTATTCGGACCTCGCCGAGATCTACGAGCGCTCGGGACGCATTCGCGACCGCCACGGCTCGGTGACCATGGTGCCGGTCGTGTCGATGCCGTCCGACGACATCACCCACCCGATCCCCGACCTGACCGGTTACATCACCGAGGGGCAGATCGTGCTGTCGCGCGAACTGCACAACCAGGGTGTCTATCCGCCGGTCGATATCGCACCGTCGCTGTCGCGCCTGATGAAGGACGGCATCGGCAAGGACGACACGCGCGACGACCATCCGCGGATCGCCAACCAGCTGTACGCGATGTATGCGAAGGCGCAGGAGGCGCGCAATCTCGCGTCGATCATCGGTGCCGAGGAACTGTCGGCGCGCGACCAGCGCTACCTCGAATTCGCCAAGGATTTCGACGAACGCTTCGTCGGCCAGGGCGAGGACGAAAACCGCAGCATCATCGAGACGCTCAACCTGGCGTGGGAACTGCTGTCGCGCTTCCCGCGCGAGGCGCTGACGCGGGTCAGCGAAACCGATCTCGCCCACTATCACCGCAGCGGAGACAAGGCCGCATGAGGCGTCTGCGCACAGCGCCGACCAAGAGCGCGCTGCTCAACCTGCGCAAGCAGGTGCGCTTCCTCGAAGACGGCCACGCGCTGCTCGAGCGCAAGCGTGAACTGTTGACGCGGCTGGTCTACCAGCACATCAAGGCGTACCAGGAGAAGAAGCAGTCCGCGCACGCGGAACTGCGCAAGGCTTATCGCTGGCTGAGCATCGCACAGCTGCGCATGGGCGACCGCGTGATCGCCCAGGCGACGCTCGGCGCCACGCCGTCGACGAGCATGAAGGTCCTGCCGCGACGCGCCCTCGGCGTGCAGTATCCGTCGGTTGACGCCAGCCTCATCGCGCCCAAGCCGGTTGGCCTGCTCGGCACCGACCCGAGCTTCGACGAGGCGCAGCATGCGTTCGCCGAGGCCGCGGTGCGGCTCGCCGAACTGGCCACGGTCGAGATGGCGCTGTACCGACTGATCAGCGAGCAGCGCAAGGCACAGAAGCGCGTCAACGCGCTCAAGTACAACATCATCCCGGCGTACCGGCGGGTCATCAAGCAGATCGCCGAGGCACTCGAGGAAGAAGAGCGCGGCACGCTGTTCCAGATCAAGCGGCTGCGCGAGGCGGCTGCACGGAAGCAGGCGCGCGCGTGACCTCCCGCGGCACGGCCGGGCCGCATCCCGAACCGTGCGCCGCGGACCGCTGCCGTCCAGGGCCCCGCAACGTGGCCGAACGCGCCGCGGACCGGCGCACCCGTCAGCGGTGTCGGATGTAGCTGGCCTGCCCGTGGCGACGCCGCGCGCGCGCGAACGCGGCCTGCTCCTCGCTGCTGCTGTCCGGCGCGGGTCCGCGTTGCCGCGCGGCGCCGTGGCCGTGCCGGCAGACACTCCGCCAATAGATCAACTGGGTAATCATGACCGCCCCCCTGGTACGGTGGTTCGCGCGGGCCGCGACGACGGCCTGGCCTGTCATGATTGTGGCCGCGGATGGCGCGATCGGCCGGGGAATGCTTGGCGGAGAATGTGCGAAATCTTCACGATCCGCGGCACACGCGCAGTCGCGACCCGCAGGCGCGCGGCAGATCTCAGCGCTTGCGCTGCGCGCGGTCGTCGGCCTCGGACTGTTCGCGGCGATCTTCGTCCTTGCGCTCCTTGACCTTCATCCGGTCGACCGCATTCTCCATCGCCTTCGATTTGGTGTAGCGCCCACGCCACTGCTGCTTCGACGAGTCGCAATCCTGCTCGAACTGGGCGACCACCTGCTGCTGCTCGCGGATCGCATGCTCAAGGTTGCTGATGAACGCCTGGTACTCGATGACCCGGTTGCTCGACACGCCGTTGCGGGCAGCGCTGGCGAAGTCGGCCTGGTATTCGGCGAGAAAGCGTTGCAGCTGCTGCAGACGCTGCCGCGCCGCCTCGCGCTGCTTCAGCGACTCACCGAGCGCGGCCGCTGCCTTGCGCTCCTTCTGCGAGGCGATTCTCTGGATCGGCTTGAAGCGGTCTGACGGTGACATCTGGTATTACCCGTTGGCTTGCGTCACCGGCAGCTGTTGCGGCGGAAACAGCGTCAGCAGGTCGTCGAGGCTGTCGCCGATGCCGAAGCGGGTGTGCATGTCCTGGCGCAGGAACTCGCGCAGCGACGGCATCGCGCCGATCGCGAGGTCGATCTGGTCGTTGGAGCCGAGCTCGTAGGCACCGACCGAGATCAGGTCGCGATTCTGCTCGAACACGCTGTACAGCTGTTTGAACTCGCGCGCCGCGGCCTGGTGCTCCGGGGCGGCGATCTCGTTCATCGCGCGGCTGACCGACGCCTCGATGTCGATCGCCGGATAGTGGCCGGACTCGGCGAGGCGGCGCGACAGCACGATGTGGCCGTCGAGGATGGCACGTGCCGCATCGGCGATCGGGTCGTTGTGATCGTCGCCCTCGGTCAGCACGGTATAGAACGCCGTGATCGATCCGCCGCCGTGGTCGCCGTTGCCGGCGCGTTCGACGAGCTGCGGCAGCTTGGCGAACACCGACGGCGGATAACCCTTGGTCGCCGGCGGCTCGTTGATCGCCAGGCCGATCTCGCGCTGCGCCTGGGCGAAGCGCGTCAGCGAGTCCATCAGCAGCAGCACGTTCTTGCCCTGCTCACGGAAGTACTCGGCGATCGCGGTCGCCAGCATCGCGCCATGCATGCGACGCAGCGGCGGCTGATCGGCGGGTACCGCGACCACGACCGCGCGCGCCAATCCTTCCTCGCCGAGGATATTGTCGACGAATTCCTTGACCTCGCGCCCGCGCTCGCCGATCAGGCCGACGACGACGACGTCGGCGTCGGTGTAGCGCGTCATCATGCCGAGCAGCACCGACTTGCCGACGCCGGAGCCGGCGAACAGGCCGAGGCGCTGACCGCGACCGACGCACAGCAGCGAGTTGATCGCGCGGATGCCGACGTCGAGCGGCTCGCGGATCCGCGCGCGCGCAAGCGGGTTGATATAGCCGCCGTTGAGCGGCCAGCGCTGCGTCGCATGCAGCAGGCCTCTGCCGTCGAGCGGCCGGCCACTGCCGTCGATGATGCGACCGAGCAGCTCGTCGCCGACCTTGGCCTCACTGACCCGCCCGGTCGGCACGACGCGGGCATCCGGCTCGAGGCCGCGGATGTCGCCGGTCGGCATCAGGTACAGGCTCTCGCCGGCAAAACCGACGACCTCGGCCTCGATGCTCTCGCCGGCGGCATTGATCACGTCACAACGCCCGCCGATCGCCGCGCGGCAGCCGACTGCCTCGAGGGTCAGACCGACCATCCGGGTCAGCTTGCCCTCGACGACCAGGCCGCGACTGTCGCCGAGACGCTGGTCGAGGCGGCGGATACGCTGCGCCCAGATCGCGTTGCGGTTGGTCTCAGGCATCGCCGTCACCGCTGTCGGCGCCGCCGTCGCGCAGGCGCTCGCCGGCGAGCAGCGGCGCGATCAGGCTGTTCAGACGCGAGTCGAGCGTCGCATCAACCTGCGAGGTATCGGTGTGGATGCGGCAGCCGCCGCGCTGGATCACCGGGTCCTCGACGATGTGCCATTTCTGGTCGTGCTCGCCGATCGTGTAGGCGTCACGCACGAGCTCGGCGTCCTCGGGATGCAGGACGACGCGGATATTGCGCGCGCCGATCGGCAGGATGCCGAGCGCCTCGCGCACGACACCGACGATCTGCCCCGGGTCGAGTTTGACCTCGCGTCGGATCAGCTGGCGCACCATGCTGATCACCAAGGTCACGACCTCGGCCTCGAGCTGTTGATCGAGTTCGTCGAACGGCCGGTCGAGCGCCTGGAGCAGCGTGTCGAGCCTGGCCACCCGTTCCTGGACCGCGCTGCGCCCCTCTTCGAGCCCTTCGCGGTGACCGTAGGCCTGGCCTTCCTTGCGGCCCTGTTCGAAGCCTTCCTGCTGTGCCGCGTTGCGCAGGCCATCGAGCTGCGCGGCAGTCAACAGGCCTCGCGACTCGCCGATCGCCGCCTCGCCGTGCCGGTGCACGTGCGGCGGCTGCCACTGGGTGACCTTCGCCTGATCGGCGGGGATGACCTGGGCGCCGGCCTTCTTGCGCTCGCTCATCGACCGCACGCACCGGCTGCGGACCGCGGCAGGCGGCTAGATAAACTCTTCGCCACCGCTGCCACCGAGGTTGATCTCGCCCGCATCCGACAGCCGGCGTGCCACGGTCAGGATCTCCTTCTGCGCCGCCTCGACGTCGCTGAGCTTGGCCGGCGCGGCGGCCTCGAGGTCGTCCTTGAGCATCTCCGCGGCGCGCGACGACATGTTCTTGAAGATCTTCTCGCGCAACCCCTCGGGCGCGCCGCGCAGTGCCAGCAGCAGCTGGTCCGACGACACCTCGCGCAGCAGCGTCTGCATGCCGCGGTCATCGATATCGTTGAGGTTCTCGAACACGAACATGTTGTCCTGGATCGACTGCGACAGCTCCTCGTCGGCCTCGTTGATCTGCTCGATGACCTTGCTCTCGACTGCACCGTCGACGAAGTTGAGGATGTCCGCGGCCTTCTTGACGCCGCCGAGCGCCGACGACTTGACGTTGTTGGCGCCGGAGAACTGCTTCTCGAGGATCTCGTCGAGCTCCTGCAACGCCGCCGGCTGGATACCGTCGAGCGTCGCGACGCGCATGACCACGTCGGTGCGCACGCGCTCGGGGAACTCCGACAGCACCCCGGCCGCCTGGTCGGGATCGAGGAACGACAGCACGATGGCGATGATCTGCGGGTGTTCGAGGCGGATCAGCTCGGCGATCGCGCGCGGGTCCATCCACTTCAGCTGTTCCAGGCCCTTGCTGTTGCGACCAAGCAGGATGCGATCGATGATGCCGCTGGCCTTGTCGGCACCGAGCGCCGACGTCAGCATGTTGCGGATGTACTCGTCCGAGCCCATGCCCAGCGACGTCTGCTCGCCGATCGCGTCGACGAAGTTCTGCATCACCAGCTCCATCTGCGAGTTGGTGATGTGGGTCAGGCCGGCCATCGCAAGACCGATCTCCTGCACCTCTTTCGGCCCCATGTGGCGCAGGATCTCGGCGGCGTGCTTCTCACCGAGGCCGAGCATCAGCAGCGCCGAACGCTCGACCCCGCTGAGGTTCTTTACGGTTTGCGCATCGGTCTGCTCAGTCATGTCACGCCGCTTCTTCGCCCATCCAGGTCTTGACCAGCTGCGCGACGCGCTTGGGATCCTCGTCGACGAGATTGCGCGCGGCATCCATGATGTTCTCGTAGCGCCCGCCGCCCGGCAGCTTGATCGGCTCGCCGTCGCTGCCAAGTAGCAGTTCCTCGTCGCCGTCGCCACCCGCCCCCAGCGGACCCTCGACACGCGCCGCCTCGCCGCCGCCGGCCGCCGCGCCGGCGTATCCGGCATGGGTCGCCGTCAGGCGTTTCATGGTCGGCCGCAGCACGACGAAGATCAGTACCAGTACCAGCAGCAGACCGGCGACCTGCTTGGCGATGTCGAGGAACCAGCCCTGCTCCCAGATCGGGATCTCGGGCAGCTCGGCGATCGGCTCCGGGCTCAGGAACGAGCTGTTCATGACGCGCACGCTGTCGCCGCGGCGCGCATCGAAACCGATCGCCTCGCGGACCAGCGCGGTCAGGCGCTCGATCTCTTCGGGCGTGCGCTCGCGCACGCTGACGCTACCGTCGGCGTCGACGCTGCTGATGTCGTCGACGACGACCGCGACCGACAGCCGGCGCACCGACAGCGGCGACATCCTGGTGTGGCTGATGACGCGGTCGAGTTCATAGTTGCGCGTCGACTGCCGGCTCGAGTTCAACGTATCGGCGGTGCCCGGCCCGGCCTCGGCCTGCTGTGGCGCGTTGCCGGCGGCCGGCGGCTGGTTGCTCAGTGCACCGGGCACACCGCCGACGCCGGCCCCACGCGACTGTTCCTCGCTGAGCTGCTCGCTGCGCAGCGCGGTCTGGTCGGGGTTGTAGCGTTCCTGGGTCTGCTCGGTGACCGTGAAGTCGATATCGGCGGTCACCTGGGCACGCACCTTGTCGCTGCCGACGATCGGTGCCAGCAGTCGCTCGATGCGATCGCGGAAGTGTTCTTCGATCCGCCGCGTGTGCTCGAACTGGGTCGCCGAGAGCTTCATCTCGCGGCTCTCCTGGGACCCGCTCAGCAGGCGCCCCTTGTGATCGACGACGGTCACCCGGCCGGTCTCGAGTTCCGGCACGCTCGACGCGACCAGGTGCACGATCGCGTCGACCTGCGCGTCCTCGAGCACGCGCCCGCCCTGCAGGCGCAGCGCCACCGACGCACTCGGTGGCTGGCGCTTGCGCACGAACACCGACTGCTTGGGTATCGCCAGGTGCACGCGCGCGCTCTGCACCGCGCCGATGGTCGCGATCGTGCGCGCCAGCTCGCCCTGCAGGGCCTGCTGGTAACGCGCCTTCTCGACCATCTGGCTGGTGCCGAAGCCGGTGTCCTGCTGCATCAGCTCGAAGCCCATGCCGACACTGTTCGGCAGGCCCTGCCCGGCCAGCTGCATGCGGATCTCCTTGAGCTTCGACGACGGCACCATCAACATGCCGGTGGCCTCGTCGACGCGGTAGCTGACACCGGCCTGGGTCAGCGCCTCCATGACCTGGCTGGCGTCCTTCTCGGCGAGGTTGCCGTACAGCGGCGTGAAGTTCGGCGATTGTGACCACAGCACCACGGCGACGCCCAACGCGACGCTGGCCGCGATGCCGACCATGACCGCGACCTGGCGGACCCAGGGGTTGTCGGAGATCGCCGGCATCCCCGCCGCACCGGACGGCGCCGGTAGGTTGCCCGTGTTACCTGCTTCTGCCATGTGTCGACCCTGCTATCGTTGACCGCTTATCGCACACTGCCGGACTCAGACCGGCATGCTCTTGACGTCTTTGTAGGCCTCGACGAGCTTGTTGCGTACCTCGACCATCGCCTGGAACGACACGCTCGACTTCTGCGCGGCGATCATGACCTGGGCCAGGTCGATACCGTCGTCACCGCGTTCGAACGCGGTGCGCAGGGCACCCGCCGTCTGCTGGGTCTCGTTGACCGCGGCGATCGATCTCTGCAGCAGTTCGCCGAAGTCGGTACGCGGCGCTTGCTCGCTGGGTTCGACCCCCGCGGCCTGGGCGCGCAGCACCCGCATCTGCGCGAGGACCTGATTGATTTCCGGAGTGCTCATGATGCCTGACCCTGTCAGCTGTTCGGTTTTCTGACGCCTGATGCCTGTAGCCGGACGGGCTGCAGGTTTCGCGCCAAATCAGTTGCCCGGTATCGTGACCCCGGCCTCGCGCAGCTTCTGCAGCTTGTGGCGCAGCGTGCGCGGGCTGATGCCGAGGATCTCGGCAGCCTGCTTGCGGCTGCCCTTGCCGTTGCGCAGCGCGTCGAGAATCATCCGCTCCTCGACGCTGCGCAGATCGTCGTTGAGGCGATTTTTGTTGTTCGATTCGTCACTTAGCGCCGATTCCCGGGCCTCGGGCACGGCCGGCGCAGCGCTGCCGTCGACGCCCTCGAAGTGGATATCGGCGACGCGCACGCGCTGCCCGTCGCTGAGAATCAGCGCGCGCTGCATCACGTTGTCGAGTTCGCGCACATTGCCCGGCCAGCGATGGCCGAGCAGGCACGCCTCGGCCTCGGGCTCGAACACCGGCAAGGTTTCGCCGCCGCGCAGGTGACGCTCGATCAGGTGGCCGGCCAGCGGCAGGATGTCGCGCGGCCGGTCGCGCAGCGCCGGCAGGGTCAGCGGAAACACGTTGAGGCGGTAGAACAGGTCCTCGCGGAAGCGCCCCGCGGCGACCTCCTCGCGCAGGTGACGGTTCGACGTCGCCAGCACCCGGACGTCGAGCTGGATGACGTCGCGACCGCCGAGCCGCTCGACCTCGCGCTCCTGCAGCACGCGTAGCAGCTTGGCCTGCAGCGGCAGGCTCATCTCCGAGATCTCGTCGAGCAACAGCGTGCCGCCCTGCGCCTGCTCGAACTTGCCGGCACTGGCGCGCGCCGCGCCGGTGAAGGCGCCCTTCTCGTAGCCGAACAGCACGGCCTCGAGCATGTTGTCCGGTATCGCCGCGCAGTTGATCGCGACGAACGGCCCGTCGCGGCGCGCCGAATGCACGTGGATGTAGCGTGCCAGCACCTCCTTGCCGGTGCCGGACTCGCCGCCGATCATGACTGTCGCGTCGCTCGCGGCGACCCGCTTGGCCAGCTCGACCAGCTCACGGGTGCGCAGGTCCTCGGCGATCATGCGACCGTCCTCGGTGTGCCGTTGCGGCAGGTAGCGCTCGACCTTCTGCAGCAGGTCGTCGACCTCGAACGGCTTGGCGAGGTAGTCGACGGCACCGAGCTTCATCGCCTCGACCGCCTGCTCCACGGTGCCGTACGCGGTCATGATCAGCACCGGCAGATCGTGGAAGCGCGCGCGCAGGTTGCGCAGCAGCGCGCGCCCGTCCATCGGCCGCATCTGCACGTCGGTCAGCACCATGTCGACCTCGCCGCGGTCGAGCGTCGCCAGCGCCTGCTCGCCGTCGGTGGCGGTCTCGACCTCGTAGCCGGACAGCATCAGCGTGTCGCTCAAGGCCTGGGACAGTGCACTGTCGTCTTCCACGACAAGGATGCGTGACGCGTTCATCAAGGCATGCTCCCTGGGGTCGTCTGTTGCGCCGCACAGGTCGGCAGCTGGATCTCGAAGCGGGCGCCGCCGCCGGCTGACGACAGCGCGCGTAGCGAACCACCGTGCTCGAGCACGACGGCCTGGACCACGGCGAGGCCGAGGCCGGTGCCGCGCTGGCGGGTGGTAACGAAGGGGTCGAAGATGCGGTCGATGACGGTCGGGTCGATGCCTGGACCGTCGTCTTCGAACACCAGCAGCAGCTGGTCATCGCCGATGCCGCCGGCACTGATCGAGACCGCGACGCCCTCGCCACCGTGGTCGAGGGCGTTGTCGATGAGGTTGCTGAACGCACCGGCCAGCGCGTCGGCATTGCCGATCACGCAGCGGCAGTCGGCATCCTCGAGGCGCAGGTGCAGCGCGGCGCCCAACTGGCGCAGACGCGGCTGCAATCCGGCGATCGCGGTGTTCAGCGCCTCATCGACCTGCAAGGCGCGGGTACTGAAGTTGCCGCCGCGGCTGAACGCGAGCATCTCGCGCACCAGCGTCTCGGTGTGACGCAGACCATCGAGCAGCTTGTCGCTGAACTGACGGCGCTGCTCGGCGCTGAGCGCGGCCTTCGCCAGCTGCCCGGCGTACAGCACCGACGTCGCCAGCGGCGTGCGGATCTGGTGGGCGAGCTGGGCCCCCATCTCGCCCATCGCGGACAGCCGGTCCTGGCGCTCGACCCGCTCCTGCAGGCGGCGCTGGTCGGTCATGTCGACGACGACGAGGATGCGGCCGCGGTCGCTGAGCGGACGCTGCGACACCGTGACACGCCGCCCGTCGCGCAGCAGCCAGTCGCCGGGTGCCGGCTCGGCGATCACCGCCTCGTCGCGGATCTCGCCCCAGCGCCGTCCCCACGCCAGACCGCCGAACAGGGTCTCGGCCGCGGGATTGAAGCGGTCGACGCGGTCGCGCATGTCGACGACGACGACCGCGGCCGGCAGGGCCTCGAGCAGCACACCGAGCTGGTCGGCGAGGTGCTCTTTCTCGGCACGCTCGTGCAGGCGTTCGCGACGCGCATGCGCCAGCTCGTCGCTGAGCGACGCGACCTGTGCCTCGAGCTGGCCATAGGCCGCGGTCAGGCGCTCTGAGAGTTCGTTGAATACGCCGAAGGCGTGCTCGAGATCCGCGGCGACGGGGGCCGCGGTGGCCTGCGCTTGGTGGCTGGGCATGTAGCTGGGTCCTGGTTTCCCGATGGCGTCGGAAAACCAGACAGCAATTGGCGTGCCACCAAGCGTTGGTGTTTAAAATCAGACACTTGGTGCGCGAACAAAACGATTACGTCAAAGGCCCGTCAGCTCCTGGCCGCGCTGCAGGCCGTACTTGCGCAATTTCTCGACGAGTGTCGTGCGGCGCATCTTGAGCTTCTTCGCCGCGTGCGCGACGACGCCGTTGGCCTCTTCCAGCGCCTGGCGGATCAGGCTCTGCTCCATGCTCGCGAGATGCATCTTCAGATCGATGCCCTCGGCGGGCAGGCGCGGCATGCTGGATACCGTGTTCGGCTGGTCACCGTGCGTGCTGACGACCGGCAGGGCCTCGTCGTCGCCGGCGTCGGGCACCGCGACCGGGATGCCGGCGCGGAACTTCTCCGGCAGGTCGGCGACGTCGACGACGCCGTACGGGAACAGAATTGCCAGGCGTTCGATCAGGTTGGCCAGCTCACGCACGTTGCCCGGCCAGCGGTAGTGCGACAGCGCCGTGACCGCCGCCGGTGTCAGGCGCACCGAGCCGCGCTTCTCGTGCTCGATGCGCTGGATCAGGTCGTTGACCAGCACCGGGATGTCCTCGACCCGCTCGCGCAATGGCGGCACGTCGATCGGGAACACGTTGAGCCGGTAGTAGAGATCCTCGCGGAAGGTATCGTCCTTGATCGACTGTTCGAGGTTGCGGTGGGTCGCCGCGATGATGCGCACGTTGCAGTGGATCGTGCGATTGCTGCCGACCCGCTCGAAGGTCCGCTCCTGCAACACGCGCAGCAGCTTGACCTGCATGTGCATGCTCATGTCGCCGATCTCGTCGAGGAACAGCGTGCCGCCCTCGGCCAGCTCGAAGCGGCCCTGGCGGGCCGTGATCGCACCGGTGAATGCGCCTTTCTCGTGGCCGAACAGTTCGCTCTCCAGCAGGTCGCCGGGGATCGCCCCGCAGTTGACCGGCACGAACGGTCGGCCGCGGCGCTTCGAGTGGTAGTGCAGCTTACGCGCGACGACCTCCTTGCCGGTGCCCGATTCGCCGAGGATCAACACCGTCGCCTCGCTGTCGGCGACCTGCTCGATCATCCGGTTGATACCGCGCGTCGCACGACTGTTGCCGGACAGGCTGCGGAACAGCTCCAGCGGTCGCCGCGGCGCCTCGCCGTGGCGCTGCGACTCGGCGAACACCTGCGCTTTGTGCAGCAACGACGAGATTGCGTCGTACTGGCATGGCAGGCGCAGCGTGCCGAGCACGTCGCCGCTGACCAGCATCTCGTCGCCGCTGCTGTCCTGGATCTGGATCAGCGCCGGGCGCGGATCGCAGTCGTTGATCGCGCTCAGGTAGGCGCTGCGGTCGCCGTCCGGCATCTGTCCGCTGAGGAACACCGATACCGACCGGTCGCTGAAGCGCTCGACGAGGCGACCAATATCCGCCGGTGATTCAGGGACATGGACATCACAGTCAATGAACTGCAGGATATTCTGCAGGTAATCGAGCGAGGCCTCGTCCGGCAACACCAGGACGACGGTGACCGCATTCAGCGATTGCCCCCGGCTGTTGTCCGGCGCCATCCATCCGTTGCCAGCATTCGCGGTCGACATCACGATTCTCTACGAATTAGGTGACTTTGCGGAAGTTAAGCATGCAGTCCCCGGGATGTCAAAAAAACGTCAGTCAGCAAATCCCGCCGGCGCCGCGCTGTCGGCCGGTCGCACGCTTGACAGCGGCAGTCACCGCCCATAGAACTGGCGCGTGACTCGCCGCGAACCGGATCCGACCCGTTGAACGATCTGCCGCTGGGCGCACTGTTCGGCGCCCTGGTCTTCCTGCTGTTCCTGTCCGCCTTCTTCTCGGGTTCCGAGACCGCGTTGATGACGCTGAATCGCTACCGGCTGCGCCACCTCGCCGACGCCGGCCATCCGGGTGCACGCCTCGCCGACCGCCTGTTGCTCAAGCCCGACCGCCTCATCGGCCTGATCCTGCTCGGCAACAACTTCGTCAACATCCTGGCCTCGTCGCTGGCGACCATCATCGCGATCCGCCTCGGCGGTGAAGGTGCGATCCCGATAGCCGCGGGCCTGCTGACGCTGGTCGTGCTGATCTTCTCCGAGGTCGCGCCGAAGACACTGGCGGCACTGCACCCCGAACGCATCGCGTTCCCGGCGTCCTGGGTGTACACGCCGCTGCTGCGGGTGATGTTTCCGCTGGTGTGGCTGGTCAACCTGATCGCCAACGCGGTGCTGCGCGCGCTCGGCGCCTACCCCGACGACGCCGACGGCACGTCGCTGAGCCGCGAAGAGCTGCGTACCGTCGTCAACGAGGCCGGCGCGATGATCCCGCGGCGCCACCAGAAGATGCTGATCAACATCCTCGACCTCGAAAAGGTCACGGTCGACGACATCATGGTGCCGCGCAACGAACTCGACGGCATCGACCTCGACGAACCGCTCGACGTGATCCTCGAACAGCTCGAGCAGGTGCCGTACACCCGCGTACTGGCCTACCGTGGCAGCATAGACAACGTCGTGGGCTTCTTGCATTCGCGCCGCGTCATGCAGGCGCAGCTGGACCACGAACTGAGCCGCGAGACGCTCGAGGCGCTGATCCGCGAACCCTATTTCATCCCCAAGGGCACGCCGCTCAACCGCCAGCTGATCAACTTCCAGCGCAACCGCCGGCGCACCGCACTGGTCGTCGACGAGTACGGCGACGTACAGGGCCTGGTGACGATGGCCGACCTGCTCGAAGAGATCGTCGGCGAGTTCGCGACCGATCCCGCCGACCAGATCGCCGACGTGCAGCCTCAGGACGACGGCAGCTTCCTCGTCGACGGCAGTGCGAACCTGCGCGAGCTGGTCAAGACCATGCACTGGGAGCTGCCGACCGACGGCCCGAAGACTTTGAACGGCCTGATCGTCGAGTACCTCGAGAGCATCCCGGAAAACGGCACGTCGCTGCTCGTCGCCGGCTACCCGGTCGAGGTCGTGCAGACCCAGGACAACGCGGTCAAGACCGCGCGCATCCGCCCCGACGACCGCCGCACCGCCGCCGCCGAGGATTGACGACCGGCACGCGGACTCAACCGCAGCCGCCGCGTGCCGCTACACGGCAGACACAGCGGGGGGAGACCGACCATGTCCGAAGCCAGCATCGAACGCCGCCGATTCCATCGCATCGGCACCGACAAACCGGTCGCGGTGAGGAGCGCGAGCGGCGACCACGCCGGCACCACGCTGGACGTGTCACTGCGCGGCCTGCTGCTCGAGCCGAGCGACGGCTGGCAGCCGCAGTCCGGGACGCCGGTCGAGGCGCGCATCCGCCTCGACGATGGCGACGACTGCTGCATCGACCTGCAGGGACGGGTCGCTCATGTCGACGCCCGGCGCATCGGTATCCACGTCACGGCAGTCGACGTCGAGAGCGCCAGCCGGCTGCGCCGCATGGTCGAGCTCAACCTCGGCGACACGACGCTGATCGAACGCGAACTCGCGGAGCTGATCGGCGCCTAGCGGTCGTCGGCCTGCTGGCATCAAGGCCGCGACGACCCGCGAACGTGCATGGCGTCGTTCGATCGCAACGGAAACAACCACCAACAAGGGGAACACCTCGTATGAAGACCGCTCGCGCACTACTGACCGTCACGCTGGCATCGGCCCTGTATACCTCGACGGCGCTCGCGACGACGCCACAGGGCTGTTACAAACCGGTACGCGGCTACGCGGCATCGATCTGCAGCGACCTGCAGTGCACGACCCAGTCGGGCTATTACCGCATCGTCATGCGCAACCCGAACCTGCCGCTGTTCAAACGCCGGCTGGTGCTGCGCGGGTCGTTCTCCGGCCGGATCACCGGGTTTACCGACGCCTGCCCGGGCGGCAACACGCTCAGCCACGTGCTGCGCGACAGCAACCTCGGCGGCACGGTCATCACCGACGGCGACATCGGCTGCCCGATCGATCCGACCGATACCACGCCGCCGATCGCGGTCGTCGAGACCCTCAACATCGTCGGCGGTAGCGGCGCCTACGCCAACCTGGCATGGGGCCGCGTGACGCTGACCGGCCAGTTGGCCGGCCTCAACACCTTCGCGGTCGCGCCCACGGCCGACGACATCGTCTGCTTCGACGACACCACGCCCTGACCAGGCCCCACCGGGCGCCGTCGACGTGGGCCGCGAACCGGCCCCGGTCGCCCGGCACGACGCCTGCCCGCCGGATCCGCCAGCGCGCGGCGACCGCACACCGATTCAGAGCGCGTCGATCGCCTCACCGATGCGGCTGACCGCAATCACGTCGACACCATCCAGGCCCTTCTTCGGGGCATTGGCCTGCGGCACGATCACACGCTTGAAACCGTGTTTCGCGGCCTCGCGCAGGCGCTCCTGGCCGTTCGGCACCGGGCGGATCTCGCCGGCCAGGCCGACCTCGCCGAAGGTCGCCAGGTCGCCGGGCAGCGGCCGGTCGCGGAAGCTAGACAAGGTCGCCAGCAGCACCGGCAGATCGGCCGCAGGCTCGGTCACGCGCACGCCGCCGACGACGTTCAGGAACACGTCCTGGTCGAACATGCCGACTCCACCGTGACGGTGCAGCACGGCGAGCAGCATCGACAGCCGGTTCTGTTCCAGGCCGAGCGCGACCCGGCGCGGATTGGCCAGCGGGCTCTGGTCGACCAGCGCCTGCACCTCGACCAGCAGCGGGCGCGTACCCTCGCGGGTGACCAGCACGCAGCTGCCCGGCACCTGGCGTTCGTGGCGCGACAGGAAGATAGCCGACGGGTTGCTGACCTCGCGCAGTCCCTTGTCGGTCATCGCGAATACGCCGAGTTCGTTGACCGCGCCGAAGCGGTTCTTGATCGCGCGCACGAGGCGGAACGGGCCGCCGCTCTCGCCCTCGAAGTACAACACCGTGTCGACCATGTGTTCGAGCACGCGCGGTCCGGCCAAAGCGCCTTCCTTGGTCACGTGGCCGACCAGGAACAGCGACGTGCCGCTCTGCTTGGCGAAGCGCACCAGGCGCGCCGCCGACTCGCGCACCTGCGCGACCGAGCCGGGCGCCGACTGCAGCGCCTCGGTGTAGAAGGTCTGAATCGAGTCGAGCACGAGCACGCGGGGACGCTCCTTCGCGACCAGTGCAAGGATGCGCTCGACGCAGGTCTCGGTCAGCAGGCGCAGTCGCTCGACCGGCAGGCCCAGGCGCTGCGCACGCAGGCTGATCTGCTCGGCCGATTCCTCGCCGCTGACGTACAGTGCCGGTTTACGCTCGGCTAGCAATGCGAGCGCCTGCACCAGCAGCGTCGATTTGCCGATGCCCGGGTCGCCGCCGATCAGCACCACCGAGCCGGTGACCAGGCCGCCGCCGAGCACGCGGTCGAGCTCTGCCATGCCCGTCGGCACGCGCTCGGTGCGCTCGGCAACGACGTCGGCGAGGTTGCGGATCTGCGCCGCGTCGTCATCACCGGCGTAGCCGCCGTAGCGCGATGGCGCGTTGTTTGCCGACGCGGCCACGCTCTCCTGCAGCGTGTTCCAGGCACCGCAGTCGCTGCACTGCCCGGCCCACTTGGGTGCCTGTGCGCCGCAGTCGCTGCAGACGTAGATGGTCTTGGCGGTCTTGGCCATCAAACGCTGCTGAAGGAATTTCCACCATCGAGTCTCGAACGCAAAGGTTGCAAAGACGCGAAGGACGCAAAGGGGTTTATTTGGGCGGTTGTGATGGAGCTTGTCGGTGACGCCTTCGACGAAACGGTACTGCCCCCGTTACTGCCGGCAGGCTCCGATGTCGAAAGAATCGACGACCGGTCTGTTCTTCGCGTCCTTTGCGCCTTCGTGGCCTTTGCGTTGGAGACTCGGTGAAAGTAACGACTCACGCGACTAGGTGGTCGCGATGACCGATCAATATTCATCGTCACCGTAAGCATCGTAGGCATAGTTGTCGAAGCGCGTGAACTGGCCCTGGAAGGTCAGCATCACGGTGCCGATCGGTCCGTTGCGCTGCTTGCCGATGATGATCTCGGCCTTGCCCTTGTCGGCGCTGTCCTCGTTGTAGACCTCGTCGCGGTAGATGAACACGATCAGGTCGGCGTCCTGCTCGATCGCGCCCGACTCGCGCAGATCGGACATCACCGGTCGCTTGTTCGGCCGCTGTTCGAGCGAGCGGTTGAGCTGCGACAGCGCGACCACCGGCACGTTGAGTTCCTTGGCCAGCGCCTTCAGCGAGCGCGAGATCGCCGAGATCTCGGTCGCGCGGTTCTCACCGATGTCGGGCGCCTGCATCAGCTGCAGGTAATCGATGACGACCAGGCCGAGCTGACCGTGCTCCTTGGTCAGGCGCCGGCAACGCGCGCGCAGTTCGGTCGGCGTCAGCGCCGGCGTGTCGTCGATGAACAGCTTGGTGCTGTTGAGGATGTTGACCGCCGACGTGATGCGCGGCCAGTCGTCGTCCTCGAGCCTGCCGGAGCGCACGGCCTGCTGGTTGACCCGGCCGAGCGACGAGATCATGCGCATTGTCAGCGCCTCGCCCGGCATCTCCATCGAGAACACGGCGACCGGCATGTCGCCGGTGACCGCGACGTTCTCGGCGACGTTCATCGCGAACGTGGTCTTGCCCATCGACGGCCTGCCCGCGACGATGATCAGGTCGGCCTTCTGCAGGCCCGAGGTCTTGGCGTCGAAATCGGCGAAGCCACTCGACACGCCGGTCAGCGCATCGTCGTTGCCGTACAGCTCCTCGATGCGGTTGATCGTCTCGGTCAGCAACCGCGTGATCGACTTGAAACCGCCACCGCCACGCGCCTGCTGCTCGGCGATCTGGAACACCATGTTCTCGGCATGGTCGAGCAGCTCGTGGACCTTGCGGCCCTTCGGCCGGTAGCCGGCCTCGGCGATCTGGTTGCCGACCTTGATCAACTGCCGCGTGACCGACTGCTCGCGCACGATCGACGCATAGGCCTGGATGTTGGCCGCACTCGGCGTCTCGTTGGCGAGCATACCGAGATAGGCCAGGCCGCCGACATCGGCGGCGGCCTCGTGGTGTTCGAGTTCCTCGGCCAGCGTGACGACGTCGAAGGGCCGGTCGGCATCGGCCAGGCTGGCGATCGCGGCGAAGATCAGCTGGTGCTCGCGGCGATAGAAGTCCTGCTCGGTGAGCACGTCGGCGACCCGGTCCCAGGCGCCGTTGTCGAGCATCAGGCCGCCGAGTACCGCCTGCTCGGCCTGCAACGAATGCGGCGGTACGCGCAGCGCCTCCATCTGTGCATCGCCACCGCCTTCGGCCACGTACTCGGGGACAGATTCATACACCGCGTCAACCATGCCGTCGCCACAGGGAAGCCAGAAGGGAGGACACGATTAGAGCAGAAAACCGCCGCCGCTGGCGACGGTGACAATTTGCCGATTTGCTGCTACCAAAAACGCAAGGACCCGGCAGCTGCCGGGTCCTGTCGATCGCCGCGGGCATCACCGCCCGGCGGACACCCGCGCGCTGTCGCCCGGGCTCACTCCTCGCCGATGACCGTGACCTTTAGCACCGCGTCGACGTCGGTGTGCAGGTGCAGCACGACGTCGTACTCGCCGGCGACACGGAACGGCCCTTCGGGCAGGCGGACCTCGGACTTGGCGACCTCGACGCCGGCATCGGCGCAGGCCTGGGCGATGTCGACGGTGCCGACCGAGCCGAACAGGCGGCCCTCCTCGCCGGCCTTGTGCGTGATGCTGACGCCAGCGGCCAGCGCCTCGATCTGCGCCTTGCGCGCCTCGGCCGTCGCCAGCTTGTCCGCCGCCTGCTGTTCGAGCTCGGCGCGCCGCGCCTCGAACAGTTTCACGTTCTCGGGGCTCGCGAACACGGCCTTGCCCTGCGGGATCAGGAAGTTGCGCCCGAAGCCCGACTTGACCGAGACCTTCTCACCCAGGCCACCGAGGTTGGCCACTTTTTCCAGAAGAATGACGTCCATCGTTATCTACCTTTCAAGCGATTCAATTGTCGCCGGTCCCCGACCGGCGGGCCCGGGCGCGCGCCCGGAAATCCAGCCATCCGTCGGCATAACCCGCCGCGGACACCATGGTCGCACCCTGCGGCGCAACAAAAATCAGCAGCATGTACAGGCCAACCAGCCACGCCGTCGACGCGCCGAACTCGCCGACCAGGCCGTGTGCGACGCTGATCCCCTGGATCAGGAATACGACCATGCCGACCAGGTACAGCTGCGCCAGCAGGTTCGGCTTGCCGCTACCGAGCAGTACGCCGCCGACCAGCAGCAGCGGCACCAGCAACAGCAGCCAGCGGCCGAAGCGCAGCTGGCGAAATTCCTCGCCGAAGGCGCCGGGCCGGTCGAGCAGTGCCGCCCAGTACCGAGCCAGGCACAGCGACACGATCGAACCGACGAACCAGGTCGCGGCGACACCGCCGACCATCCAGCCCGAGATCGCCTCGATCAGCGGCCCGAGGTTGGCGGCGGCCTGCGCCTGCTCGTCGAGGCGCCGGACCACGAACTCGTTCAGCGCATCGAGCCAGAACGCGGCCGGGTCGCCGAGCATCGCGTACTGCAGCACGACGACGATTGCGCCACCGATCGCCGCGGCCTCGATCGCCAGACGCAGCGAGCCGGTGCTGCCCATGATGCCGCCGAGCACCGCGGCCGGCAGCCACAGGATCAGTGCGATCAGCGCCATCGCGATCGGCATCTGGAACAGCAGGCCGCCGAGGCCGCCGATCGCCAGCAGCGCCGACGCCAGCACCAGGGCGCCTTCACGCCAGCCCTGGCGCAGCACGGTCAACGTGATCACCGCAGCACTGGCCAGCGCAAGCGGCGTTATCAACAGCGCCAGCACCGCCAGCACCGTGGCCGCAATCACCGCCTGCATGCGGCCCTTCATCACCCATTCGGCGAAGGCCTTCATGCACCTACCCCGTCGGTCCGCGTCGCCATCAACCCGCGCGGCAAACCGACCGTTCGATCAGTGGCTGTCCGAGTACGGCAGCAGCGCCAGGAACCGGGCGCGCTTGACCGCATCCGCGAGTTGACGTTGGTACTTGGCGCTGGTGCCGGTGATCCGGCTCGGTACGATCTTGCCCGACTCGCTGACGTACTGTTTCAGCAGGTTCAGGTCCTTGTAGTCGATCTCCGTGATACCTTCGGCGGTAAAACGGCAGAACTTGCGGCGGCGGAAGAAACGTGACATCGCGTGTGACTCCTCAGGATGCGTCGGCCGCAGCCGGTTTTTCGGAATCCTTGGCGGCCGGCGCGGCGGGACGGCTGTCTTCCTTGTCCTCTTCCTTGGCCAGCGGCGAGGTCTCGGTGACCGCGGCCTTGCGGCGGGTCACGAGGTTGCGCAGCACCGCGTCGTTGAAACGGAACGCGCTCTCGAGCTCGGCCAGTGCCTCGGCACCGCACTCGATGTTCATCAGCACGTAGTGGGCCTTGTGGACCTTGTTGATCGGATAGGCCAGCTGGCGACGGCCCCAGTCTTCGAGGCGGTGGATGGTTCCGCCGCTGCTCTCGATGGTCGCGCGGTAGCGCTCGACCATGTGCGGTACCTGCTCGCTCTGGTCCGGATGGACCAGGAACACGATCTCGTAGTGACGCATTGTTGCTCCTTACGGTTTAAAGCCTCCCGCACGTGGCGGTGAGGCAAGGAGGACCCGCACCCGGCAGGTCTGAAAGGCGCGAAATGCTACGCGAAAAGTCCAGGCCATGCAAATGCCTAGCCGCGCCCCGGGCCGCCGTCCGGGGGTCCCCTGCCGAGCCAGCGACGACCGGCCAGGCCGCCGACGAGCACGGCCACCGGCAGCAGGGCCACGGCGCCTGGCAGACCGATGCTCGCAGCGACGGCCTCGCCGGTCGCCTCACGATGCAGCGCGAGCGCGAACAGTAGTACGACCACGCCGACCGCAGCGCCGCCGGCGGTCGCCAGCCGACGCCGTCGCCGACTCTCGGCCTGGCCGCGGCCGTCGCGCCGGGTCTCGCCGACGATCGCGGCCAGCAGCTGTTCGAAATCGTCGGCGAAGCGCGAATTCCGGATCTCGGCGGCATTCTGCATCGCCAGATCGGCGATCTCCGCGGGCAGCGCGTCACGGTCGGGCATCTTGGCGTCATCGACCAGCACCGGGATGATCGTCAGCCCCTGCCGCAGCGCCGTGCTGATCTCGTGGCGCACGTAGTCGTCCGCTTCCCAGACGCGCGGACGCGACGCGTCGCCGGCGGTCGCCATCCAGCGGCTGCCGATCAGCACCAGCAGCACCGCCGACCCCTGCAACGCCGCGTCGATCCGCTGCGCGAAATGCGATCCCGGCCGGATCGCGCTGACGTCGAGGAACAGGCGGCGTTCGGGCAGCCGCTCGGCGAGACGGTCGTGGATCCGGCCGGCCATCGACGCGGTGTCGGACCGACGGTAGCTGATGAAGATGCCGTCGGCGCCCATCGCGGTCAGCGCGGATGCGGGCCCGACGCCGTCGACTCCGGGAAGATCACCACGGTGTCTGCGAGCCGCGGCAATGCCGCCGTCGCCGCGTACCAGCCGATCTTGTGCAGGTGCTGATGGGCGGTAAACCGACCGGGTAACTGGACCTGTGCGATGTCGCGCTCGCGCGCCTTGTGGAACTCGTAGACCAGGGCCGTCGTGCGATGCCGGGTCGAGTATGGCTGGCGTGCCAGCGCATCCGGCAGGTCGTTGAAGCCTCCGGTGATCAGCGCTTCGGCGGCCGGCCGGTCCAACGCCTCGCCGCTGGCCTCGAACGACCGATCCGTGGCGATGAACACGACCATTCTATAGTTGCCGGGCGGGACCCAGAACAGATCGCGGATGTAGGTCAGAAAGTCGGTCACCGCGCCGCGATCGGCGTCCCCGAGGGAGTCGCCGTTGCGGTCGACGGATTCCAGCCGTGTGACCATCGCGAAGCCGTTGGGCGCGGCATAGAAGCGCAGCTCGTGCTTGCCGGCGAGTTCGAGCGTCGCGGTCAACGCCCGTGACACGTCTGCCAGCGTGACCGGGTCGCGCAGGAACACCGTCGGCAGCACCTGCATCGCCGATGCGCGCGGCGGCGGCCACGGGAACGCCGGCATCGGGGGCGCCGCCGGCATCTCAGGCGCCGGTTCGGTCTCGACCGGCTCGTCGGCGACCGGATCCTCGACGATGACGGGATCCTCGATGATGGCAGGCTCGTCGACGATGACGGGTTCCTCGACGGGTTCAGGGAAGGTCGGCACCTGATCCGGTGCACCGGCCAGCTCCTCGCTGACACTCCCCATGTAGTCGCCGCGCACGAACAGCCAGGCCAGCGTCGCCAACGCGAGTCCGGCCAACGCGACCGCGCTACCCGACAGCAACAGGTAGTGGGTGCGCCGGCACAGCCAGGTGTATGCCGCGTAGCCACCGGCCAGCGCGGCCAGCAGCAGCGCGGCGGCGACTACCCACTCGGGCAGCGCGTCGATCAGGCCGCCGGCGGCGACCAGCAGCGCGCCTGCCGCCAGCGCCGCGATGCCCGCGCTCGCCAGTGCCCCCACGGCGCAGCTGACGCGCTGTGGCCAGGTCCGCTTGTTGTCCGATCCGCGTTGCGCCACGTTGCCAGACACCGGAAGCGCGCCGTGAGTGCGCGTGATCAAGTGTGGTCGGTGAACGACCGAGCGGCAAGTCGGCAGGAACGGCGGTCGGCACCTGCCGGCCGCGGCGTCAGGCGGGGTGGGCGCGACGCTGGCGCAGCGCCTCGTACAGACAGACGCCGGTCGCGACCGCGACGTTCAGGCTCTCGACGCTGCCGAGCATCGGCAGGCGGACCAACCGGTCGCAGGTGTCTCGTGTCAGGCGGCGCATGCCGTCGCCTTCGGCGCCCATGACCAGCGCCAGCGGCCCGGTCAGGTCGGCATCGAACAGCGCGGTGTCGGCATCACCGGCGGTGCCGACGACGAACACGCGGTGCGTGTCTTGCAGGTAGCGCAGCGTGCGTGCCAGGTTCGTGACCTGGACGAAGGGTACCGTCGCCGCGGCGCCGCTGGCGACCTTGCAGACGACCGGTGTCAGGCCGCCGGCGCGGTCGCGCGGTGCGACGACTGCGTGCACGCCGGCGGCGTCGGCGCTGCGCAGGCACGCGCCGAGGTTATGCGGATCGGTGATGCCGTCGAGCACCAGCAGCAGCGGCGGCGTATCCCGCGTGCCGAGCAGCTCGTCGAGCGCGGCCTCGCCGAGGCTGGTCGGCACCTCGCCGTGGGCGACGACGCCCTGGTGGTTGGCACCGCCGGTCATGCGATCCAGCTCGGCCTTGTCGCTCGCCCTGGCCTTCACCCCGTGGCGGTGCGCCTCGTCGAGCAGCTGGCGCAGGCGGCGATCGCGGCGCTCGGCATCGAACCAGAGCCGGTCGATGCGCTCGTTGCCGTGCTTGAGCGCGCTGCGCACGGCGTGGATCCCGACGATCAGCTGACCCCGATCCGGCATCGATCAGCCCTTGGCCTTCCTCTTGCCACGCCCACCGCGGCCACCGCGCTTGCCGCCACGCTCGGCCGTGCGTCGTGCGGGTTTGCCACTGTCGGGCTTGTCGCGTCGCCGGCCCTTTCCCGGCTTGCGGTCGTCGCCGCGCTTGTCGCCACCGGCGGCACCGGCGAGCACGAAGTCGATCTTGCGGTCATCGATGTTGACCGCGGCCACGCGCACACGGATCGGGTCGCCGAGGCGATAGACCTTGCCGGTGCGATCGCCGCGCAGGCGGTGCCCGACCGGGTCGAAGTGGAAATAGTCGTAATCGAGTGCCGTGATGTGGACCAGTCCCGATACGTAGATGCCGTCGAGCTCGACGAAAATGCCGAAGCTGTTGACGCCCGAGATCACGCCGTCGAAGTCGTCGCCGACCTTGTCGAGCATGAATTCGCACTTCAGTGTGTCGGCCGCGTCGCGGGTCGCGTCGTCGGCGCGGCGCTCGGTCGCCGAACAGTGCTCGCCCATCGCGGTCAGGTGCTGGTGCGTGTACTCGAAGGCCTCGACCGGTTCGCCGGTCAGCAGGTGCCGGAGCGCCCGGTGCACCATCA
>JAAUYD010137114.1_pt1 | contig 37088 bp, 38 predicted proteins | sample 7278101 | NCBI WGS metagenome assembly JAAUYD01 (sample SAMN14350128, study PRJNA611818) | marine sediment metagenome | isolation source: surface marine sediment (0.6m) | place: French Polynesia: Moorea | collected 2018-08
GAACGTAAGGCCATAAAACTCTTTGTGGGTAGAGGCAGTTGCATTGAAGCAGAAACCTAGATCGTGAGGTCTGGGAATCACCGCCCGTTTTACGGCGGTGAGGATGTCAAAACAGGAATTATTGACCTGCTTAAATCACTTGATAGATAAAACTTAAGGTTGACCAAGCTTTAACATCAAAGATATAGTTATCAGGGCTAGGCTCAAGGATTGTGTTAGTTTGGTCACTAGCATTCCCTAAGTCTTGTAGCAGAGCTTGAGCCACTGCTAAAGGATTTTCTAAGGTCAAAATTTGATCTTTGTCAATTTTGAATTCTGAGATTTTTTTGAGGGCTTCTAGGGTTTTCTCAAAAGGGGCTACAGCAGCGATCGCCATAATCTGTTCCCATCCTTGGCTACTGGAGGTCGTCCAGGTTAAGCCAGTGGAGGTAGCAGGGATAAAATTCTTCCTCCCTGGTTCAATAAAGGGTTGCTCCTCTTGATTGGGTTCTGTTGCTTCTTCATAGGGAGGAATGTAGGCGATGGCTTTGCCACTGCTGTTAATGCCTAAAATTAAATAGTAAAGGGGTTGTTCTCCCAAATTTTCTAAGCGATAACGTAACCGAGTTCCTCGGGGGACTTTGGGTAGTCCTGAAAAGCTCAAGGCCGGTGTTTCATTCTGACTCGGATTGGTTTCTGGTTGTACTGGTTTGTTTTGGGTTCTGGTGGTTTGCCGTTGTTGGATGGGGTAAGGTTTGGGGTCAAGACTTTCTAGGGTAACGCGCCAGGGGAGTTGAGAGGAAGTTTCGTTGAGGGTTAACCCCCATAGTTTCATGGCTAACAGTTTTTCTAGGGTGGGACGTAACCGTTCAATGGCTGATTTGATGGCTTCCCCTGATTTACCAACCGTATTGGGTAGTTGTCCTCCTCCTGGGAGAAAGAGAGCGTATCCTTCTGTTGCTTGGGGTTGAGAGGATGGCGTGGAAAAAGAGGAACGCAACCCTAAAATACAATCGATGGGTTGTTCTCCTTCCGTGAGAATATCAGAGACAATATCAATAGCAGAAAAAGCACTGGTGGCATCCACCCGTTCGATACGCTGTAATTTAGGATCAAGGGCAACGATTAGGCCGATGTTGTGAGGTAAACAACGCAGGGATTCTTGTAATAATTGTCCTACGGTGAAGGATGGGTTAGGGGTTTGTTGTGAGGACAGTGGTCGGAGTTTGGCTTTGAGTCCATTACGAGAACGCAGTTGTAAGGGAACGGAGGATGACGGAGGATCCAGGGGGTAAAAAATAGAATTAACTCCATAATATCGCAGAATATTCGCAGGAAACCCAGTTAAGGTAATCGTAGCTGTAGCCGATTCATCAACACTACTGATAAAAGCTTCTGCGGATTGAGATATGGGGGGAAGCAGATAATAGGTAAACAGGGGTTGACTCGAACTATTTTCTTGTTGGGGTTGTTGTTTGGCTCCCATAATCGGGAGAATTTCTTCTGTTGTTTTATTTAGGGTTATGTTCAGGCGACTCGCTGGGACAGTAGACCATAAGTGTTCGGTTAAGGTATAGGTAAACAACCCTGCACTAAAACCATTGCCTTTTATTTCTGTTGCCACTTGCTCTGAACCAGCTGCACTAAGAATAATGCCAGGATTGCTGGCAGCTTTGGTTTTGGGAAGTTTTTGTTTAAGTTGTGATTGAAAGGTAAATTCTTCTGGCTCAATGGTGTCAGTAGGAGAAGGAAAAGAGCGAACTCTCAGGTGGCCTTGAAAGGTTTGACCGCTACTGTGATAACTGGTATCGAGTACCATTGTTACCTTGTCTGTGGAAAGAGATCGCCCTAATAAACGTAACGTATCTTGCAGAATATTATTGGTGTTGGGGTTTCCTTGAGTTAAGGTGATGCCATCTTTAGCAATAATCCCTGGTAGTTGACCTTCGGTAAGGGTAGGGGCTAAATCTGGAGGAATTTTAACGTAATTTCCATACCCACTAAAGTGAAAGACAACCACATCTCCTGCTTTGGCCTGTTTAATTAAATGTTCCACAAAGGCGGTTTCAATGCCTTGACGGGTTGCTTGTTCATCGGTCAAGGTAAGAATATCTTGGGGGTTAAACCCGAAGCGATAGATAAGTAGGTCTTTTTGCCGTTCAACGTCGGTGACACAGCCTTTTAGGTTGAACCCTTGTCCATAATCATTAATTCCCACCAATAAGGCTAGTTTACGATGGGTTGGTTCTGCTAAAGTTTGATAATATTTCTGAAGTTGCTGGTTTGGATGTAGCCATGTCAGGCTTTCTTGAGCGACCCCCCAGGTGAGTAAGGTCTGTAAAAAAGTCCGCCGATCCCATTTCATGGTTTCTGTTTGCTCTGTTGGGAAGATACCGCTATTACACTCACGCTAAGATGTGTAGGCTTCATTTATTTTATTACAAATGTGTAGTTTACAGGGAGTATATCGAAGATTCTCAAGGGTGACAACTAGGGAGTAGGAAGAGTGAGGGGGTTATAGGGAGTGTGGGGAGTGTGGGGTGAGGGGGTGAGAGGGTGAAGATATATCAATCATTTCTCCCAGTCCCTCAGTCCCCTTGTCTCCCTCTACTCCCCCATCTCCCTTGTCTCCAAAGTCTCCCCCAGTCTCCCCTAGTCTCCCCCATCTCCCGTGTCTCCTTGTCTTCCCAGTCCCCCAGTCCCCCAGTCTCCTCCTCGAACTAATTTTGCATAGCTTTAATTAATTCGGCTGCCACTTCAGGACGAGAAAATTGAGGGGGTGGCATTTCTCCGCGTCTTAACATTTCTCGAACTTTGGTACCGGATAAATGAATTCGCTCTTCTTTACTACTGGGACTGGTTTTGGTGGTAGCCATTTGTCCAGTGCGTTTACAGTAGAAAGCGTGTTCAAATTTCATCGGAACAATGCCCAATGCTTCGGGATCAAATTCATCAAAAATATGTTGAGCATCGTAGGTTCCATAGTAGTCCCCAACGCCGGCGTGATCCCGTCCTACAATAAAGTGGGTACAGCCATAATTTTTACGGACAATGGCGTGGAAAATGGCTTCTCTCGGGCCAGCGTAGCGCATCGCTGAGGGGTTAATGGCAAGAATCACCCGATCTTGGGGAAAATAGCTATCCATCATAATTTCATAACAACGCATCCGCACATCGGCTGGGATATCGTCGCTTTTGGTGGCACCGACAAGGGGATGTAAAAACAGTCCATCCACCACTTCTAGGGCGCATTTTTGGATATATTCATGAGCGCGGTGGATGGGGTTACGGGTTTGAAACCCCACAACGGTAGACCATCCTCGTTCCTTAAATAATTTTCGAGACTCAGCAGGATCAATTTGGTATTTGGGGAATAATGGGTGATCATCCCGTTCTATTAACCAAACGGGCCCGGCTAAATTAACAGCCCCTTGATCATAAACAACTTTAACCCCTGGATGTTTACTTTCATCAGTCTTATAAACGTTGACAGCTTCGTGGGTTTTATTGTAATGATACTTTTGGGTCAGTTCTAGTACCCCAATAAAGTTACCGTTGGGATCGTCTAATCTTACCCAGTTCCCTTCTTTGAGAGAGTCCGCTACTTCTTCACTTACGGATAGAGTAACAGGAATAGACCAAGGCACTCCATTGCTTAAGTGCATTTCTTCCACAACAGTTTCGTAGTCAGCCCTTTCCATAAAGCCTTTGAGGGGACTGAACCCACCAATGGCAATCATAACTAAGTCAGAAGTAGCCCGTTCATCTAGGGTAACTCTGGGCAGTTTGTCGGCTTGGGCTAGAAATTCTGCTTTTTCTGCCGAGGTGGCAATACGATTAATTAAGTGACCACCGTGGGGGGCAATGCCATCTGTATGTGTCATTTTAATTATATTTTTATAGTAGCTGTCAGGATTTATCCTACCAGGGTCTGAGAACTTTGGGTGAACTACCCCAAATAAATGAGGAAAAGAAAGCTTTAAGGGGATAGGCTGCTAAGATAAAATCAACTATGTCTGAGATGAGTGATCACTATCATCCTAGGATAATAGTGATCACTCAATAGTTAGAGGTTTCATTGATTGTCCGAAACAGGCTAAAAAAGTTGGGTGTTAGGGTAAAAATCGGTGATTAATTTAAAAAATTTTCAGGAATTGTTTTATGAATATAATGGTTGTGGATGATGAACAAGACATTACTCTCTTGTTTAAACAAAAATTTAGAAAAGAAATTCGACAAAGAAAGCTAGAATTTTCTTTTGTTTTTTCGGCTGAAGATGCTTTAAATTCTCTGGAAAAGCAAGAAAATCATTTAATTCTTATTTTAGCTGATATTAATATGCCAGGCATGAATGGCTTAGAACTCCTGAAAATTATTAAGGAAAACCATCCTAACATTAAGGTATTTATGGTCACAGCCTATGGAGATGATTATAATTATCAAACAGCTATAAAATATGGAGCAGATGATTATCTGACTAAGCCCATTCAATTTGAACATCTTAAAGAAAAAATCGATGAATTACTTTAATTAAAGCTTGAGTTATATGGAAATCCCTAAAATTTTAGTCGTTGATGATGAATTAGATCTAGAACGACTGATTAGACAAAAATTTAGAAGAAAACTAAAACAACAAGAACTAGATTTTGTATTTGCTCATAATGGGCGAGAAGCCCTAGAATATATTGAATTTTATGGGGATATTGATATTGTTTTGACTGATATTTATATGCCTGAAATGGATGGGCTAACCCTCTTAACTAAAATTCAGGAAATTGACCCGATTATTAAGGCAATTATTATTTCTGCTTATGGTGATCTTGATAATATTCGGACAGCCATGAATTATGGTGCTTTTGATTTTTTAACGAAGCCGATTGATTTTAAAGATTTAGAAATTACCACCACTAAAACTATCAATCATGTTAAACAGATCAAAACTGCTTTAGCACAAGAAAAATCAGCTAAAGAAGCACAAGAAAAATCGTTATATAAGTTAAAAAAAGAAATTGAAAAGCGGAAAAAAGTGGAAGAAGCTTTAAGAAATAGTGAAAAGCAATTAGCTCAATTTTTGGCTACTATTCCTGTGGGTATCTTTATTATAAATGCTCAAAATAAATCTCCTTATTATGCAAACGATTTAGCCCAACAAATGTTTGGTACAGAACTTTTAAATGATGTTACTTATGATGAATTAATTGAAATTTATCAGCCCTATTGTTTAGACACTGGAAAAAAATATCCTCTTGAAAAATTACCTATTAATAGAGCTTTACAGGGGGAGAATCCGACGGTTTCAGATATCGAAATTCGTCATGATCAAAAGCGTATTCCTTTAGAAATTTCTGCCCAACCTATTTATGATGAACAAGGGAATATTTCCTATGTAATTGCAGCTTTTCAAGATATTACTCAAAGAAAAAAAGCAGAAACAGAACGTATTCATTTTACTCAAGAATTAGCTCAAAAAAATTTAGATTTACAACAAGCAAAAGATCAACTATCCCATTACAGTGCAACCCTAGAGAAAAAAGTTGTTGAAAGAACCCAAGAACTAACAGAAACTTTAGAAATACTTAAAGCAACTCAAGCAGATTTAATGGTAGAAAATGCTTTATTAAGAAGTGTTGAAGATGAGAAATATTATGACTATCAAGTAGGAGGAAGTTTACCGATAGATGCTCCTAGTTATGTAGTTCGTTCTGCTGATCGCTATGTTTATAAATCATTAAAATCAGGACAATTTTGTTATATTTTAAATGCAAGACAAATGGGCAAATCCAGTTTACGGGTTCAAATAATGAAACGATTACAAGCAGAAAATTTTGCTTGTGTAGCTATCGATTTATCAGAAATTGGGAATCGAAAATTAACCATAAAACAATGGTATGCAGGATTTATTTATATATTATTAAGTGGATTAGATTTATTAGATAAAATTGATTTTAGAGACTGGTTGAAAAGTCATGATTTTTTATCCCCTGTACAGTGTTTAGGAGAACTAATCCATCAAGTAATATTACCAAATATCTCTAAAAGTATTGTAATTTTCATTGATGAAGTTGATAGCGTCTTAAGTTTAGATTTTCCTATGGATGACTTCTTTATTTTCTTGAGAAGTTGTTATAATAAAAGGGCTGATAATCCTGATTATAAACGGCTAACTTTTGCTTTATTAGGAGTTGCTAGTCCTTCTCAATTATTAGAAGATAAAAAACGAACGCCTTTTAATATTGGTCAAGTAATTTATTTGCAAGGATTTCAGTTTTATGAAGCACAACCTTTATTACAAGGATTAAAATCTAAAGTCAATCATCCTCAACCTGTGTTAAAAGCTGTTTTATATTGGACAAATGGTCAACCTTTTTTAACCCAAAAAATATGTCAATTAATTCATAATTCTCACATAGAAATACCTGAAGATCAGGAAAATCAATGGGTTGAGCAATTAGTGCGATCGCAGATTATAGAAAATTGGGAATGTCAAGATGAACCAGAACATTTAAGAACCATTCGTGATCGCATTTTACAAAGTTCTCTTGATAAAAAACAACTCTTAAAACGCTATCAAGCTATCTTACATAGTAATAATTATTCTATCAGTGATGATGAAGAAATTAGAGAACTAATTTTGTCGGGACTCATTATTAAAGATGACAAATATTTAAAAATTCATAACCCTATCTATAAGACAATTTTTAATGATAGTTGGATAGAATGTATGAATAATAAATAGAGTTTTATTAGCTAATTATTCCAGTAACCAAGCAAATAATTTTCCTACAGTTAATTGGAAAGAATTAGCAAAATCAGGAACAGGTAAAATATCACTTTCCACTTCACAAAACATTGGTTTTTGTTGAGAAAAATAAACAAACACTGATTTATCATTAGGATCGATTAACCATCCTATTTGTGTTCTATGATCTAAACAATAGAGGATATTTTTTACTACCTTTGTCTGACTTTGTTCAGGGGATAAAATCTCAATTACCCAGTCTGGTGCAATATAAAATGAATCTGCTATTTCACCGTTATCATCACGAGGAATATTATTCCATGTTAAAATACTAATATCAGGAACGATTGAGCGATCGCCAAAAGTACACCTTAACTCAGAAAAAGCACGGGCAATTTTTTGTGATTTTAGTGTAATATTAATAGCAGTAGATAATTCAGTTTGAATCGTACTATGTTTTCCTTTTGGCATTGGTTTTTGAATAATTCTTCCCTTAATATATTCCCGTGCTGGTTTAGTTTCTGGTAATGCCAAAAATTCTTTTAAAGTGATAGATTTAGAAGAAGTTATAGTCATATTTTTTAGGAGTAGATAGTATTACTTTTTGATAATCATTGCTAATTAAACTATCAACATTATAACTAAAGTTTAAGGGAAAATTTAAACACAAAATAGTTGATATCAAATAATTTGTTACATTAGTTTACAAAGAGAACAATTCCTGACGATAATAGCGTAATCTAAATTATGGTAAATAGTTTGATTTAAGAAATACTTTAATCTATGACATCTATTCACTCTCACCACAAAGCCAAAGCCCTCAAACCTGGTAGTCGTCGTCCCGCAAAAGAACTCTGTAGTGAGTGTGGGTTATGTGATACATATTATATTCATTATGTTAAGGAAGCTTGTGCTTTTCTAAATCAACAAATTGCAGAATTAGAAACAATTGCTCATGGGAAAAGTCGCAATTTAGATGATGAAAATGATTGCTATTTTGGGGTTCATCAAGAAATGATGGCAGCCCGAAAAAAAGACCCCATTGAAGGCGCGCAATGGACAGGAATTGTCAGTACCATTGCTTGTGAAATGTTAGAAAAAGGATTAGTTGAAGGAGTGGTTTGTGTTCAAAATACAAAAGAAGATAGATTTCAACCGATGCCAGTGATCGCTAGAACTTCTCAAGAAGTTTTAGCTGCTAGAGTCAATAAACCCACTTTATCTCCTAATTTATCTATCCTAGAACAAATCCAACAATCTAACTTAAAACGCCTCTTAGTAATTGGAGTAGGTTGTCAAATTCAAGCCTTACGATCAGTCGAAAAAGAGTTAGGTTTAGAGAAACTTTATGTATTAGGAACCCCTTGTGTAGATAATGTTACCCGTGAGGGCTTACAAAAATTCTTAGAAACCACCAGTCGCTCTCCTGATACCGTTGTTCATTATGAATTTATGCAGGATTTTCGAGTTCATTTTAAACATGAAGATGGTTCCATTGAAAAAGTCCCATTTTTTGGCTTAAAAACGAATAAATTAAAAGATGTTTTTGCCCCTTCTTGTATGAGTTGTTTTGATTATGTTAACGCCTTAGCCGACTTAGTTGTGGGCTATATGGGGGCAGAATTTGGTTGGCAATGGATCATGGTTCGTAATGATACAGGAAAAGAAATGTTAGCCTTAGTTGAAGATCAAATCAATACAAAACCTGTAATATCTCAAGGAAATAGAAAACAAGCGGTTCAACAAAGTATTCCTGCTTATGATAAAGGGGTAACATTGCCCATGTGGGCTGCAAAATTAATGGGGGTTGTCATTGAAAAACTAGGACCGAAAGGATTAGAATATGCCCGTTTTTCCATTGATTCCCATTTTACTCGTAATTATTTATATGTTAAACGAAATCATCCAGAAAAATTAGAGAATCATGTTCCTAATTACGCAAAAAAAATTGTGTCTCAATATCAGTTACCTGATAAATAAACACAATTTAATAAGGGTTTTAATCTCTATTCAAAACAAGATTTAGGGTCATTAAATCCACTTAAAAATGACCTTCCTCGTTGTTCGGGGGTTCCATGATGATGAGTATGTTCATAGTCATAATCTCCTGTCATCATGGCAGTAATTGTCGCTTCTCTCAAATCTCCAGATTCTAATATTCCTAACTCTTCGCTAGCAGCAAAAAATGCCCCTGCTAGACAGTCGGCCTGCAATTCCAATACAACAATAGGCAAGTTCTGATCAAGAATACCCAGATGTTTCTGGACAGAATGACCGTATTCATGGGCTAGGGCGAAAAAACCAGCAGAATCTCCCACTTTATCAACTAATTTGTCCATTTGCGCCATATTCAGGTGAATGGTGTTAGAACTAGCACAATAGTGGGCTAACAGAGAAGGTCCACAAGGGGTAATTTCAATGGTTGGGTGAGAATAAACCATCGGATAGCTATAGCGAACTCCCAAACGCTTTAAAATTTCTCCCCAAAACACGTCTAAACCATCACTAATAGCTGATAGGGTTGGAGTGTCCCATGCTGCTTGCATTGGTTGGAGAGGAACTAGACCCAAAGACAGGGTAAGAATACTGACAGCAACCTGTTTTTTCATCTTAATTCACTTTTTTGCTTTTGTTTGGTTATGTACATGGATGACACAACCTTAAAAGGAATTAAGCAGAGATAATTTAGCCTATTTCCCTAATGATAGTTCAGGTATAAGGAAAGTTGATAGGACAATTATAAACTAATGATTAAGTTAGATCCGATGCTAATGTTGATGGATATAGCCTTTCCATATAAACAAGCTATAAATTATTGTAATTGTCAACTCAATCTTAACCCTTTAACTTTTAATTTTTACTATTTATTAAAAGAAATTTTTAAGACCAGAGAATTTGCTAATGCTTAAGATCAATCTTGAATCTCTCAAAAAATCAAGAGCAGAAATTTCGCCTCAATTAACTTTTTTACTAACAATAGCTGATCTAATCGAGAAAAATCAGTTAAAGTATTAAATAAAAGCTAAGACGTGCGCCTAATTATTATGACATCTTCTTCCCTTGCAGTTCGAGAACTTCCTATCTTTCCCTTACCTGAAGTTGTTTTATTTCCTGGTCGTCCTCTTCCTCTGCATATCTTTGAGTTCCGTTATCGTATGATGATCAATACCATACTAGAAGAGGATCGCCGTTTTGGTGTGGTAATGGTAAACCCCGTCAACGGAGAAATTGCTCAAATAGGGTCTTGTGCGGAGTTGATTCGTTTTCAACGTCTTCCCGATGACCGCATGAAGCTTTTAACCATGGGACAACAACGATTCCGTATCCTTGAATACGTACGAGAAAAGCCTTATCGGGTGGGTTTGGTAGAATGGATCGAGGATAAACCAACCACAGATAATCTTCATCCTTTGGCCAATGAAGTAGGACAGTTATTACGGGATGTGGTGCGTCTTTCGGCCAAGTTAACGGATCAAAAAATCGAATTACCCGATGATTTGCCTGAACTTCCAGTAGAATTGTCTTACTGGGTAGCAGGTAATTTATATGGAGTAGCAGCAGAACAACAAGGACTTTTAGAGATGCAAGAAACGAAAGGCCGTTTAGAACGGGAAGTCGAAATTTTAACCTCAACTCGTAACCACTTGGCTGCACGCACCGCCCTCAAAGATGTACTTAAATAGGTTGATGGCTAAAGTTGCTCTATATCCTTTTCTTTGAGGAACAAAACCGAATAACTTCCGTATATTTTGATAACTTCTGTATGATGGGTTAAGGCATCAAGGGCATCAATAATTTTGGGATCGTCACGGTTCCCTTGAATATCGAGATAAAATACATATTCCCCTAGCGATCGCTTGGTGGGACGAGACTCAATACGACTTAAGTTGATGTTTCGTTCAGCAAACACTCGCAAGGGTTTCATCAGGGAACCAGGAACATTCTCAGGAACGCTGAAAGCTAAAGAGATCCGACTACCTACTGTTGGAGTGGGGTTCAAGGTCATTACCCAAAACCGAGTACAGTTATCAGGATAGTCGTTGATGTGATTGACTAAGATGGGGACATGATACAGCTTAGCTGCACGAGGGGCAGCGATCGCTCCGGCTGTGGGTTCGAGACTAATTTTTTGTAGGGCTTCAGTGGTAGAATTAGTAGGAATTAAAGCAACATTGGGAAGGTTTTGCTGTAACCATCCTTGACATTGTGCTAACGCTTGAGGATGGGAATAGACGGTTTTAATGCCACTCAAAGAACTTCCCCGTGAAAACAAAGCATGAATAATAGGTAAAACTAACTCTTGTTGAATTTTTAGGCGATCGAGTTGCCATAACGTATCTAAGGTACTGGCCACACTGCCTTCTGTTGAATTTTCCACGGGAACCACGGCTTTTTGGGTGTCTCCTTTGGCTACAGAATACAAAGTTTGAGCAATACTCGGACAAGGACACAATAAAGAGGATTTTTCTTGAGTTTTTTCTAACCAATGAGCATAGGCTAAAGCTGCCGTTTCTGCATTGGTCCCAATGGGCCCAAGATGAGCAATAGAAATGACCATAAGCAAAGTTTTCAGGGATTGAATATTCGGGTACTCAGAAATCGAAAAGAAAACACTCTATTTTAGATAACTTGTTGAGATTTCATTCATTTTTAAGGTAACTTGTTTGTTCCAGGGCTTGATATTAAGTTGTCTAGAAATATAGTCAGCTAAAAACAAACTTAGCCCAAAACGTTCAATCCGAAACTTAACTCGGAACCAACAATCCTGTAATTTTAGATTTCTTTCTATAGAAGGAGTCAGATGGAGAGGGGGTAATCCACTTAATTCATATCCTCTTGCTATTAATAAATCAGAGACCCTAGACTCTACTAATCTAATTTCTTCTTCAGATAATTTTTTTCGCCACTGCTGAGCTAACTTAGGATCGGGTTTATTGTATGTCGTATCTTGAGCATAATTTAACATTTGTTGATTGTACTCTAATCCTAAAAAATGACAAATTACCGTCAAAGTGCTTACAGGATCAGCGATTAAATTTTCATAAGTTACTTCTATATACCTATCTTCTGATAGTTTGGATTTAAGTTCATTCCATAATAATTCAGCTTCTAACCATCTTTCTACACCTGTCCAAACATTTCCAGCCCATCCCATCCCAATACAAGAACGAGCCACATCTCTACCATCTCTAATTAAATGAATAAAACGTGCGTCTGGCCAAATGTTTAATAATCTGTCGAAATGACGATGAACGGTTGCCCCAATAAATGGTTTATTTTCTTTATCTTTCCACTGCAATAAAAAACTATTTAGTAATTGTATATAATTAAGGCTAGGATCAATAGTCAAATTTGTATTTTGAAAAATAAAAAGGGTTTTTAGCCATTCATAATATTCTTGAAGATTGGGAAACTGACCATCATCACTTACTTTGTCCACTGCATATTCAAATTCTGATGACCAAGCCAGATGAGGATGATGAGATAACATCAGTCTCAAAACTGTTGTTCCAGATCGCTCAGCACCAACTAAAAATGTGGGCTTGGATATTGTTAATGTATCATAATTCATTGTGATTTATCCTTGTTAAGTCATAGAGTTATCTAAGAGCAGAAGCTCATATCAGGTTTACTAAAAAGCGGAAGGAAACTTAATATTTTTTACAACAGCAGTTATTATTTTAAACTGATTTGTGTTATTTAACACCATGGATTAAGTCAATGAACGTAACCTTTTTAGTTCACTAGACCGTTTTTTTTGTCTTGTAGGAACGGCTATAACTAACCCTGTTACTCCTCCACAAATCAAAACAAAAATGGGATTAAATTGAGCATTAAGTAAATTATCCAACATATACAAAGTAATGACAACTACTAAAGAGGCGGTCGGTGCTACTTGAGGATGAAACCAGTATCTAGCAGGATATCGTTTTATAGTAAAAATCAACACAGGTACAAAAAAAGCGGTGTACAAACTTACTAAGCCTACCAGACCTCTTTGTCCGTAAGTAAGAATCCATAAACTATCAGTTACGGAAACATCAACTAACTCCCCCCTCCAGTTATAATCATAAACACGATTTCTACCCCATCCTCCCCAACCAAAAATAGGTCTTTCCAAGGCTTTTTCTATTAATAGTTCTTCATTTTCTAATCTAAATTCTAAAGATTGAGCTCGAGCTGTAGAAATATTCGTAGCAATAGCAGACAGTACGGGTTCAGCATTTTTAGTTGAGAAGTTTCCAGTAGAAGCAAAAGATAAATATACTGATATAGTGATGATAAGAATTAATAAAGCTAAACTACGACGCAACTTTTTAGCAACAAATAAGATAAAGACACCATATATCAGATAAAGATAAGCTCCAGTGGATTTAACTAATATAAATGTTATGATTAACGCAACAACTAAGCCAATGATGGGAATAGACCATATTTGTTTAATAACCTTTGCTTGCCATAACCAAATTCCGATTAATGTTACCGCCATCATCCACATTCCCACTTCAAGACCATGTATCATAAACACCGTTGGTCTAAAGCTCCCATAACGTATCGTTTGAGCAAAACTGTGAGCATGGTAGCCGTAAATCATATTGTGAAGTTGTGGACTAAACCTGATTTCATACAAACATAAAGGTAAATAAATTAATCCACTAAAGAAAATACTCTTTGCTAATTGATTTAATGCTGATAAATTATTAAGATAAATTCGTCCAAGAAAATAGGGTAACCCGAACTGGACAGTTACTGAAAGTGTTGAGGATAGTCCATCATAAGCTCCTAAACCATTAGTAATAGATGAAAAAAAAGGACAAATACATAAAATTAACATTGGCAAATCAAGCCAACTAAATTTAAAGTATTGAATTCTTTTACTATCAAAAATAAAGGTCAATAATAAAATACTATAACAAGTAGCTGATATTCTGGTATAGTCTGGAATTCCAGAAAAAACAAAACCCGCTCTTTGTGGTAAAAATAACCACGCAACTAAAAAGCTTATGATAACTGCTCTTCTAGGAGAAAATTGTAGAAATATAAAGGTAACAATAGGCAGCCATAATAAAATAACAATTTGGGCTTGAGGACTCATAAAATTTATTGATTAGTTTTTGTTTTAATACTAATTTCTCTGCTTTCATTTTTAAGAATGATAATAGTTTTTATACCAACTAACAAATTTATCCAATCCAACTTCTAAAGATGTATTGGGTTTAAAACCAACGTCTTGAATGAGAGGCTCAACATCAGCATAAGTCATAGGAACATCTCCTGGTTGCATGGGAAGAAACTCTTTAATGGCTTTTTTTCCTATACAACTTTCTAATACTTCAATAAAGTGACCAAGTTCTACAGGTTGATTATTACCGATATTATAAATTTTATAGGGAACTGATGAACTTTCACTGTGAGGAATATTATTCATTACACGAACAATTCCCTCTATAATATCATCGATATAAGTAAAATCCCTTTTCATCTTACCATAATTAAATACTTTAATTGGTTTTTCTTCTAATATTGCTTTTGTAAATAAAAAATATGCCATATCGGGGCGGCCCCACGGACCATAAACCGTAAAAAATCTCAATCCTGTTGTGGGAATATTGTATAAATGACTATAGGTATGAGCCATTAATTCATTAGCTTTTTTGGTAGCAGCATATAAACTCACAGGATGATCGACATTATCATTAGTTGAAAAGGGTATCTTCTTATTTTTTCCATAAACAGAACTCGATGAAGCATACACTAAATGTTTAACATTATGATGCCGGCATTCTTCCAAAATATTAACAAATCCTACTAGGTTACTATCGACATAAGCATAAGGATTTTCTAATGAATAACGAACTCCAGCTTGAGCGGCTAAATGAACAACATAATCAAATTTGTGCTGAGTAAATATCTGAGAAACATCATCTCGATTAGCAATATTAGCTTTATAAAATTGAAAAGTATTATGATTTTTTAGTTGAGCAATACGAGCTTTTTTTAACTTGATATCATAATAGGGATTTAAATTATCAATTCCTATAACTTGATAGCCTTGATTTAATAATCTTTGGCTTAAATGAAATCCAATAAATCCCGCTGTCCCAGTTACTAAGATTTTTATCATTTATCCATATATCGTTGTTCTAATATTTATCTCGTAATTACCTATTTCAGCTAATCATGTATCCCAGTGAGATAAATCAAGTTGAAGAAATTCAGATAATTTTTGATTGTGTTCTTGAAAACTCTCGAGCAGCCATTCTCGGGTTTTTGGTTTCATAGGAGAAACACGATTTTCATTAACAATTTTTTGCCCATACCAAGATTCTCTTATTAGACTATATATGTTATCTCGTTGATTTTTAGGAAAAAGGTTTTTTAATACTTTTATCCCATAAATTTTGTTGATAGGTTTTGTGATTCTAGAATAAACAACTTGTTCTAACCTTTGATCTGAAGAATTTGCTACAATTTCCTTCTCCACATTTATACTGGCCTTTTCTTTTACCTCAAGAAACGAAAAAATTTGATTTAATACTTGTGATGGATTTTGAATTAAATTGTCCATTAGGAGAAACAAAAATGCCTGTTTGGGAAAAAATTCAAGATATTTCTCGATTTGCATCAAGTAATTACTTGCATCCAAACAAAAGCTAGTTTTCTCAATTTCTTTTTCGAAAGTACTTTCCACTGGTCGTTCTCTTGTCAATTTTATATGTCTATAATGAGCATAAGCCCTATCCACAGGATGTCTCATGATATAAATAATTTTAACATCAGGAATAGTATTTAATATTCGTATGGCTGCTTCTGGATATTCAGTACATTTACTATAATCTGTTGATGCTTCCCCGCATTTCTGAGAAGGTTTGGCATCTTTGAACAGTGAAGTGTACCATTCTAAACCTAAGGAATATATATCGTCTCTAGCAAAAAATGCTGGTTCTTTCTTAGGAGACATATAAACTGAAGAATAATTTTTTAAATACTTATATAAAGTTGATGTTCCTGACTTAGCAGCACCAATAATCAAAAAATCTGGTAGAGGCATTCCTCATCTCCTATAAAATTGTTTCAATAGATAGCCCAAAACCTAAACAATACCGAATTGTAGACAGCAAGAAAATAGCTATGACTAATATTATAGTGTTTTGTATATCCTTTTGCAAACTATTAAAATTCTGTTTTTGTATTCCGTAAGCAACTGAGCTATAAAGCATAATATCATTAAGTGAAATAACAATAATGGCTCCCAAAATACCAAACAGATTAAAAAAGACTGGCAAACAGATTATCATATACAAGAACTTCAAAGAATTACCTAACGCTCCATAATATGGTTTTCCTAATGCTAACAAGATAGGATTGGTTGTAATAAAAAGAGTAGTCGGCCAAATCCCTAGTGCTAAGATTGGTAGCATCCAAGCAGCCTGAATATACCTATCATCATACAACACAAAAATAATTACGTCACCAAAACTTACTAAGATAGCAATCAAAAGACCAGTAAAAAGATTAATTAATCTACGTTTGTTATTAACTTTTTGTTCAATTGCTTTGATAGACAAATGATTATGTTGAGAAATCCAGGGAAAGATAACCTGATGGCTTAATTTACCTCCTATCTGCTTAGGTAGATCAGCAAACATAAAAGCAATGCTATAGAGACCTAATATCTCTAAAGGCAACAACTTTCCCAAAATTAATCTATCAGATTGATTTGCCAAAAATACCATCATGGTGGAAACTAGAATCCAACGACCAAAAGAAGCAATTTCTTTAATCGATTCTTGATCCCAAACAAAACGATTAGATATACTTGGTTCTAGTCTGTGACTGATAGCCATCTTGATAAAGACAGAAACCAAGCTACCCACAACCAAAGCCCAAATGGATGGCTGAAAATAAGCCCAAGCAATCATTATCGTTAAAGTTAATACTTGTACCCCCAATTGGAGTAAGGTAAGTTTACCTATATCTAACTTACGATTGAGGGTAGCCAAAGAAGTTGAGTTGAATCCTGACATAATGGTTGTCAGTCCAACGGTAGGAAGCAACCAGAGAAGTTGCTGATTGTCATAAAATTGGGAAACTGGCCAGGCAATTATACAGCATCCTATCCATAAACCAAATCCTCTAATCACCTGTAATGTCCAGGCTGTATTGAGAAAAGTGGGATCATCTCCTCTTGAACTACGAATAATGCTTGGTTTAATGCCAATATCCGAAAACAGGGTTAAACCCTGAATAAAAGTTGTAGCTAAAGCCATTAAGCCAAATAATTCTGGAATAAGAAGACGAGTAAGAATTAGGTTACTACCTAAACGAAGGACTTGACCCCCTCCATAGCCAATAATAGTCCACAGAGTCCCCGTGATCGCTTTATTTTTTAGAAATGATAGAGATATTTTTGGTAATGGCACTTGGTGACATTCCTACTTTATGGTTTAAATCACATACTATTTTACTATTTTTTTACAAAATTTTTTACTATTTCTTTACAAAATTTTTTACTTTTTTTTACAAAAATATTGACTATTTTTTTACAAAAATAAATTAGACTTATATATGAAAAGCAAAACTCACGAATTTTACTTACAAAACCCCCACTATAATCGATTGATTTTAAAAATCATTGATAGTTATACGTAGGTAAATCTGTAATTCTATATTTTGAGCCTGTTCAGATTTTTGTATTATCAGTATTTTTTCTTAAACACCTTAAAAATACTGATCTAATTTTCTCAAAAATAAACTAAAAGTTAAGTCTTATTTCTGAGTTGATTTCCTGGGTTTAGGGCATCTTTATATTAAGACAAAAAACAATTGAACGTGAAGAGACGGAAAAACAATGACTGAAAATGTATTAATTTTTGACCCCTTAATGATTCAATCTTATGGTGGTACCAATCAAGATATTGCTGCACAAACAAGTATAGAAGATGATGGAAAGACGTTAACTTTGCTGGGAAATGGCTGGAAAAAAATCAATTATGATTATACCATCACTGCTGATACAATTTTAGAATTTGACTTTAAAAGTTCTAGAGAAGGGGAAATACATGGTATTGGGTTTGATAATGATAATATGTTAAATTCTACTTCTCTTTTCAAATTATATGGGACTCAAGATTGGGCAATTAGAGACTTTGATAATTATCAAGATCCAACAGGAGAAACTTGGACTCATTATAAAATTCGTGTGGGAGATTTTTTTACTGGAGATGTTTCTTATTTAACTTTTGCCAATGATCATGATGTTTCTAATTCTGAAGCAGAAAGTATTTTTTCTAATATCAAAATTTATGAATATCAAGATTCTGTAGAACCGCCTACTGTTGTCGATACTAATACAATCAAATCTACTAATATTATGAAAAATGGAAGCTTTATTACTACAAATAGCGAAAATAGTTTCAACTCAAATTGGGGGACTACTTATTCTACAGATGCAGGAAAAGGCTGGATTGTACCAAAGAGTCATAAATGGAATTTGGATGGAGCGAATCAATGGGCTGACGCTGATAATACTGGAGCAGGCGGTTTAATTCAAGTCATCGGAGATAATCAAATTACTCAAGGATTACAAGCTATTCATTTTGATGCAACTAATCTGGGTTCTAATAATATATTAAGATTACAAATCTATGGTGTTGATGGTGAATTCAAAATGGGAAATTGGAACACCAATGCGCCTGTAACTGTAGACGATTCTACCATTAATGTTGTTACTTTACTTGATACCAATAATATAGCGACTGAGGAGTTTGATTGGAAAACTTTTTCTTGGGATAGTGTAGACTTTGGTAGTGGATACGAATATATTGCTCTAAGATTCTGGACGAATGGAGTGGATGAAACTGAATTCCAAGCTATTGATAATGTTGTCATTCAATCTATAGCAACTAATAATCCTCTTGTGGCAGTTGATGACAGTTTTACAACAGACCAAAACACTTCTACTACTATCGTTGCCGCCGATTTACTCAGTAATGATGATGCTCCTGATGGTGATACTTTAAGTCTCATTAGTGTTGATAATAATATTAATGGAACTGTTTACCTTGATAACAATGAAGATGTTATATTTACTCCTGATGCTGATTTTTCAGGAACTGCCAGCTTTGATTATACAGTAAGTGATGGAAATGGAGGTATCGATACTGCAACGGTTACATTGGAAGTCAAAGTTCCTGCTTTTAGTAAGCCGCAAGCCTATGATGATCATTTTGTTACACAAAAAAATAAGTCTTTAACTATACTAGGATCAGATTTATTAGCAAATGATTTAGATACTAATGGCCAGACTCTCCGAATTACAGAAGTTACTAATGCTAGTGATGGTACTGTCACTCTTGACAGTCAAGGGAATATTTTTTTTAATCCCGATGCTGATTTTGCTGGTGTTACCAGCTTTGACTATATGATACAGAATGAGCAAGGATTGTTAAGTGATGCAACTGTCACTGTTAATGTTACTAATGATGTAGCCCTAGGAACCAACCTTAATGGAATTAATGACTGGTCTACTCAAGTTCCCTTTATTGATCGCTTTAAATCTTCTCGTCAATGGATAACTCAGACAGATGGGGTTTGGAATACCAAAGAAAATCATCTATTGGATCTGGATGAAAATGGTTGGGTTAAATCTTTACCAGCACTTGAAGATGTACCCCAATATAATTATGTCAGCACCATCTTCACTAACCTTGATCAAGGAAGATATATTGTCTTGTATGACGGAGAAGGGGAGATTCAATATAGTAACCAAGCTATTGATCAAGCATCTTCTATTGATGGACGGGATGTGATTAACATAGGAAGCAATCAAAGTCTTACTATCACAATTGCCGAAACTGACCCAAATCAAACAGTAGATTATCTTCGCAATATTCGCCTGATTCCCGAAGCTTATGAATCAAGGTACGAAACAGAAACATTCAACCCAACTTTTTTAGAAACAACTCAGCCTTATCATACCCTTCGTTTCATGGATTGGATGAAAACTAACCATTCAACTCAAGGGGAATGGAGTGAGCGACCTACTTTAGAAGATTCAACTTGGTCAACCTTAGGCGCACCAGTAGAAGTAATGGTCGAATTGGCAAATACTCTTGATGTTGATCCTTGGTTTACTATGCCCCACATGGCTACCGATGAATATGTTACCAATTTTGCCACTTATGTCAGAGATAACCTTGAACCCGAACGAACCGTTTATGTTGAATATTCTAATGAAGTTTGGAATTGGCAGTTCACTCAAGCCCGTTGGGTTGATCAACAAGCTAAAAATGATCCTAACTTTAACGGAAATTGGATGAATTGGTTTGGAAAACGAACCACAGAGATTACCGAAATTTGGGATCAAGTCTTTGAGGAAACAGGGCAAAAAGAACGAGTTATGGGAGTTATGGCTGCTCAAGCTGCTAACAGATGGACAGCACAACAAGCTTTAAATTATGATTCTTGGTCTACTGAGAATAAAACCCATGCTGATTATGGTATTGATGCGATCGCTATTGCTCCTTATTTTGGTGGTTATTTAGGAAAGAATAGCAACCAAGCTGAAGTAGAAACATGGACTCTTGATCAACTGTTTGATGAATTAACTCAAGGAGGAGTAATAAGTGATGGACCGACTGGAGGTGCATTACAAAAAGCCTATGATAATATGGCGAATTATGCAGATTTAGCTCAACAAGAAGGGTTAGAACTTCTAGCTTACGAAGGTGGACAACATTTAGTCGGACATGGAGGGGTCGAAAATAATCAAACCATTACTGACCTATTCATTGCAGCTAACAGCGATCCTCGTATGGGAGAACTGTATAAAGAATATTTCAGTAATTGGTATCAACAAGGTGGTGGATTATTTATGCACTTTACTGATGTAGGAGAACCCAGCAAGTGGGGAAGTTGGGGAACTTTAGAATCCATTGATCAGGCTGGTTCTCCGAAATATGATGCTCTGATGGACTTAGTCAATAATGGCATTGAAACTGCTCAATAGTTTCGCTGTAGAGACGTTTTGTAAACGTCTCTACGATACTTTTAGAGCTGGTAGTGGGGACGATATTCTCAATACTAATATGGTAACCAGCATGAGAAACTTTTTTAGGGATACCAAAATCGATTCTATTGCTATAAAGGACGGATATTTCTTTGATTCCAAGACATGGCATAACGAACTTATTCCGGCAAAGAAAGCCCGCGTTTTCATCCCACAAGAGCGAAAAGTATATTACAGAGCTAGTGACTGCTCAAAGTACGATAGACTTAATATATCTTTAGAGCAAGGAAGCAAAGAACCTATACTACTGGGAAAAACAAACACTAACATTAACATTAAACAGAAATGTGTTAAATATGTTAAAGAAAATAAGATTGAGGGTTTAATTATAGGAGGAGTTATGATGAAGCAATAACCGACTGGGGTTTAGCAAAAATCATTCGACCAGCGGAGGTTTGTAAGGCGGAAGTTACCACCACACTTAATTCTTCCCCAATGTATTCTTTGCCTTCTTCGACCACTACCATCGTCCCATCTTCAAGATATCCAACTCCTTGAGTGGGTTCTTTGCCTAGTTTGAGAATTTTCAGGTCTATGGTATCTCCAGGTAAATAAATAGGACGAATAGCTTGGGCAATATCATTAACATTGAGAATGGTTACTTTTTGTAAGTTAGCGACCTTACTCAAATTGTAGTCATTGGTCAAAAGGGTTCCGTTGATTTCTTGTGCCAAATGAACTAATTTAGCATCAACTGTGGCAATATCTTCATAGTCAGCAGAATGAATAACAATGCGTTTAGGGAAAGATTCCTGCATTCTATTTAAAATGTCTAACCCCCGTCGTCCCCTGACTCGTTTTTGATCGTTACTCCCATCGGCCAACTGTTGTAACTCTTGTAGCACAAATTGGGGAATTAAAATTTGTCCTTCGATGAACCCTGTATGAAGCAATTGTTCAATACGACCATCAATGATACAACTGGTATCGACAATTTTAGTCGAGGCTGCTTGTAAGGTTCCTTCCGCTACCAACAAAGTTTCGATACTATTAGGATTAATTAATCGCAAGAAAGTGCGGCCATGGGTATCGGCTAAACTCACTCCCATAAAGGAAAACACCACACTACCTAAGATAGCAGTCATGGGTTTAATAAAGGTAAACTCCCTGGGGATGGGAAGGAGAAAAATAGGGGCTAACATTAGATTAGCAATTAATAAACCAATAACTAACCCGACGGCTCGTGTCAAAATAACTTCGATGGGTGTGGTGCTAATACGGGTTTCTAGACGACGGTAGGTGGTTTGAGCAACCAAACCGAAGGCTAATCCTAAAATGGAGGTAAACCCTGCTGCTAACCACCGTAAAGCGTCAATATTGGAAATTTGTTGTTGCACTTCAAAGGGAAGCAAATCAACACTATCGAAGCCCACTCCAGCAGCAGCTACGATAAATATGAGAATAATAATGGCATCAATCATAATTGTTATTTTAATCTATAATTTTGGTAGTTGAGAAGCAAAAATGACGATATTTTTCTACCTGATTCAGATTATTTTATCTATTATCTGCCTCTCTTATAACTAATTCTTGTTGATTCTTAATCCCTTGCTAACCATATTACTCTAACCAGTTCAGTAATATATCTAAAAATTTGACAACTTTTAAGAATCTATGGACATTCTCATACCTGTCTCAGCTTATCTTCATATTCCGTTTTGTCGTCGTCGTTGTTACTATTGTGATTTCCCTATCTCGGTTTTAGGGGATAAAACTAATACCAATACATCGGGTTCAATTGCTGAATATGTTGAGTTTTTATGTGAAGAAATTAAGATTACACCTAGTTATCATCTATCGTTAAAAACAGTTTTTTTTGGTGGTGGAACTCCTTCTTTATTACCTCCTCATTATTTAGATAAAATTTTAGCAACATTAGATCAGCATTTTGGAATTTGTTCTCATGCAGAAATATCGATAGAAATGGATCCTGGTACTTTTACTTTAGAACAATTATCTGATTATAAAAATTTAGGAGTTAATCGATTTAGTTTAGGTGTTCAATCTTTTAATGATAAATTACTAGAAAAATGTGGTCGTTTTCATCGCTATCAGGATATTGAACAGTCTATTGAGTTTGTTTATCAAACTAATATTCAAAATTTTAGCTTAGACTTGATTTCTGGTCTTCCTTACCAAACTTTAGAAGATTGGCAATCTTCCTTGGAGCAAGCGATTGCAATACAGCCTAAACATATTTCTTGTTATGATTTAGTCTTAGAGCCAGTAACTGCTTTTGGTAAACAATATAAACCAGGAAAATTTCCGTTACCTGATGATAATAATACTGCCACAATGTATAAGATAGCTCAACAACTTTTAACTGAAGCAGGGTATGAACATTACGAAATTTCTAATTATGCTCAAGTAGGTTATCAATGTGATCATAATCTTGTTTACTGGGAAAATAAGCCTTATTATGGTTTAGGAATGGGAGCGGCTAGTTATACCAATAACCAAAGATTTACTCGTCCAAGAACTCGGAAAGATTACTATCAATGGCTAAAAAGCTTGCAACAAATAGGTTATATTTTATCTTCTGATTCTTTATGTCAGATTGATATTTTATTAGAAACACTAATGTTAGGACTACGATTGAAAAAAGGAGTTAATTTATCAAAAATAGCTACATTATTTGGGGAAAATATTGTCACAATAATTTATCAAACATTGTTACCTTACCATGAAACAGGCTTGGTTAAATTTCAGGATGTAAATAATCGTTTTATGACAGAAATAAATAATAACAATTATCACACTGTAAATAGAGTAATGCTTAGTGATCCTGATGGTTTTTTACTTTCTAATACTATTTTAGCAGAGTTATTTGATAGGTTAGAATCTGCAATTTAATTTTTAAAAGTTCTAATTTCTGATAATCAGTGCAATTAGATTCATTTTTTGATATTATAAGACAGAGCCTTATCTTATTCTTATCTAAAAGTAAAAGGCATAATCATAAGTAATCAGAAAAAAATAGGAGAAAAATTACGGTGTTAGACGAAAAAGCTAAAAAAACAATGCTGAGAAAAATTCCCCACGGAATTTATATTTGTGGTGTTAAAGATGGGGAAAACCTAAACGGTTTTACCGTGAGTTGGGTAATGCAAGGTTCTTTTGAACCCCCTTTAGTGATTAATTGTGTTAAAAAAGACTCTGGTTCTCATGAAATGCTCAAAAAAAGCGGTGTTTTCTCCATTAGTTTTTTAGAAGACGGACAAAAAGACTTAGCCGCAAAATTTTTTAAACCTCAAAGTCGTGTGGGTAATAAATTTGAAGATGTGGAATTTTATCAGGGAGAAAAAACAGGATGTCCTATCATTAAAGATTCGTTAGGTTATGTAGAATGTCAAGTGGTGGGATCAGTGGAAAAAGGAGATCACACCGTTTATGTTGGTGAAGTTATTGCTGCTGGAATACACCGAGAAGGTAATGCTTTAACCTTAGAAAGTACAGGGTGGCAATATGGTGGTTAATTTTTGATCAATTGAGATATTAAAATCAAAAAATTAGAAATTGTCAATTACTGTAAAATAGAACAAACCATGCCATTAATTCAAGTAAAAACATCCGTTTCTCAACCAGAATCAACGGTTATTGAATCTTTGTTGACAACTTTATCAGCTAAATTAGCACAACATTTAGGTAAACCTGAATCTTACGTCATGACTTCTTTTGACTCAGAAATGAAAATGACTTTTGCAGGAACTTTTGACCCAGTTTGTTACCTAGAAATTAAAAGCGTTGGTAGTATGAGTCCCTCACAAACTAAAGCAATGAGTGAAGATTTTTGTCAAGTCATTGAAGATAAACTAGGGGTTGACAAAAATCGTACTTATATCGAATTTGCTGACGCTAAGGGTAGTATGTGGGGATGGAATGGTAGGACATTTTAATCATTAAACGTCAGTTGTACAAAAATCCTAAATATCCATAAGGTTTTTGTACAACTTAGCTAAATTGTTGACAAGTTTCAGCTTCAGCAGACAAAATTTTACAATATAAACTAATCGAGAGAAATTAAAATGAAAGCTTATGAATTTAATTCTAAAATAGAAGCCGGAACCATTAAAATTCCTGTAGATTATCTCGAAGAAATATCACAAACTAATAATGTGAGAGTCATTATTTTAACAGAAGAAACTACTGGAGATAACAAAAGTGAGATTGATTTTTTAATTGAAAATCCTTTAAGAGTAGAAAAAGTTAATCCTTTAAGTAGAGAGGAAATTTATGAGCGTTAGTTCTTCTCAACCTATATATTTTATTGATTATAATGTTTGGTTATATGCTTTTTTATAAAGTAATGATGCAGAAGATAAACGAAAAGCTAAGATTGCTAAGAATATTATTCAAAACCAAAGAATTATTGTTAGCACTCAAGTTATTAATGAAGTTTCTGTTAACTTACTAAAAAAGCAGGTGATAAAAGAAAAACAATTATCAAATCTGATTAAATCTTATTATAATAAATACCAAATTGTTGATTTTACTGAAAATAATCTTATCTATGCTTCTACATTACGTCAAAAATATAACCTTTCTTTTTGGGATAGTTTAATTATAAGTAGTGCTTTACTAGGTCAAGCTAATTATCTTTACTCAGAAGATATGCAGCATGGTTTAATAATTGAGAAAAAACTAGAAATTATTAATCCCTTTCAACAATTTCAATAAAAATATTTTGTGATAAAAAATCTCTCACAGTAACAAATGAGAGAATTTATCTATATATCTAAATAAGCTAATTATTTGTGATGTCTATTTCTTATTAGCTTTATTCAATTTACGTTTGAAAGTTGTTTTTAAAACAACTGCTTGAATTTCTACTAATTCTTTTGATGCTTCTTGCCAGTAAATTAATTCTTCTTCAATATTCATATTTTTAATTTCTTCATAAATCTTTTTACTCCCTAAACATTTCATTTCTACACAATCAAACTGTTTAACTTTCATAATTAATTACCTCTAAAGGGGAATAGATATCGATTTGTGTGTATCCTTTAACAGAATTGATGGCACGATATAAAGGAATTTTTTGAAAATGGACGATATGCTTAAAATTCCAACTAACAATCATTGAACATCGAGAAACACTTGCTAAAGCAACATGAAGAGCATCTAACATTGACTTCTTGGTTACGACACCACCATCAATATAAGCCTGTCTTAATTGTAGTGCAGATGAGGTGATTTCAACCAATTCTGCATAGGTTATCATTTCTTTAAAAAACTGTTTCACTTGTTCAGGTGCCGATTGAATTTCTCTAGAGATAACTGAGGATATCACCAGTTGAAATTTACCTTGTTTAACTAAATCAAAAAAAGCGATGGTTTCGTCTTTAAATTCATCATCAAAAACACCACCAAAAACTGATGTATCTGCATAAACTCTAATCATTGATAAAAAGATTTATAGATATCTCGATTATTACTATAACCTACTCAAAATTATTTTTCTACTATTGCATTGTTACTTATACAAACTTTTTGGGAATTCTATCTACATAATTAATTTATGTCAAGGAGTTAAAATGTTATGGATGAAATAGTTCGTAAATTGTCTGGAGTTGGCTTACCTGCTGTTATTTTATTAATTACAATGGCTACTACGGGTTTAGCCGGGGCTGCTGCAATCACAACAGCATTAGCAATGTTAGGACCAGGAGGAATGATTGGAGGAGTCGTATTACTAGGAATTATTGGACTAGCATCTGATGCTTTGACTAAATATGGACTAGAGTCTCTTCTTTTAGGAATTTATAAAGAAAGAGCATCAAAAGGGGAAAAGAATCTCATTAAAGAAATTAATAACTTACCCATTTCTAAAGAACTTAAATTAGTTTTGAAAGATGCAATTAGCTAATTAAAACTAACTGACTCAATTATGTAGAGAGGTTTTATCAAACGTCTCTACATAAAAAGATAATATTTATTATGATCGCCGATTTTGTAGGTTGGGTTGAGGAACGAAACCCAACAATATTAATAACTATACTCGATCAAACCTTGGTATTATTTCATTTTCAGGTAAATTTTTATCAGACGTAAACCCCATCAAAACCTGTTCTAAAGCAGGAATGAAATGATTAACTTGTTTGAGGCGAATTAACACATCCCAAATAGGTTCACATTTTTTCCATGCACCGGCATAAACCAGATGACGTAGACGACTATTCCAGTCAGACTTAACCCAAGCTCCTTGAAAAATTGACCCCCAACGATAAAAATCTTGATAAGCTTGCCAATAGCCTGATTCTAACCTTTCTGGGCTTATTCTTGCTGGACGATAGACAACGTGACGGGTATCATACAAGTCCCAATTATCAGTAATAATGCGATTTTCTGCCACCATTCGATCATAAAGGGGTGTGCCTGGATAGGGGGTCAAAATATGAAACGTTGCTGTTTCTAACCCTTGAGAAATTGCCCAATCCACTGTACGTCTAAATACGGTTTCATCATCGTTATCCATGCCAAAAACAAAACTAGAATTAACCATAACATTATGGTCATGAAGTCTTTTAATAGCTAAAGAATAATCTCGATTCAAATTATGATATTTATGTTGTTCTTTGAGGTTATTAAAATCCAAGGTTTCAAAGCCCACAAACAAACTTCTTAATCCTGATTCTACCGCTTTTTCTAATAAGCCTGGCTTTAAAATTGATTCTACCGTAGCAGCAGCTTGCCATACCCTTCCCATGCCTTTCATTCCTTCAAATAAGGCTGAGGCAAAAGCTTCATTACCAAATAAATGATCATCCAAAAAATATAAATGTTTCCCTGGTAAACGGTCAATTTCTTTTAAAGCATCATCAACCTTTTGGGTGTAAAATGACTTTCCAGGGAGATAAAAAGCATCTTTATAACAAAAATCACAATGATGGGGACAACCCCGAGAAACAACAATAGAATTAGGAACTAAATAGAGATGTCGCTTAATTAAATCTCGACGAACGGGAGGAACATCCACTAAAGAACGACGTTTTGATTGATAAACATTTTGAGGATTGCCTGTTTTAAAATCTTGCAAAAATAACGGCCAGGTATCTTCTCCTGGTCCGAGGAAAATGGTATCAGCATGGCTCGCAGCTTCATCCGGTAAAGCGGTAACGTGCAACCCTCCCAAGACAACATAAGACCCTTTTTGACGATAATAATCAGCCAATTGATAAGCACGATAAGCCGAAGTAATATAAACTTGTATGATCACTAAATCAGGCTCATCATTTAAGTTTAACGGTTCAACGTGTTCGTCTTGTAAATCAATCTCATCCGACTCATCAAAAAAAGCAGCAATAGAAGCTAAACCAAGGGGGGGAAATAAATGATATTTAATCGGTCGCCAGAAAGGACTTAACGCTTCGGTTAAAGCGGGTAAAATCATTTTCACTTTCATAACTTTCTGACTCCTAATGATGAGATAACTTCCATATTAGGAGATACCAAAAAGATAAATCGATGGCTGTTAACTATCTTTGAATAATGTATTATAATCTGACAAAAATTTACTCACTTTAACAAATAAATATTAGGGGTCAACGGTGTTGACCCCTGCTGTTCAAAAAGATGGTTTCACCCCAACTACATTTATTCTGGTTTCCCATCAAGTTTCCAAACAACCTCTTCTGAGTGATGATGTTTATCACGTACATTCAGAGGAGGAAGTACCGGGAAAAAGGGTTGATGAATACTGATCAATTGAGCTAAGGTTTTTTTCAGTTGAGTACGGGAAATAATAGCATCCACAAAACCATGTTTTAACAAATATTCTGACGTTTGAAAGTCATCGGGTAATTTTTCCCTTAAAGTTTGTTCAATAACCCGTCGGCCAGCAAAACCAATGGTGGCATTGGGTTCAGCTAAAATAAGGTCTCCTAACATGGCAAAACTGGCAGTCACACCGCCAGTGGTAGGATGAGTCAAAACAGGAATATACAATAATTTGGCGTTGCGATGATGTTCAAGGGCCCCAGAAATTTTGGCCATTTGCATCAAGCTTAACATTCCTTCTTGCATTCGCGCCCCACCAGAAGCGCAAATAATCACCACAGGGAAGCGTTCCTGTGTTGCGTGTTCAATGAGACGACATAGTTTTTCTCCCACCACAGACCCCATACTACCTCCCATAAAGCGGAAGTCCATGACTCCTAGGGCCAAAGGAAGACCATCAATTAAACCTGTTCCTGTTTGTACTGCATCAATTAACCCCGTTTTTTCTTGAGTGTCTTTGATGCGATCGCTGTAGGGTTTGCGATCGCAGAATTTGAGGGGATCAGTAGGGGTAAGATTATCATTGAGGGGTTTCCAGGTATTTTTATCGATCAACTGGGCAATACGTTCTGAACTTTCCACCCGAAAATGATGACCACATTCAGTACAAACCAATTGATTGGCCTGAAGGTCTTTCGTGTACGTTAAGGCAGTACAAGCTTCGCACTTAGTCCATAAACCATCAGCAATTTCCCGTTCCTTCTGTTGCTCTTGAATGGCGGGTTCTGACTTTTCTTGTTTGGCAAACCAATCAAATATAGACATAGATACAATATAAAATTAATAATTATCTTAATTCTACTCGTCTTCGGGGGAACTTAATAACAAAAGGGCTGTCCACTGGTCTGGGGAACACACCTGCAAAGCGGCTTGAGAACCTTGACCACAATAAATTCCCAAACCAATATCAAGAACACGACTAGGAATGTTATGGGCAGCTAACAGTTGCTGCATCAATTCAGCCTCCCAGCGAGCTTTTGTAGTTTTAATTGTAATCCAAGATACAGTCGTCATTTTATCAGTCATGATGAGCTATTGATAAATTACGTATTTGTTGCTTTTTTTATGTTGAGTTACTCTCTTTTTAACTGTAGGATAATATATAGCAGTTCCCATACTTGTGAGGCTTGGCCGTGAGCGCGACTCCGAACGGTACAAATTCTTTTAGTTTTAGGAGTTCAGGAGTTCAGAAGTTCAGGAGTTCAGGAGTTCAGAAGTTCAGGAGTTCAGAAGTTCAGAAGTTGAGTATTATATGAAATCCGCTTAATCACTCGACGTTAAAATTCCTACTGTAAATCAATCTTCCCCTGCTTCCTGGAGCCTCCTCTGCTCACCTTATCTTAACGTATGGTATTCAACAGGATTTCATATTAGCTGTACCTCATGAGTCCAGGAAATGCTATAGATATTATTTGTTTATAATTTCGAGTATTCAAGTTATTTTTGCCTACGAGTAAAGTTTATCCACTACACCAATTTTCGAGGGTTAAGGTTTCTGCTGCTGAGGGATATTCTTCTAGATAGGTTTCTAAAGCCGTTTTTTCGGGCTTTTTATTCTGATAAAAAGAGGCTTCTGCTTCAAGTTCTTCTACTAATAACCAAGCTTCTTGACAAGCTTGTGAATCATGAGAAAACTCTTGACATATTTTTCTAGCTTGACTAATTTTCTCTTCAATTTCTTGTTGTAGTTGGTCTTCAATGGGATTATTTAAAAACTCACTTTTATTTAAAATATCGACAATAGAAACAATACCTAAAAGTTCATTTTTAATAACTGGGGCGCAACGAATTCCATGATTTTTAAAGAGTTTAGCTGCATATTCAACTCCTAAATCTGGATTTAACACAAGACAAGGTTTGGTCATAATTTCGTAAACTCTGACTTGTTTAGGATCTTTACCAGAAGCAATAACTTCATTGACAATATCACTGTCTGTAATAATTCCATAAGCATCTTGAGGGTGACGACGTTGGACAATTAAAGTATGAATTTTTTTTTCTCGCATTAATTTAACAGCCATAGAAATGGTAGCTGAACTGCGAATGGTGATGACATCTTTTGTCATGATATCAGCGACTTTCATCATCATCAATTTTTAACCCATTTTGCTTAAATGTAACATAGACTGGCTTAATGTAAATATTTAGAAAGGATAAAATAAAGCTTTGTTACAAAAGGCGTTCAAAGAAAAAATCCCTTGCTAAATTAAGAAATAAGAGACTCGTTCATATTTCTTGGGTTAGATAACGTAGTTATTTTGAAATCCAGCCTAAATGCACCCAAGAAAAGGTAAATTCGCTATCTTTTAGGAGAAAAAAATGATTACCTTATTAATTTTATCCTTTATTGCTTTACTAACTTTAACCCTGGTGTTTGAAGCAATCTTTTATAACGAAGAACATCAATCTTTGTAATATAGAAGACATGGAACTAAAACTGATTCCCTTAGAAATACCTGAAGGCTCTAACCTAATTTTAGGGCAAAGTCACTTTATTAAAACCGTAGAAGATTTATATGAGATCATGGTAGGAATCTCGTCTCAAGTTCAGTTTGGACTAGCTTTTTGTGAAGCCTCTGGACCGAGATTAATTAGGGTGACAGGAAATAACCAAGAATTACAAGAGGTGGCTGTGAAAAATGCTCAGGCACTCTCAGCCGGTCACAGTTTTATTATTATGTTAAAAGAGGCTTTTCCCATTAATTTTTTAAACAGTATTAAACAGTGTCCAGAAGTGTGTCGTATTTATTGCGCTACGGCTAATCCTGTTCAAGTGGTTGTCGCTGAAAGTGAACAAGGAAAAGGGATTTTAGGGGTGATTGATGGTTATTCTCCTCTCGGTGTGGAAACTGAACAAGATATTATTGAGAGGCAAGAGATTTTACGGAAATTTGGCTATAAATGTTAGCTGTTATTGACTAAAATTGTTTCATCTACTCATTATAGGTATAGAAAGTGTTGGGAAAATTTTTATTTTTCTTGTTAGTCTATTGATATGAAAACTGCTATTATGACAACCCCAGGGAACCCTGATGTGTTAACCCTGAGAGAGATTCCTCAACCCAATATCAATAGTCCTACCGCTATTCTTGTTAAGCTCAAAGCAGCAGGTATCAACCCCATCGATACCAAATTGCGGCGACGGGGAACCTTTTATCCCGACGAAATGCCCGCCATTTTAGGCTGTGATGGGGCTGGTATCGTTGAAGCCGTTGGTTCTGAGGTGAGACGGTTTCAACCAGGGGATGAGGTGTATTTTTGCGTGGGGGGTTTAGGTAAAACAGGAACAGGTAATTATGCTGAATATGCTGTGGTGGAGGAACATCGAGTGGCCTTGAAACCGAAGACCTTATCCTTTGCAGAAGCATCAGCAGCCCCATTAGTATTGATTACAGCTTGGGAAGCCCTTTATGATCGAGCTAGATTAAGTCCAGGACAAACAGTCTTAATCCATGGGGGTGCAGGGGGTGTAGGTCATGTAGCCATTCAATTAGCCAAGTTGAAAGGGGCTAAGGTTTGTACAACCGTAGGCTCAACAGATAAAGCCAGATTAGTCCGTCAATTGGGTGCCGATGAACCCATTTTATATAAACAAACGGATTTTGTGCAGTCTGTGTTAACTTGGACTGATGGAAAAGGGGTGGATGTGGCTTTTGATACGGTTGGTGGCCAGACTTTTTTCGATACTTGTGGCGCGGTTAAAGTCTATGGAAATCTGGTAACAATTTTGCAACCTGATCCAGCCATCGGCAATTTAAAAGTTGCCCGTAATCGCAATTTACGCTTGAGCTTAGAATTGATGTTAACCCCTGCTTTGATGAGATTAAAAGAGGCTCAACTTCATCAGACCTCGGTTCTTGAACAATGTGCCACTTTCATCGATGAGGGAAAATTGACTCTACATTTGAGCCAAACTTTTCCCCTAGAAGACGTAGTTGCTGCCCACAAAGCCTTAGAAACTGGATCAACCACAGGAAAAATAGCCTTACTCATTGCTTAAGCAACTTGGGGTTCCAACAAAGATTCTAACTGTTGAATCCCTTTTTTAAGATGCCGTGTTACAGTCATAGGACTAATGCCTATTTGTTTGGCTGCTTCTTTGCGAGGAAGTTCATGGAGAAAGACACATTCAATGGCTGCCTTGGTTTTCTCCTCCAGTTGACTCAAAGCCCGTTGTAATTGTAGGCGATCTTCTTCTAATCGTTGTTTGGCTTGATAATGTTGATCGGGTAAAGTATCCCCAAAACTAATGGAACAATCAACATTTTGACTGATGGTTGCATCTAAACTGACTAGGAGACGATTTTGCAAGGCCAGTTGACATTCATTCCATTCTTCTAAAGGAACCTCTAAAGCTTCAGCAATTTCCCAATCTAAAGGAGGACGTTGAAGGGTAACGGTTAATTGTTTACGTATTTTTTTAGCTTTATTATAGAGTTCTTGCCAACGTCTAGGAATTCTCATCACACTGCCTTTATCACGAAGATAATGAAGCATTTCTCCACGAATATAGGGAATGGCAAAGGAACTAAAAGCGCAACCCTGTTGGGGATCAAAGCGTTCAATGGAACGAATTAAACCTAAATAACCAATTTGCTCTAAATCTTCGTAAGGTTCTGAACATTGCCGACTAATACGGTGGGCAACTTGGCGCACTAACCCTAAATTACGTTCCACTAATTGATTACGTAATTCTAAAGAAGGATTACGAGCATAAGCACTTAAAAGTTCCATGCTATCTACATATTTTTTCTTAGTTGATTGATTATAGTGAGTGGTCATGGTCTTACATTCCAATAATTGTTAAATGGCAAAATAATAAAGAGATTTAGATAAGCGTGTATCCCTCAACCAACCATCTTTGATGCTGTTTCTTGGTGGACAATCCAAGTAGGGAATCTTGTCTATATGTTCTTATTGTCCTTCTCAGAGAAATTCCCTACTATCGGCATTCTACGGAAATATTTAGCACTTCCCTAAAATCACTCTGGATAAATACCTAGATTAGCTTTGATGTACTTTACCAACCTGAGTTCGACGAAACTAGGTTACGGTAGTGTTGAGGAGTCAGGAGTCTCTGAGATATAATGTTGAATATTAAACTAAATTGTTGCGTTTAATAGGAATTTAGGGATATAAGCTTTTTTAAATTCGTATTATCTTTTTAATACTTCTGCTTAATTCTGTATTCTAAATTCTGTTTCCTCGCCAAAACTGGAATGTTCCTTATATCGAACTCAGGTTGAGATAACATATTTAGCAGTCAAAAGACCATCGGTTAGGTATTCGGTATTCTTTACTAGCCAATTGCTTCAATTTTCAGCTATAAAACGTAAGTAGTTCTTCAAGTCATCTGTTGAATCAGTCGAGAGAGATAATATGAGTAATACCAGTAACTTTCGGAATGCCATTCGGGAAGCCCAAAGTCAACATTTGGTTGGCCCCAATGTCATTGCCAATGCGTTACCCTTTGTCGGGGGTGGGTTAGTTCTAACCGCTGTAGGAACCTACGGCGGGTTAGGGGTGATTCAATCTTTCCCCAATCTGTTTTTTCCTAGTTTCTGGGTAGCGATTATTTTAGAGTTTGCCCTCTTTTTTGTTGCTCGCAATATCGCCGAAAAAGGCAACAACAGCACCGCTTTACCCTTATTGGCTTTGTATAGCCTCTTGTCAGGATACACCCTCAGTGGTCTCGTTTTTGTCGCTTTGGGAACCCAAGGAGTGGGTAGCCAAGGTATTGCGATCGCTGCTTTGGGTTGTGGCATCACTTTTGTTTTTGCCCGTAGTGTGGGGTCGAATCTATCGGATGAAGATGGCATGGCCTTAACCAAAACCATTGGTTTAGGAATGATTGCCCTGTTGGTGGTGATTTTTGGTCAATTGATCTTTGCTTTATTCGGAGTTTATACCCCCAGTTGGCTAGAAATCGCTATTTCTGGGTTAGGGGTTCTATTATTTGTTGGGGCCGCAGTGGTTGATTTTTATATTCTTCCTCGTACTTATCGAGATGAGCAGTATCTTCCGGCCGCCCTTTCTATGTATCTTACCTACATCAATCTCTTTATCTTCATTTTACGCTTGCTGATTGCTATTAATAGCCGTGACTAGAAAGATTAGCTTGATAGGTAAGTAAACACTGAAGGGGAGAAATGGTTAGCAACCTTTCTCCCCTTTGCGTTAAATTAGTAAAGAAATGTAAATAAAATCCTTAAACGAAAAATCCATGACTGAACCTTCTACCCAACCAACCGAAACCCCCAAACTCGAAGATCCTAAATTTGGTTTTAACGACTATGCAGAACGACTCAATGGTCGTGCGGCCATGATTGGCTTTTTATTAATTTTAGCGATCGAATACTTGACAGGGCAAGGGTTATTGTCTTGGTTAGGCTTACAGTAAGGATGCAGGGGCTGACGGGGTGACAAAAACTTTTAAGTGGAGGTTGGGTGTGGGGTGTGGGGTGAGAAGTCAGAATAGTCCCCCATCTTCCTTGTTTTCAAAAGCCCTTTGTAGAATACTTAGGTGACAAACTTCATTGATTGTTATCCATTTTAGAAAAAATAAGGACAAAATCTTAAGATTGTCTCTTACAGAGGCAATTTTTGTTGTTATATACCCAGAAAAGTCAAAATAATCTAAACAGATCTAGCAACTTACAGCAATAACACAAGAAACTTAATCAATATTTGTGACAATTTTTCAAAGAAGCTCAAGGAATTTTACTAAAGTTAAGGAATTTGTCAACATAATTAATCCCTAAAGCAACAAATAAATTTCGATAGTTAAGCTTTATTTCTTTCTGTATTGATATTTTTTTATTTACTACAAAGTATAAAAAAATATATTTATTGATAACTATTTTTTGTTCTAAAAATACAATTTTACTTTTTAATTTTTAGGAAAGATTTGCTTCAAAAAACCATTGGTAGTATTAGCTTAGTGGCGTGATTTTTCAATCAATAATTTTATGGGTAATTATCAGCAAAAAATCTTAACGACCCTGTCTTTAGGTATAGTTTTCTCTTTAAGTAGTGCTGTTGGTGCCAAAGCAGCTAGTGTTACTTATGAACCAATATTGAATTCAGATAATAATCCTTCCTTCAATCTTGGGCAGTTCTTTAGTAGTTACACATTGGGTTATCAATTTTCAGTCAATCCTTCTACTGATGGTAATAATCTAGAAATGACTGCCTTTGGTGTTTACGCACCGCCCAACGATCTCCTTAATCCTATCAATGCAACCAACCTTATCCCAAATCCGGGCCCTTTTGATGACCCAAATTTTGTTTTTTTACCAGATACTGCCCATGAAATAGCATTGTGGGAAGTCGATAGCGATGGAAATGCTCTAGACATTGATCCTGATACGAATCTACCCATCCCAGTCAGACGAATTACCCTTGAACCAGAGATTGATGATCCAGATAACCCTGGCACCCTAATACCCAATCCCTTACTGGGTTTTATTTACGATACGGATGATCCTAATCAGAATTATGGTTTTGCTTATTTAGCCTTAGATGATCCTAGCGATCCTGTGACTCCTGACGACGAACTAGATGATATTTTGGTGTTGAATGGTTCAGAACAATTTTTTCGTATGGGGGTATCTTATAGCAATGACAAAGATCAAGCTTGGATAAGTAGTCTGCCCTTGTTCTCTGGTGAAGTGATTGTTCCAGATGAAGATCTTGATAATCCTCCTGGCCCAGGGGCAGCTCTTGATCCGATGGTGGTTTTACAACCTAATCTTGCTGGAGGTGGTCAACCTCAAGGTTACTATGCGACTCAAAGTGATCCATCCGGGGACTCCTTATTATTCCCCAATGACGAGGTATTGTTTGGTTTTGCTGACAATAACACGCCCTTTTTTGTTGCTGGTAATATTCTTTTTGGTCCGTTACCCCCAGGGTTTCCTATAGCGACTACTAGCACAGGAACGGGGACTGATGGTCCTGGAACGGGGACTGACGGTCCTGGAACGGGGACTGATGGTCCTGGAACGGGGACTGATGGTCCTGGAACGGGGACTGGAGGCGTTCCCACTATTCCTGAACCTAACCTAATTCATGGCTTATTAGCAATGACTTTAGGTGGTATGGTGCGTAGCGTAAGGCAAAAAGGAAAAGCGAGTCTGTAATTCTGATACTAGAGCCGCTTATTATAGCAGTTCTCATACTTGTGAGGTACAAATTCTTCTAGTTTTAGGAGTTTAGGAGTTCAGGAGTTCAGGCTTCGCCCGATGCTCCCCAGCAGAAGTTGAATATTAACTGTACCTCATGAGTCTAAGAAATGCTATATCGTAGAGTAATGTTCTTTCTCCCCCTGCCTCCTCTGCTTCCCCTGCTTCCCCTGCCCTCTCTTCCCACACTTTCCGTTACCGAAAATTTGGGTTTAAAGCCCCGTCCTAAAAGGACGGCTTTTCTAGAGTTTTAATGTAATCTCTAAGAACTTCGGACATGGGGACTTGCTTGGATGCTGCATAGGATTTAAGGATTTCAAACTCAATCTCAGACAGTAAA